>Ga0065711_1041672_pt1 | contig 15968 bp, 4 predicted proteins | sample Hoacrofraction12_FD_59098 | JGI IMG/M metagenome (GOLD analysis project Ga0065711, IMG submission 59098) | Hoatzin crop microbial communities from Cojedes, Venezuela - Epithelial fraction 12 v2 (version 2) | ecosystem: Host-associated > Birds > Digestive system > Esophagus > Crop | place...
AGCATATCTGAACAGGCTGCTGGAAAAGACAGCCAAGAATAGCCACTGAGAAAGTTCTGATAGTGCACATGGTGTGGGTTAGCAAAAACAAGATGTGTTCACGGACGTGGAGGCAGTCTGTTGCTATTGGTTTTAGTGCATAGTTACCAATCATAAGGGAATCTGGGGCGTGTGAACAGCGTGTGATTTATGTCTGTAGCCTATCCAAATAAGCGTAATCGCGTGTACAGATATGGAAAATGTATATAACCGCACAAGCGGGATAATAAAGGATCCGACTATGCATCGTATCAATGTGTGTGAAAGTCCTTCCCGTCCTTGCACGGATGCTGAAACTCGGCAGGGGGGTTGGACTAGATGATCCACAGAGGTCCCTTCCAACCCCGAACATTCTGTGATTGTGTGTGGTATCTCATATGTAGCTATACAAGCTACTTGATAAGTCTTCCTGTTGTGAATCTGAATGTCGCAACAGAAAAGTAGCAGAAACCAGTGCTGAACCTAGATCTTATCCCTGAAAGAGGCTACACAGCTGTATAGATTTACCAAACAACAGTATTTCTTTTGTTCAGTCTTTATTCACACATTTCTCTTTTACTAGTTTTACTTTGCTTAGTTCTATCAAAAAACAGGGTTAACTTTAGGAAAATATACTGGCTGTAAAAATATTTGTATCTGAATACCAAAGATAAAACACAGAAAAATAAGCCTTAAGTGTGCATTTGTATATGTACAGGGACACTGTGTCCGTCTCTGGTTGGTGAAGAAGAGAAAAAGACAGACATGATCTTTGTTCATTAGCACTCATGACAGCCACAGGATGGCTTGGGAATTCAGAGTGGAGGCACTAAAGGAAAATACTTTCCTGGTAAAAGGTTCAGTAGAAGAAATGTGTGCTTATGGGGCAGGCAGTCTTTGCCAACCGAGAGGTCTGAATCATGAGCCTGCAGAGCTGGAAGCACAAAATGCTGCTTTTTGAGGTAAAGAGATAAGAACTAGAGCTACAAAGCTGGACACACAAGCTATATTTACACTTCAAAATTAAGCACATCTATTATCATGCCTTGGCCTGGGACAATGCATAGTCTGACCCAGTTAACATCACTGAACTTTCAGTCTCTAAAATCGGGTGTCTGCATACCATTGGGGAAATTTTTGTACCCCTTGCGGTGAATTAAACATGTTTGTGCTTTAATATATTAAAAAAAAATTAACAATGCATTGAACTGAGCAGTTCTAGAAGCAGTCTGCAAGGATGTGTCATGAGCCGATTCCTTATACACATTTACACCGGGGCCAATCCTGTGAGCATCAGCACCATGTGCCTCATCCAGGCATGGAGTCCATCCCCCAGCACCAGCTTTGCTGCCCAACAGTGACCCTTGAGTGCTCATATTCCAAGATTGCCACAGGGCAATGCTGTGGCTATTGCTTATCTCATCACCAGGGAAAATTTGACTCCCTTACAGACAAGTCCTTCTGTCTTTGGCATCCCTGCTTCCAGCCAGTTTAACTCCTTCTGCAGACAGGCCTTTCTGACCTCCATGCCGGATCGTTCCTTGGTCACAAATTACCATTGCTGAGCAATAACAGTTTTAATTTCCCCTTCAATGCAAACAGCCAAATGGATATGGTTCTGCACCTGTGCCAATTTCCAAGCTGTATGCAGGAATGGGTACTGGTTGGCACAGTCTGAAACCATGTCAGTGACTCCTCTACCAGCCGATCAAATTCTCCTGCCCAAGTACATTTCCTTACACTGTTGAAGTTACTGGTATAGATATAACCGGGGCAGGGGCATATATCACTTGCTCAGTGCTTGCAGAGATCCCATTTTCACCTCGGCCAGACTAAAATCTTTCTTTTCCTCAGCATTCTGCACTGAGAGTATTGACTTCTTCCCTGCCCACTGCTGTAACGCGCAAGGGAGATCACCAAGACACCACAGATCTCATATACAAGAAACTGCGCTACAGCAGCTTCAAAGTTCTCTGTTCTTTGCATCCTGCCCTTCTACACCCCTTTTTTCCTCTCCACCTTCTGTCAGCAGAAAATGAACCCACAAGAAGAACCAACAGCTGAGACACTCCACCAGAACAACAGCTTGAACAAGAGCTGCACAACACACAGCATGGAGTGAACTGCAGGGTGAGCTAGAGACGGGACAAGGAGTACAGGTTGACTAAGGTAACTCAGGAACCCCAGAAACACGTCTTGAGTGAGGGCTGAGCTCACACTTCTTCCATGTCTTCCTTAGCACCCAAAAAGAGGTCTGTATAATTCCAGCATAGTTTCTTCTCAGCCTTCAGATGTAATAAGGATTTTCTTTTTCCTCTGTGCAGGGCTGTATTTTTGTAACAGACTTTCACCACAATTTATGACTTCTGTGAGAACAGTAAAAGTATCTTACCTCACAAAATGAGATATGCATGTGTTTCTTGTAACGTAGATTAACAACTTGGTTTATGGCTACTGTTTTTAAGCTCTCCAGTCACAAATATACTATTTTGATAATTTCCTCTCTCCTCTTTCCACCCCTGGATTGTAATAACTTCAGACATCACACTCTGTCATCAGAAAGAAAAGGGAAAAATCATCATTATCTGTCATGTTTTGAAAAAATAGAATTATTGATTGCAAAAGAATTTTCAGTAATTTCATTCTGTATCTCAATAATGCCAGTATTGTACATCCTGCTAAAATAACAATGGATGATACAGCCCATAAAGTGAAAAAAGAAACATTCAGGGGTTTCAGTGTTTAAATCTGGGTAATATTAATTCAAACATGAGCTTGCGTAAAAACATCCTGGTATTCAACAGTTTCTCAAATCATTAGCTCTCTGGAATAAGGACTATGTCTTTGCTGTGCTTACACAAAGCATAATGGTGCATTCACACTGACTGAGGCCTCCAGACACTCCCACAGTGTAAATTCAAATCACAATTAAAATTATAATGGTGATGTCTTTCACTTTTTCAGTAAACGGCTGAAACGAGCTCTATTCTTTACCTGACAAATGATTACAACACTTCTTTTGATGAAACATTTTATATGATCTGTGCCCAGCATCCTGGTGTTTCTTGTGGTACGAAGAAAGTCTTTGTTTTTAAACAACATCAGATATCATAAATGCAACATAAGCATAAATCACAAGAGGAAGGGAGGTTAGGCTGGCTCCTTGAATTAATAAAAAAATTAACGCATATACTTTCAAACGTAGTTAGATATCTATTTTTCATTGTAAAAAATGGAAACTATGTGCCCAAGTGCTCTTCAGAAACCTAGGCTTAGACCGAAAGCCTGGTGACTTTGCTGACAGCTGTGTTGACTGCTTTGGCTGAAATCATCTGGGCTTGTTCAGTACAGCTCAGAAGCCCTCGTTCAACAAGTGCTCCTGCCAGACTACTGTAGTACATAGCAAGTCCAGGATTAGAGCTAGAAACCCCTGGATCTTGGCATAAAATACTTTAATGAGAGGAAAAGGACAAATGCAGTGCTTTACTTCGTGTTGTACCATTCTCTGGCAGGGAACTAGCCACACAGAGCTGGATAAATGGGTAGACGCAGCCCTGGCTTGCAAACAGCCCCATTTAGCCCAAGCAGCAGACGCAGCTAGTACAAAGAGAGAACCATCACTACAAGTGTCAACAAGAACCTAGACAAGCTCACTGCAGGTTGAAGATCTACCCAAAAAACAATTAGTGCAATGAGGCCATACTGCTTTATGCCTTAGCACTGTATAAGAGAAAAATACTTCTGCAAGCACTAGACCTCCCAAGTCCTTCTCTACAATGCAACTGGCTTTTCAGTGGAGGTACACAAAATCTGAGGCACAAACATTATACAACAAAAAATCTAAATTGGAGACAGACTTGGATGGAGGAGTGGATTTGTTGACACATGATAAAATATAAAGTCCAGCAGAAGCTCTTCCCATTGTGGGATTTATAAAATCTTTTTCTGATGTCCAAAAAAATTAAGCTCCTGCTGCATTCTTTCTCTCAGTATTAGGTCCCTTGGAGAGGTTTTCTCTCTGACCACCAATATTTGTAGGAATTTAATTTCTTCCAACCTTACTATCCAAATTTCTTGATAACAGCCATTGAGGAAGGAAGCAGAGGTAGAGGGACAGATGCAGAGACAGTACGATCACATACACCTTGTTTCCATAGAAAATGAGGCTAATAAGCATAATAATCCTTATGAAGTTGTTTTTTTGTATAAATAATTGCATTTTACTGATATATATATTTCCATTATTATTGTTTAATGTAAATCGCTATCTATCTACACAGCATGAGTTATCGCCAGGATGTTTAAAACGTAAGAGTAAAAAAGTGAGCTGCTGTGCAATAAGATATTTTTCAAATATTTTAAGTGTATTGATTTTGCCTTTGAAATTGAAAAATATAATTTAGGAGGGATGTCTATTAATTTGAAGTTGGAAATAAGCAAAAAGTCTCATGATTCACTCCCCCTATAAACTAAGTTATAACCATGAATTTCTGAGATGTATTGGTTTATATGATGAATTCTTTTACCAGCCATCTACTTAGGAAATCTTATCAAAGCCTCCAAATAAAGGCTAACCTACAAATTTAATAGGGTAGTAAACTTTACAGGGCAAAACCATTAAAAAAGTTACAAGACAGATATAATTTGATATTATTTCTCTATAACACAGTAAACCACATAGCATCTATCTTGGCAGCCTAGTTAACAATCTCCATTCATTTCACCATACATGATAAAAACAAAAATGTGAAAAGCAGTCTGATTAAAAAGCTTATGATCTTTTTAAGTGAGCCGAGTTCTTCATTTTCAGCATTGATTAAATTCCCAGAACTGAAAAGAAAGCAAACAGTCACGTAAATTATGTAAAAAGTCATTACTTTGGAGGGTAGATTAACATAAATTATAAATATCAACAATATTAAGATAAAATATAAAGAATTTCCTTTTCCTCAAATCATATACCTCTTTCAAAAATAAATGGTGTGTATCATAAACTTCAACATATATCTACTCACAATAATAATGCTGCCCTGAAATCTTATCCAAAAAGTTCATGAAAATGTACCTACATCTATCACAATTAGCAAGAAAGAGTCAAACATAGAAAATTCTTTTCTGCATTCTTGCTAAGAGAATGATGAAAAACACTTCAAGAAAAGGGATTTTATTTATGCAAAGTATATGAGCAATGATAGATCAGGTATTAAACTAATGTATCCAAACCCCGTTATTCTAAGCAGTGCTTTCCTATGACGGCAATGAAATAACTTCAGACTTTGCCCAGTGTTGCTGTCCAAAAGAGCCAGGTCTTCTTGGTCTTGAATCTGTGATTATTTTGTTTCAACTGGGTTTTGTGCTGCTACTGTCACTACAGCATCTAAGTACCATCTAGGGAGACATTTAAGCAACAGCAATGCTCTCTCTAACATGCAATTCATACTTTTTGTCACCCTTTCCCTGGGATAAAAATTGTGTTCACAGTATTGCATTTAGGTGGAGATGTGGTTTTGCTGGGTTTGCTGCCACACTATACTGCTAAGTGTTTATATTGAAGAGGGCCCGTCAACTTCTGCTTTGAACAGAAAGGGGTAAGTGTTGGGTCATTAGTGACATACCTGATTTCAACACTTCCTTCTTCAATTTTACTAAACATCAATGTTGTCATACTTAAAGCATTTTTTCACAGGAGTTGGATCTAGATAGTCATCATTCACAAAGGCTTCTCTGCACATATGGCAAATTGAAAATAACTATTTACTTTCTTATTTTCAAATTGTATGGATTGTCCATTTTTCTTTGGAATTCTCCTGTGTGATGGGAGAGTTTATCACTTCAAAACACTTTTTTCTTTGGATTCTGAATTTATCATAGACTCTCTTCTAAACACAAACAAAAGGAGGGGGGTTTGTTCCCAGCCAAAGAGTTAAAGGAATATTCATCAAAATGATCCAAAACTTCCTCTTCACTTGTAGAATCACAGAATCACAGAACAGTCACACTTCAAGTCGGAAGGGACCCATAAGGATCATCAAGGCCAATTCCTTGCTTTTTGCAGAACTACCTAAAATTAAACCATATGACTAAGAGCATAGTCCAGATGCTACTTGGACTCTGACAGGCTTGGTGCTGTGACCACTTTCCTGGGCCTCCAGTGACCAACCACCTGCTCAGTGAAGAACCTTTTCCTAATTTCCACTCTGAACTTCCCCTGATGCAGCTTCATTCCATGTCTTTGTGTCCTGTCACTGGTCGCCAGAGAGAGGAGATCAGCCACTACCCTTCTGCTGCCCTCCTTGAGGAAGTTGTAGACTGTGATGAGGTCACCCCTCAGCCTTCTCCAATCTGAACAAAGTAAGTGATCTCAGACAGTCCTTATAAGCCTTGCCCTTGAGACCTTTCATCATCTTGGTCACCCTCCTCTGGACACACTCTAATAGTTTGATGTCCTTCTTATATTGAGGCACAGATGTGGTTTGGCCTCAGTCAGCAACAAAGAATCATGCGGTTGCTCTCTCACTCCTCCTCTCCCCCTCCCCCACCCCAATGGGATGGTGAGGAGAATCAGAACGAAAAGGCAAAACTCGTGGGTTGTGGTAAAAACAGTTTAGCAGAAGAGCAAAGGGAGAAGAAAGTAACAACAATAATACTGACAAAATGAATACACAACATGCAGTGTTCTCACCACCCAATACTCAGCTTACTCCTGAGTAGCAAATCCCCTTCCTCCAGCCAGCTCCCCACTTAAATACTAAGCATGGCATCACATGGTCTAGAATATCCCATTGGATTGGCTGTTTGGGTCAGCCCACCCAGCTGCTTGTGAAAGTTAACCCTGTCCCAGCTGCACCCAGGACAGGCACCCAAAACAGCAGACAATACTCAAGGTGGGGCTGCAGCAGCACAGTGTAGAGTGGGACAACACCTTGATGTGGGAAATTGACATTTAGATCGATTTTTCTATAGCTTTAGTTTAATCTTGTTATATAGCTTTGCAGCTATGTTAAGGTAAGAGTTAAACACTGTTATTTAGTTTAGTTCTGTTCTTTGTAATCTTGCTAAAAAGGACTGTTGTGGCTCAAATGTAGCTAACAAGGACTGCTTGCGAGACAAACGAAGAGAAACAAGGACTGACAACCTGAACTTTGTTGTCTGTAAGAAGCAGCTTTCTAGCTGAAACTCGTTCTACGGTTTGGGTCTAAGCCAACACAGACAACTCAGGAATTTTTGAGCCAAAGGTGAAAGCACACAGCGAGGAAGACTACGAGCCTTCATCCAGAAGACCCCCACAGAAGACCACCAGACAACACTGCGCAAGCACTAAAGAGGGGTGGAGTATGATAATGAATTCCTAGAAATAATTACAATAGTCCAGCCTACTTAGATAAGCTTTGTAATAAATAAATGCATGCTTTTTGTCTTGGTGTTCAAGTTAGGAGGAGCGATCCCCCTTGCACCTGGCGCCGCAATAAACATACCTGCTTTATAACTCTTTGTGAGTTGTGGAGTTTGTTTCCACACGTCAACCTCCCTTGACTGTCTAGCTGTGCTGTGCTTGATGCACCCCAGGACACATTTGGCCCTTTTAGCTGCCAGATCACGCTGTTGACTCATATTCAACTTGCCATGAAACCAAACGCCCATATCTTTTCCCGTGGGGCTTCTCGTCAGCTTCTTGTCCCCCAGTTTGTGTCTATAATACTGAATTACCCCATCCCAGGTGGAGAATCTGCCTCTTTCTCTTGTTAAATTTCATATGGTTGGTGATTGCCCAACTCCCTAGTCTATCCAGATCTCTCTGCAAGGCCTCTGCCCTTGAGGGAGTCCACAGCTCTTCCTAGTATCGTATCATTGGTAAATTTACTTAACTTACAATTGATTCCTGTGTCCAGATCATTTACAAAAAGATTAGAGAGAACTGGTCCTAAAATTGAGCCCTTGTAGTTAAAGCCAACCTGGTACTTTTCTTATTTTGTCCTGTGGAAGGACAGGCTTTTGATCCCATTAATGTTTTCTTTCTTCTGGGCATTTTTAGCAGGTGAAGTTATGACAACCACAGTGAGCCACTAGGCACCTTGCAGGCAGTATTTGACAGCAGAAGAATGAAAGGCTCATCCAGTAATTCTTATGAAGGCAAAACTCCTCTGTAATGCACCAGGACTTTACCTTGAATGAGGGAATCAAGGCCCTTATCAAAATCCCACTGTAGTCAGTGACAGCTTCACAGTTGCAAAGAATGAGGTTTGAGCCATGTCGTCTCTTCAGTAAAAGGATGTGAAACACAGAAAGGCAAGTCAGATGAAGACTTACATGATGCAATGCCAAGAACTGCACCACTTCATTTTCGTGTACCTTTAATAAGGCTGTCAGCCTACATTATGGATTTCTCCAGCCTTACAGCTGAAGTTGCAATACTTTGTGTACCAAATATGCTCTGTCAGTAAGAGAAGTAGAATGGTTGTATAGAACAGTGATTGTGGCACTCTTTTACCGAAACTACATTACCTATCTCAATAGATATGTCAGAGTTTTGTGGAATAGTTCAAGACAAGAATGAACCATTTTGCCAAACGGTTCAAATCCAATCACCGGTGTAGGAAAAGGAAAAATACCTTGGCTCTGGGACAGGATGGGATTTAATGGGCATGGCTCTGCTGGGAGCAGACACCCAGATGCCTGTGAAAATTTATGGATAGAAGCTTGGTACCTGTAGCAGCTGAGAGGTACTGAGGAGCTAAACTTGTAATTTTGAACCTATGTGACTACAGTCCCAAAACGATTTCCTTAGAGTCAGATGTGAAGCAGGTAACTGACCCAAAGTCTTTCAAGACTGAAGTTAATGCCCCTGCTGTCAGATTATTTCCTCTCTCTAAACTTTTACTGCACATAGAGTTGTTAAATACCCTTTGCTGTAATGGCATGACTGCTCGCTTGCTCTGAAGACAACATTAACTTTTCTCAAAAAAAGTGAAGATACTTGCTGGACACATGGAATATGAGAGAACTGGGATTCTTCTAAATACACATTTTTCTATTATTCCTTGACAGACCATCTGTTTGGCCAGATGCAATCATCCACTAATGTTTCTCACGTGATAAATCACATGGCTGTATATACTATTAAATAGCTGGTATTTTTAACTCACTTTACAGGCAAAACTCATAATTGTACACAAAAAATTAAGCGTATGATTTTTCAGATTATGCAGGTACTGGGTTTTTTTTATATATAATAGGTACAAAATATTTTGCTTATAAATAACCTCCTGGTTAGTCACTCAGATAACTAACTACTTTGAGGAGAGGAACTGCTTGAAACTAAAATAACCACTACATGAAGCTTTTGAGTCAGAAAGGAATCAGTCCAACCTAGTTGATCTCTGCATCATAACCTAAGTAATATTTGCCTCTTTCAAGACAGAAAGCTGAATATTTGTTATATTTCAACACTGACTTTTTCTATCAATTTTCAGTGCTAGTATCTCACATCCCGAGAAAGATATTTGGTATAGGTGACTCAGAAGTCTGAATTTATATTTATAGATACAAGTGAGGCAGCAGGATTTCAAACTCATTCATACTACTACGTGAATTCACTGGAGTGCAAGCCAAGAGATAAGCCATTTCTCAGAGGTTCAACTAAATATAGGCGGTAAATTTGTCACCCTTGCACGTTAGGATTTGCCAGAAAAGCAAAAAAATTGTTCAAGATGTTGACAGGTTTGGTGGGTGTTGGGTCTTCGTCTTTTTTTCCTCAGCAGCGTTTTGATCAGCCCTAATCTATAATGTTTGTTTTTTCCTATGACTGAGCTAGATATCTCGCTATAAGCATGCAGTGATATATCTGTCCCTAATCGCAAACTGACAGAGTTATCAGTCACAAAGTAGCTCATATTTGAACTGAGTTCAAATGAAATACACATCACTGAGCAAGACCTCTTATATGTTCCACTTAAGTGATTTTATCATTCTTGAGATTAGTTAACCATTTATTGAAGTCCATGTAATAAATGAAAATATCTGTGGTTCCCCTATTTTTTCTAAGTACCAGTAACTTCTCTTTAATTTAACTAGGTAATTGGTGACTTATATGCTTATTTTATCCCTTCACTAATTTCATATTATTAGAATGTGACCTTCTTGATGGCTCTGAGGAATATATCCATTTATTACATGTTCTGTGGAGGAAGTCCCATTTTCTGTCCCTACCTTTTTCTAATATATCTCCAAGTTAATATGAAATTGCTGTCCAATGTGTTTTGTGACAATGGCAAACTATCAAATGAGAAACTTTCTCAATGAAATTTGTGAGAATAAGGAAAACAATTACCTCTAATCTAGTCTATCAAGCTTCTGCTTAGAAATATCTCCAGCCCCTGAGGACTGTTTCCTATTAATGCTTCAAATCAGCTGGGCACATCTCTTTAATTGGTAGTCTCGACAATGCATTAGACTTTCAAAAGGAAACTGCGGTTCAGTTCTAACTCATTCTTAACTGCGATAATAACCGGACGCCAGCCTTTCAAGTACAATGAATATAGTGGGAAAATATGAGACTGTATTAAAAATCTTCACCTTAAGTACAGTCCAAGGATTCAGACTAAAAACTGTAAATATAAAGAAAGCATAGCAGTAAGGACCCTCAGAAGCATTCATATTCCTAAAATACAAAAAGACTTTCGCATATTTCACTCTAAAGGAAGACCTAGTAGGTGCAACACTGAAGTACAGAACACAGATAATCCTGGGAATGAAGAGTGCTCACTACGGTAGAGGTTGCTATCTTTCTCTGCTTGAGTACCTGCACATGAAATAATTCCCTATGATAAGAATGCAAAATAAAATGCAAATTAATTACCTACTGTTACTGATTTGTTCTTTGAATTAAGTTGTGATGATAAGAGAGAGGTTTCAGGTCTTACACTAAACTTATCTTACAAGAAAAGTCCAGAGAACATCATGAGTTTGACGCCTATTCACTCCAAAATTAATGCTAGAGTCAGACACACTGTGAATAAAAATAAAAATTTCTGAAGTGTCGTGAGACAAAAATCTAAAATGGCCTGTAATTAACAAGATTAACAAAATTCAGGACGTCACATAGACAAGTCAGTCTAAATCTGTTCTCAGAGACACTGTTCTTTGATCTTTCTCCCAACTGATCAATCACAGCATCAAGGGCCAGACCAGGGCTATTCTTAATAAAAAATACATAGAAAAGAAACCTGCAACCCTAAAAACCTGGGAAAAATAAGTGCCATTCCCAAGATGCTGAGTAATCCTGCCCAGAGAAACTGCTAGAATTCATGAAAACAAAAAAAAATGTTATTAATTAAAACAGTATTAAAGCATCCAAAAAATCAGAGAAATTCTGCAATAAAGAACATGATATCCTGCTTTACAATATCTTTAGCAGTGGTCTATCTTACTTTGCAACAGTCTGTCTTACTTTCTTCCCAGGAAACAGTATCTCAACCACAACACCTTGCTAGATGCACTCATCAGCTACTAGTAAGATGGTAAATCAGAAAATAGTATGATAGCTCTTTGCTGGTCTGGCTTCAAGCAGTCTGCTTTTTTAATGCCACAAAGAAACAGCTGCTCACAGATTAAGTGGCTTAGCTTTATTAACAGGGTTGACTGACTTCTAGAAGAGATACCTTTTATGTAATCCTTCCAACCCCCCAAAAGAAAGGTCTTAAGCCACAGCATAAATAGTTGCAAATTGTACTCGGAGAAAACCTACATGAACTTCCACATTTTGAGCAGTCTACTTGTCTCACCACAAGAACTTTCCCTCATTAAATTTCTACAGTACAAACATTTCTAGAATGTTCCTTTCTTCATCCTAAATGAATTCCATAGAATGAAGCCTTCTTCCTAAAACAAAACACAAAAAATATTTGGACAACTATGAGCTAAAACATGCCTAGTGGACTAAAAGCAAACCTACCATTTACTACCTTAGAAGGAGATGTTTAGGACAAGATGAGATGAATTCCAACCCAACTGTCACCAGAGGGATCACTTTCCAGTAGCCTACAAAAATCAGAATCTCTGTTGCAGACATTTCTGCTTTCTCACTAACAAAAGCTCATTTATGACTAGAATTTCTGCTTAAGGGGGTTCCATTTCATCCGCTTGAACACCATGAGAGAGCTTTCAAACACCGATAAGAATTGGGTTTCACTTCTCTATATAATCATGGGTATGAGAATAGGAACAGACTCACCTCTTTCAAAATTTATGTACTTTTGTTAAGAGTGTTCTTTGAAGAGGTATGGCTTCAGCTGGATTTGAGTTAAGCACGCACAGGGGATACTCCTTATGCCCTTCTGCTGTTTTTCCTATTAAGACCTATTGTGCTTTGAAAAGTTCATGTTTCTTACTATGGTCTAGATTCTTTTAAAGGTCTTCCTGCATATTCATTATAGTATAATATATATTTTTCAAACTCAACATGCCATTTCTGCCAGCATCACTGTCCTGCTGTGTTCTCTTCCCTGAAACTTCTTTCATTCAATGAACATGAAATAGTAGGACAGTCCTTGTTACAAACGTTATCAAGAACAGGCACAGAGTTTAAAACAAAAAAACACCAAAGGAGAGTAGAAAGTTTTGATTTAACTAGTTTCAGAAATATTCCAAACAATCCAAGGAATCAATTTGCAGTTCTTCAGCTCTTGATGTCAGCAGTTCTAAGTACTTCATCCTAGAGAAGCAACCCGAGTAGTATGTGTATTAGCCACAAGGCATCTATATTCCATGTAATATGTGCTATCTCCAGTTTACAGGAGCTGCCATCCTTTCCCCCTCCAGGGTTCAATCTCTGCTGACACTATATGCTGTAAATAATGCTCCTAAAAGGTCACCTGTCCACACTGACATATTAACTTAAAACACGGTGGGAAATCTAAATTCTGTAGAAAAATATGAGTCTTCAGATTTTGGCTGAAAATGTGCAAAGTTACCATTCTCATTACCCCAGTTTGGCAAAGATTTTTCATGAGTTATAGAATGAGCAGAGTCAAAACACCCTAGCATCACTATGAGTATATTAGATGTAACTGTCATTTAAAGATTAAAGAGATTAGTAAATTCAGAAATGTAACAGAACTTCCCTATATTAACTGAAGCTTTCTGATATTTCTAGCTGTAGAATGATGCCAACCCAACATGGAAGTAGAAAAACTACACTTCTTCAGGCCTGAAGACAAGTGTTAGGATTCTTCTGCATATAAAACACAGTTGCAGAAGTTTTTTAAATTATTTATTTTGGTGAAAGGGACCAGAATAAAAGAGTACTCCATGTATTATCATTGTGAACTACTACCTCTCCTGGCATACTCCTTCTCTGCCAGTCTTTAAAATGGGGATTCTTCTTCTCGTTTGTATGCAGCAGCCAACACATACTTCCTTAGAAGGCACCAACTTCCTTGTGTCCCTTCAAGGCCAGGAATAACAGACAAGGCCAGGTTATCACAGCTTAAGACATGGTATTGAAGTAGCACAGATAGAGACCAGGACTGGCAGGGGGAGGGAGCCATTTACAATATTGAGAGACTCAATATTTCCAGTAAAACTACATAATTAAAAATGTTACCCTGATGAGTAAGTGTACAGGAAATGGGAAGGAGAAAGGATTTTTACTCCTGAGATTCAGGATTTATAGAGAGAACATTTCCAGTAGCTTTCCAATCTGCATTATGTGGGCAAATAATAGGTACTGCATATTGCATTAGGTGTAGATTACTTTCAGCATAACACCTGCCTTTTTGATCATGCCACACTTATTAGAACAGGATGAGGAGGGTTTTACTGATTATATGCATGCACATGACTTTGCTTCTATTTAGGAAATTCTAGCTCTTTCACAGATTATCTACAGAACCTGTTGGCAAGCAGGAGCATACCAACAGTTCTTTACTACATAAATACAACTGTTACTGTTTTTGTCTTTAAAACACACGGTGTAAATTGTCTCTGCTCCCACACCTATTTTAACCCTATACATGAGAAATTAATGAAGCTTACTGACAAAACTTAAACTGTCTAAAATATAATTGTGGTTGTGAAGACGTATTATCTCAGTCAAAAAGCCCAACAATGGCTGTCAATTTATAAATACAACTTCAGGTATGCAAGTTTTTTTAAGCGTACATTATGAGATTTGAAACAACCATTTGTGACCACCAAGGAAACACCATTGTTACTATATACGTTGAAAGGAGAAAGTTCATCATAATCATCATCCCAATTTCTAGCAGCTCCTGCTGTGCTCCAGGATGATACTAGACAGAATAAGCTGGAAGTGTGAACAATCATTTCTCTGGATGAAGCATGACAATAATTACCTGGAAGGCAATACAACTGAGGAAACTTTTTTGCTGCCTTTCATACTGTTTTGCACAATAAATCAAGGCTGAACTTTCACACACATCAAGTTAGACAATAGAGGAGCATTGAAAAGAACAATGATAAAGTGTACAACTTTTCCCACAATTAATTTTTGCCATTTACCAGAAGAGTTATGTAAAATGAGGATTTGCTATCACAGGAAATAAGACTTTAAAGTTGACTATAATATTTTTTATGGAAAAAAGAAAGGCACTCAGACAAGCCCTAAATTATTTCTGCAACATAACTTCAAGCTTGAAGTTGAAATGATGTTACACACTGCTTTGTTTTGGCATGATACTTGCCTTTATTTCTGTAGTAAATGCAAGGGAAATGTCACATTTTTTAACTTACATATGAAGTCACTGGATGGGAAATGTATCACTCTCACCTTCCTTTGACCTACGTTTCTATAGATTAATATTAAATAACATATATGAAAATATATACAATAATAAGTGTAGTAATCATATTTTTTAAAAAGTTAAAAACATAGCTGTGTTTATATTTGGATTTTATGGAATTCAGACATAGTCTTCCGGATTTATGGAGCTTAAACTCAAGGAGTATCCAACAATATTCTAATCTAATCACCTGCATATCATAGAACTCAAAAGTTTTACCCGATTGTCTTTGTATTGAATAAAGAAAAGCAAAGAAGAGAAATTCTAATTTGTAAGGAAACCAATTTCTCTGAATGAAATGTGAAATACAAGCCCAGTTCCTGTATTTATTTCACATATATAAATTACGTATGAACTGACAACGTGCTACTGCCTTCAGCGACATACGCTGGCTAAACATCTGACTATCCACATTTGATTCTGTATTAAAATATGACTACGGAATCATTCTTTTAAGCAAAGCTGCGCTGCATTCAACATACTAATTCTGTCCATTTATTCAGGTTTTTTATTTTGCTTGACATCCCACAGCACTGCTTGGAAATATAATATGAAATCCCATTCTGAGACTCAGCATCAAAGTCCACCAGTCAGAAAAAGTTCCAACTCCATATTCCATTTTGAAAATTACAGGGAGTTGTTCTAGTAGATTATTTATTTTAGAAAACAAATTTTTTCTGAACTGTTTCTACTAAGATGCTGGCAATCACTGCAGCGAGGTAAAAATGGCTATTCAGATCAGTGGGATTTGCTACCACGCACTTCAGTCTTGGAGACAATCTATACTACAGGCTTTTTTTTGAGAAATTTCTTATGAGATGTCAGCCACACATGCCAGAGGCTAACTTCTTTTTTTTGTGTGATTTGTGGCTCATATTTGCATGATTTTGCACTTAATCCTTAGCACAGGCTGTCATGTGGAAGCTGTAACTCAGAATTAGCACTTTGAAGAGCTAAGATTCATTGGAAAGCCTGAGAAATCAATTTAAGGGCCGCTGTCGTGAAAGCTGAAGTTTATATCCTCTAGGAGGATCTGTTCCATGATCTTCCCAGGCACAGAGGTGAGGCTGACAGGTCGGTAGTTCCCAGGGTCTTCCTTTCTACCCTTTTTGAAAAGGGGCACAATATTTCCCTTTTTCCAGTCACTGGGAA
>Ga0065711_1007867_pt1 | contig 15967 bp, 18 predicted proteins | sample Hoacrofraction12_FD_59098 | JGI IMG/M metagenome (GOLD analysis project Ga0065711, IMG submission 59098) | Hoatzin crop microbial communities from Cojedes, Venezuela - Epithelial fraction 12 v2 (version 2) | ecosystem: Host-associated > Birds > Digestive system > Esophagus > Crop | place...
AGGTCCTATGCGGCCTGCTGTAGGTGACCCTGCTTTGGCAAGGGGGTTGGACTGGGTGATCCACAGAGGTCTCTTCCAACCCCTACCATTCTGTGATTCTGTGATTCTACAACAGAATCTCCTTCACTGCAGCACTGGGTGCTACCTTCAGCCCTCTTTCATTAGCAGGAGAAAGAAATGTCCATTGTACTGCAGAGGCTGAAGAGTTTTTTTCTACATGGCAGAGGGAAAAAGACTTACAAGGTTAATTGTTGGCATCAGCTGGCAAAATATATTCAGAGCAGACAGTGTTTATGGATACCGGGAAGCCTTTGAGAACATCCTGCTGATGCTGCTAACCATGATGCCACAAATGCAATATTGTTGTCTTAAAAAGAGGGAGGATGGCCCAAGTCCCACTGTGGTTAAAAGATGCAATAATAAAACTACAAAAACAGAAACAGGTAAAGAACAGAGAAAAAAGAGATGTGAAAGATGCAATGCTAAGCAGCCAGGCCTGGGCTTTGCCTTGTAGGGTGGCCAAGCACCTCCTGTCTGGAGGTGGCTAGTGCCTGTCTAGCCCACAGGCAGAAGCAGGTTGTCAGTCGGCACTGATGGGATCTGGTAGACAGACAAGGAGTCTCCTGAGGGCTGCTCTGACTCTGTCCGACCCAGGGATGCAGCTTGCCTCACTGCAGATAACCATGAGGTCACCACCCAGGCTTTCTGGGGAGCAGGGCAGAAATCAGAAACGTCATGGTGTCTTATCTGCTCCCCTTTAGGTGTCTGCTATAGCATCTGTCTCCTTGCTGGATCTCTGCTGCCTATGGAGGAAAACTGTGTTACCTCCCTCCTTTGGAGATGGAGAGGCTGTGGCCTCCAAAAGCAGGTGAGATTTATCTCCTCTGACTTCTAAACAAGCCTGACAGAGTCACAGTCAGCCCCATGCTTGCTATGGGAACTTCTGCCTCCCTCCAAGCAGCGGAGACAGAAGCGAAAACACAACCTCGCATAGCAAAGGTGTCCCCACGAATCCCTCACAGCATGCTCAGGTCTTGGTCGCAAACAGGGACCCCTCTCTTTCCTTCCATCTCCACTCCCCCAGCCTTGTGCATTTGCAGCTTGGTGCTACAGTCCCTTTCCCATCCTGGGATGCCCTGTGCTGGGCAATGCTGGGTCAGATCTCCTGCTTGTGTTGCCAGGGAGTGGGAGGATGGAAGAGTGGATGGGAGCTCTGAGATGAGGGACCAGAGCGTGCTTTCTCAAGGGCAGTCCCTGGAAGTGGCTGCACCCTGGCTGGTACACCACGGTTTTCATCTGCTTTGCCATAGCAGATCCTCCGATCGTTTCCCATCCTGTGAGCTCACCCATGGTGTCCTGTCACAGACAGGGAGAAAGCAGCATGGAAAGCTCTGCAGACTGCCCGGGTGGACAGAAACCTGAACTCCTGACAGCTTCCCTTAAACTTTATAACACTTAATATCTGAAAGCCAGACGCAGCTGAGAGCCTGTTTCATGCTGCCTCGGAAAGCAAAGCAGTCTCAGTCACAGGGACAACGAAGGGGCCCTGTCTCCTCTGGTCACCCCTTCCCAGGAACAGGAATCCCATTTATTTCTCTTCCAAGCTTCTGGCCCAGCCTTTAGGGCCCTGCCTTCCCACCCTCCTCTGTCACTTCTCCTGCCTGGTTGGTATAATTAATTTTCATACTCTCATACCCTCACTTTCTTGCCAGCGCTTGTGGGAATGGATGTGCAGCAAGCTCCCTGCACAGAGCATGTAAAAGGCAAGGCAAAGGCAGGCAGCCGTCTCCTAACTCCTGCAGGCAGAGTAGCCAGGAAACCCACGGAGAGGTTTTCTTTCTTTCTTTCTGTTTTTTTTCCCTCCTCTTCCCTTCTCCTTTCCTTTCCCGCCCCCATCAGCAGCCGCCTCCCCAGCCCGTCCCCAGTCCGTCCCGGCACCATGCCTCCTGGAACGTCGCAGCTCCGCTCTTTCATGAGCAGTGTGTGGTATTATGACTCCGGCGATGCTGAGCCCTGCCAGCACGCCTCAAACCACAGGTATCTGACCCCGTCCCAAGCTCCATAACACTGATTAATGTCCTGATTCACAGCCCGATAGGGTGGGCACAATCGTTGGCCGAGATGGAACACCACCCCACTCCCCNCTCTCNCCTCTCCTCCCTGCAGACCCCGCTCCCATTGCTCGAGGAAGGAGGGGGATCCATTCCAAAAAAACCACCCAGCAGCAACCATGGGCAGAGAGCGCGGGAGCTGCCAGTGGTGGCTGGGAGCTGTGCGTGGTCGGGGTGTCTTTACAACAAGGCCAGCTCTGTGATTACAGCACATGAAGTCCTCAGTGCAGTGCAGGCAGCTCTGGGGCATGACGTCCTCCCAGCTCCAGCAGGTCAACTCCGGCATCCCCCTCGTCTCCTCCTTTTGCTGGGCATGGAGAGGGGACAAAGGAGGGCTTGACTTACTGTTCACCTGGCACTGAGGGCAACCATGGCCTCAGAGACACGGGGGAAGGCACGGTGGGGAGAGAAGCTGCGCTGGCTGTGCATACCCCGGTGGGAGATGGAGGGGAGGGTGGAGGAAGGGTCCTCAGAGTGAAAAGCACAGGCTGTGACCCATTGCAACAGTACATATCAACCCTGGAGCACGTTGCAATGGAGCATCCATGCATCTTCCTTTGGGACAGAGGCACCCCAGTGCTGCAGGTGTACTGGGTGGTGGTGGGAGCCCCAACAGAGCCCTGTTTCAGGGCTGTTGATGTATCAGATGTGATAGCAGCAGGGATCCAGCCTGGCACCCATTGGAGTGGGACCTGTTGCAGTGTGGGATCCCTCCCATAGGACCACAAGCATCGTATGTGAGAAAATAAACAAGCTAGGTCCTGTTCTTTGTCTCCTTTGGCCATGCCCAAGTCCATATGTCTACAACATCTTTTTTCCAAAGCAGTGTGGCCTCATCCAAACCATGTCCTACAGCCCACAGTACACCTGAAACATGTCTAAGAGTCATTTGGGGTGGTGCAAGCTAGTGAGAGCTAAAGTAATGCCAGGGAGTGTGCTGGCAGTGAAACAGCATGGAGTATTGCAGGACAGCACGTCATCCCTGGCCTGCCTGTATTTTCTTATTAGTAAAGGCAAAGCCCTGTCAGCTGGGAGCTTCATTCGGCAGTGCCAAAGTCTCTCCTGTCCTCTCTTGTCTATCCTTCTCCCTGGATTGGAGGAACAGCCCTGGTCCTCAATGCTTCCTCTCTCTTAGCAAGGTCAAAAGGATATTCTTGCCCCATCACAGCACTGGCAGCCCTCAGGATGGGTCATGTCCCCTCCCTGTATGCTTGCACTTACCCCTGCCCTATTCCAGGGTTCAAATACCAATCCAAAGCTTTAAGCTAAGGCCTTGGGCCTTCCCCAAAATAGTCTTATCTCCTGCTGTCTCATGACCTGTCTTCACTAGAAATATCCTCTTTGTATCCCAACAAGTCAGAGATACCAGCTTTGCCTTCTTAAGCACCATGTTTTCAGTCATGAACAGGTGATTTGTAGCAGGTGTGGGACCTGTTCCAGTGTCTGTCGCACTCTTTTTCCCCAGGCTTGCAGCAATAGGGCTGGAAGAGGACACACAAAACACTGACATTTCATGGGTCAAACAGCCTTCTCTTCCCAATTCATTCCACTTTGCGTTGCCCTGCAGGCTTTCCAGGAAACATGGGCTTCCCAATCTGGTCCTTTTCGAGGCATGAACTACAGATCCTTACCTGGTCCACTTTCTACAGGATATTAATTCTGAACCCTAAGGAGGTACTTTGCAATGGAGTTTTCTTCCCTTCCGTCCTATTTTAGATGTCTGTTTTGAAAGCTGGGGGCTTAGGGCCAGCAGTAGGGTAAGGAACAATGGTGCTACCAAGAGGCAGAAGTGAGAAAGTGATGAATAAGTAAATCCTGAAGAGAAGCCAAAGCTACTGCCACAGCAGTGAGACAACGCACAGCTAGTTCTTCTGGAGAACAAACAGTGCTGATAATGAAAGCTGGAACTGTCAGCAGAGGGGAGTTAGGAACCAAACTGGGAAAGGATTTGCATGCCCATGTCTGCTAGGTCTCTGTGCGTACCCTATGGACCCTCACCTGTATGTGCTCCCCATGACAATGCTGATGTCTATTATGCAGCAGATTTGGCTGCATTGCAGTTACAGGAGGGATTGGTTATTCCCCTCAATGTCAACAGAAACAGGAAAATAGGCAAATGGAAAGATGCGGGGATCCACCAGGTCTGTCTGCTCCTACTCCACCTCAGGCCTCTCCTCCACCTGGCTCTGTTCACAGGATGAAACTCAGTTCGCCCTTTGGCTTGGCCATCGTTCTGGTTATCTGGGTAACTCAGAGCCCGTATCGCCCTAGGAAGCGCTGAGTCAGGTCGGCCAAGCACATTCCCGCATTGACCCCTACCGAGTTCTTCTTTGTGTTCAGACTTGTTGGCACAGAACCAGGGTCAGATCCTTACCTGGGTGCAAAACAAGGGCTGACTCTGTTCCATTTCACCAGCTGATGCACCCTCCCTTCCCCCTGCTCCTCCAAAACCTGAGTCATCTTTTGCTGATGAAAGAGTAAATTAGGAGTACACTGTAGCCGTAACTTTGCATGGCCTGATTTCCCTCTTCTAGTCCTACAAAATACATACAAAAGGTACTAAAATTTCAATTTGTTCATCACACTGACGTTGCCAATGATACCAAGGGATACAAGGGCAAAATCAGTGTAATAATTTGGGTAGGAGAGAAGAAAAAGCAATCATTTATTGCACGTTCTACTGTCAACACTGATGCTAAATTTGCTCAGTTCTCAGAGATTCAGACATCAAGATTTGGCATCCTTTAAGAAAGGACCCAAATCCACAGCTGAATTCAGCCCTGTCCTGTGGTTTGAAAAATCCAGCCTGCCAGCATGTTCATCATCTTTCCCCACCGCCACCGTAGCCAGAAACAAGAGAGACACTCCCTCCTTTCAGATACCCCCCTCAAATTGCTCTTGTTTAAATGCTTTCAAGAAGGCATTCATTGCACAAGGCAGCCAGCCACAAAAGAAGCTACCGAAGCATGGCCGGACATGGTTTGGAGAAGCATCTGGAAACTGGGGGCTTGTCATCCAACCCAGAACTCTCAGTTTGCAGAATCCTCCCCCTTCCCGTCCAGATGTAACCCAGGGCCAGGAGACCAGGACCAGCATGTGCCAGTTGGGCTTCTCCAATTTACCCGCTGGCTCTCTCCTTATTTCCCTGCAGTGCCACTGATTGACATCAGATGAGATTCTCTTGGCCATTCTGCACTCCACAGGAACATCACTGATTTACGCCAGCAGAAGGCTCTGGCCCCTTGAGCTTTGCGGTTTCTATGGTGAGGTTAAGGCAAATCACAGAGAAAATCTGATCCCAGGAATGAAACAAAAAAAAACAACAAACATGCTTCACTGCGGTGGTGAAAGGCTGACGGAGAAACACCAGTCATGGTGGGAAATGAATTGGAGATGAAACTGGTATTCTGCAGTGGGATCAGATGGTGGGATGCTCCGAGACTGTTTAACAACGCTACGGTGTGAGTCAGAGCCGCACAGTTACACCCGCACGCTCACTTGTGTATACACACATGCTCAAGTTTTGTACCAAGCTCTGTGTCTTTGTCAGCTGAGGAAATTAGACCCTGAAGCCCACCCAGGTTCCGTGGGGTTCAGTCACGGATGATCTGTGGTGGGATGCTCTGCAGCTGAGCGGGTCCTTTGAGGATATGGGGCAGCTCTGAGCTGCATGAGCACCCACTGCTGACGTCTAAAGCCACGCAAGGGAAATCAGCCCTATCCTGCTTTGTCCCCATCCAGTGGCTGGCCTGAGTAAACAGTCCCGGTAATTTAGCACAAGTGAGAATAAGCCACATCTGCGTTAGATACAGCGCATCAGACCCTCTGACCCCCTACTAGTGTGTGTTTTAGTAACGGTGACTATTTAGACTGGGAAAAACATTTCCACCTCAGTGCCTATAGAGCCATCTCTCTCTCTTTTATCCTTTTCTGGGAAGGACAACAAAAATAAACCATGTTTCCAAATGCACAGAGTCCACCTTCGCTCCCCACAAGTCCTCTGTCCCTTGGCTGCACACACAGAGTGAGAGATGCCTGAAAGCACACAGAAAGTCAAGAGGAGAGCTAAATCTCAACTCCTGGTCTTCTCTCCTTCCTGAAGAGGTCATTTCAGAGCAAGCAATTCAGCGAGTGTAAACTCGAGGGCACTGGAAGAAAACACAAGCTCAGAGAAAACTTTGGGAATATCAGCTCTGAGAGGTTAAAAGGCTTCATAAGCTGATGGTTCTTGATAAGCCAGCAATTTTAGCTTTTGAAGCTCTATGTGTTGGTCATCTCTTGGCAGTCCCACCTCTTATCGGCTCCCTCCCACTTCTATTTTAACTTTTTTTTTCTGTATTTTTACTGAGCTGAGTGAAATTACTAAGCACAAAATAGATATGCTACGTAATGTTGCTTTATTGATCTGACTCTTTGAGTACAGCCAGGAGAAACAAGTCATTTCCTTGCAACCACTCACCATAGCCAGTGTCTCAAAGCTACTTTAGCTCTGATTTCTCAACGTCTGAAAGCCGTGGTTTGGGATGTACCAGATGAGAAGAAAGTCAAGGTGACATTGAGGTGAGGCAGTGGTTCAGACAATAAAAGTGGGATAGATGGAAATAGCACGTGGAGTTCATGGAAACCGGTCCACTGAATTTTGGAATTTGGTTTGGATCTTTGCAAAACAGAAGAGGCTACTGGCTATTTGCTCCTGGAAATTGCTGAAGGTGTTTTAATTCACAAGACCAACGAATTAATTACTCTGCTAGTCAGCCTCTGGTTTCCTACAGCTGAGCCATCTGAGGAGCCCTTGGCCTCGCGGTGTGGCTAAATAAAGTGGGTTAGAGACCAATTGCAGGTCCTGCAGGCAAGAGAAGCTGTAGTAACATGGTCTGGGTGTACGAGTCAATCAGCCTTGTCTTTTGGTGGGATTCAGTGTGCCTACAGGGAGTGGTCTGAACGCAGCCCCATGTGCCTTGCAGGTTGGTCAGAAATGCTGATTCCTTGCTCCCTAGCCTTGTGAAAGAACGGCCAAAGACAGCGACAGAAATTGCAGAACAGGCCATTGTCATTAGGAGGAGATGGAGCAGGGGAACAGCACAGTGCAGGAAAATGTGAAAAAAATCAGGTTCAAATCATGCTCCCGGGTCCAGCAGTCCCAGCCTTCCTGGCCAGAGCACGGCCCTGTTGCCTCCAGCATCTGAAACCTTCCTTTTCCTCCTGAGCTAAGAAATGTTCCACTCTGTGTCTGCTACCAGCACCATTCCTGTGGTTAGTGTACAGGATGAGCCCAGGGCTCTCCTGGGGTGTTGCAATCACAGAATGACAGAATGTTAGGGGTTGGAAGGGACCTCTGTGGGTCATCTAGTCCAACCCCCCTGCTGAATTAGGGTCACCCAGAGTAGGCTGCACAGGACCTTGTCCGGCGGGGCTTGAATATCTCCAGAGAAGGAGACTCCACAACCTTCCTGTGCAACCTTTCCAGTGCTCCGTCACCCTCAGCGTGAGGGTGACTCAATCGCTTGAGTGCTCAAGGCATATAAACTGGGTGAATAAATCAAGGCAACAAGATAATTAGATTACTTACTAGTAGTCCTAAACAGTGGCAGAGTCCCCAAAGCCCCGCCGAGTCTCAGTTAATTGATCATTTGTCCTCTGCTACTTGCCCAAGAGGTGGTAGCTCACTGCCACCTGCCACTCCTTACAAAGTGCCTCATCCCTTAATCCATGGCAAGCATGAACTAAGTTTTGCATAACACTCACTTTTCTGTTAAAACATACAGAAAACAAACCATTAAGGTCCCAAGCCAAAGTTCAGTGAAGGGAAGAGAAGGTTTTCTAAGGACAGCTGGTGACTTTCAAACTGCCTTTACAAATGCAACCGAGACTGTTTCTTGCTCACAGTGTGGCAAGACCAAGCAGATAAATACATTGAAATACTTGGAGAGAGGGGAAGGGAGAGTGAAGTAAAGATAACATCGAGGAACCCTGATTAGCAACAGGGCTGCCAAGTGAAAACTGATATAACCAGCCTGCCTTGCGTGCTGAGACAGCAACTCCTGTCCCCAGACCTTGCCCCAGACACTGATCCCTAGATCAGTGGGAGGCCTTTTTCAAGAAGCCACGTCTCCTTTCAACGAGCTGCCCTTATCTGACAGATAGCTGGTACTTGAGGTCGTTATGGTGGAAAGACATCAAACACCTTTGGACTTTGAAAGTTCAGTTGTTCTGCACTGTGATAGGGTCGGAGAGGTGGGCTAGGGCAGGATGGCTGCCTTGCCTAGTCCTCCCTGGCTCAACACCTTCCATGACTTGGACATAGGGGGAATGGTTTGGCTTGATCATTTCACTGTCCCTGCAAGCAACAGACCAGAAAGCAGGTAAGGAGGTACCAGCTGTGTCGCATCTCAGCTTACCTGGGCCCTTCTGAGTCTTGGAAGTCCCTGTTTGTGTCTGTGCTGCTAAATACAAGGGCTGGGTCCTGTCCTCTGGCCCTGAAGCCAAGCGGCAGAACAGATTTCATGTCTACAAGCCTAAATGCATTTTTCCCCCCCAAAAAACCAAGACAGTAGTCATATCCTATACCCCTGACCTATGTTACCCTGTATCACCACTTGGCACTATCTGCAGGACTCATCTGCTCAGACAAAAACCCTGCCAAGAAGTGTGCTAATGATTACATGTTGTGGCTGATGGAGGGGAGGTTCAGAGGTAGCGTGGATCCTACGCTGAGCTCACACTGAGCCCCATGGCTCACATTGCTGTGTGTGTATTCATTGCCATGGAGCAGGAACTACGACAGGGATGGAGCGTGGGTCGTCAAACGGAGGACTGGGGGGCTTTACCCCAGCGTAACATGGCTGTACAACCAAGGAGACAGGTGAAACCTGCACAGCATCGCTGGCCACTCATCCCTCCTTGTCCCCACCTCTGTGACCCAAGCTCTCCCTCACATGCCTCGAGGATTCATCCAAGTCTTTGCTGTGCACATGCCATTCACTGACCCAGCTACAAACCGTCTCCTACATTTATTTTCTTTTTTCCATCTTGGGTTAGTTTTGTGCAAGCTCAGTGAGCTGAATCAGCTCATGGAAAGGTGCACATGGTCAGGAGGGAGGAAGGGAGAGCAGAGCACACAGTCACTGTGCTGCTGAAATGCCTTGAACCAGGGATGCTGGACGGGTGAGACGAAAAAGGGGCAGAGAAGTCCAATTTCTGCTTTGCTGGGTAAAGGGAAAAACACTCGGCTGGAAAGACAGGCCAGACTAGCAGAAGATCTCAACAACTGAACCATCACCTAAATGCTGGATTTGTGTTGCAGGAGGGTCAAAGTACGATCTGTTAAGTGGATGCCGTCAGTCCAAAATCATCCTTTCTCGAAAATCAAGTTTCTGGAAGTCAGTCCAAGCTGAGCCTCAGAATGGAAAGGAAAACCCTAAAACACAGAGGCCCTCTAATCGCTGGCAAGGGTGAGTCTGGCCTCAGTGGAAATAAAGGGATTAATGCCAAGCCAGGTACATCGAGCACAAGTTTGGGAGTTCACTTCCTGTGACCCAAGACAGCAAAGCTCAGTCTGACCCAGCAGGTATTCTGCTGGCTGAGTTTTACCCCCACGGTAATTTGTTTATGGCCACGTCGCAAAGGGTACAGCACAAAGATCATCTTTAGTACAGCAGGTCTTGCAAGGCCAACTGAAGTTTGAGGTGTTACGGGTTGAGATAGCCAAATGATATTACAATACCCAAGTGGGTGCAGAGGGAGAAAGCAATTTCTCCACGTCCAGGCAAAATATCTTTGATATGGTCTAACCTTTAACACAGGCTAATCCTGTTGAGTTCTTTTTGGTCAGGGCTTGCCCTAAGGAACGTATTTTCTCTGGGGTTTTTTTGTTGTAACACTTACTAATTGAGAGACGCTCAAATTTCACTTACAGCAGGAGCTGAGCAGACAGAGGAACCCCTCTACACTTCTCCTTTTCCAGAGAAACAGCCCGTACGAAGGGGTGGGGGATGCCTGCTGGCTTCTCCCTTTGATCTGGACGGTGTCAGACGGCGAGGGGATTTGGAGGGATCAGAGCTCCAAAGGCTGAGAAGAGCGCAGGGACAGTCATGGGGTCAGAGAGCTGCACAATCTAGTGAGCACCTGAACACACGCCGGACTTCATCGCCCTCTCCCAGAGGTGCGGGATGAGGATGGAGCCGCTTGGCAGCAACGAGGGCCAGTTCCCTGGAGGGATTGAAGTCGGAGGCAGCTGTACTCCGGCTCTGCTGTTCCCTCCTCTCGGTCTTCAGGCAGAAAAGAAGTTCAGTGACTGCAGGGTTGAGCTGGAACCGCAGCTCTGCCACAGACTCTGGGAAGCAGGACTTCCCCAGCCCTATATCTCAGCACCAGGAGAGGTGCTTCATCACCTCACCTCACACTGTCTGGTTGGAGGCTGCAGATGTAGTGGTTTCAGCGCAATGAGTGTGGTGTCTGCACCCCAAATAACTTTGCTAACCAAGGACTGATTTCAACAGAATATCCTTGAGAGATTGAGCAGAGTGAAATCCTCCAGCCAGCATCTTTGCCACCCTAGGAGAGGCCCTTCTCAGCACCCCCAGCGCAGGATAAGAGACGACAGGAGACACACAGCTGTGTGACGACTCTCAGACTCTCAGCATCGTTTTTCAGAGGGACGTGGGAGCACAGGGTGGCGGTGGCAAGGGCAGCAGCTGTCTCTGTGTGAGCTGTCTGGGCTGGGGGTACCCCTAGCTGGGACAGCAGACACACCGTCCCATCCCACTGATCTCAAAGCACCGCTCTGAGGCTATTTCTAGGAGGCCAGAAACCAAACAACAACTGCCTGGACCTGAAAGGCACACTTCAGATTTCATTTCCTCTGGCCTTAACCCCCTCTGTGTGTGCAGTTGCCCTTTTGCTTTTCCTCTTCCCGATGCAAGGAGCTCACACCAAACCCAGCCTGCTCAGGTCAGACTTGCCACCGGGCAGCTGAACTTTTTTTGGCTTGCACGGGATGAAATCACAGCCCATGCATTACCCTGACGCGGAGGCTTGTTTGCTTTATATTTTGCGGTTGAGTATTTTATAGTCCGGGGATATCTGCTAATCCCAAGGTACAATAACAAAAATCGTATCTTGCTTAAATACATGGGGCAGGGATGGGCACGCTCCCAAGCGTGTGCGGAGAAAAGAACGTTTCAGACATTGTTTCCCTGCACTTGGAGCCTGTCTTTATTTAATGTAGTCGAGCAGCTAGTCGGGATTTGCAGGATTTCTATATAGGATTATTTTATTTTTATTGTTTTTATTTTGGGCCGGATTCTGAGGCAGAATATGATTATCTTTCCCTTCCAGCTATAAATTATTCAACTTCAAATCCTTCCCCGTTTGCAATTTATGAAGATGTGGGTCTGATCAGAGGAACAACAAGAAAAAAGTCAAAGAGCAAAACACCGACCAGCACCTCCTTAATTCAGCTGCTTTGCTGCCTGAGCACCAGCGTCTTGGCTGGTTGGTGACCTGAATATCGCTCTGATGTGAAGTTTCTGATTTATACCTGACTTTCCTACCAGAGATAAACAGCAAAAAAATGCACCTCCCTTGGGATTAGGGGCTGGGACCTTTCTGCAGGTGACTCGTCCAAGTTTGTCCCCGTTTTGAGTTATGCCTGCAAGAAAGGGTTTCCCCATCCCCTAACAATACCCCCTGAATTTCTGGGGGAGTCCTAAAGCTTCTCTACAAAACCAGACGGAAGCTTCAGCACTGCCCAAGCAGCCCGAGTGGGGCCAGGGCTGGGGAACCGCAGGCTGCAGCGAGCAGAAAGGGGTCGAGACCACTCTGCTGCCAAAATGCACCACCCTAACGTGGAGCATCTCCCGCAAGGCACCGAGCACTGCTGAAAGGCAAGACCCCCACAGCACAGCAGAGGTCCCTTTTCCTATCCTTTTCCTACCCCAAACTGACCTCCTTCCCTGCGTCGTGTTGAGCTCAGCCGACTGCAGCCGGCTCAGGCTGATACCCACTTCCCAAAACAGAGCTATTCTGGTCCAAAGCCTTGCAGAAGGCTGTTGACCTATTATTATTATTATTATTATTATTATTATTATTATTATTATGCAGAATATCTGAAAGATATGAAAGATAGAGAAGGAAACTGAGTGAAAAATGAAGGGGTCAGCAGGGAAAACTGTGGGGCTTGCTGCTGGGTGGTGGGACACGGGGAGGTTTTTCTGCAAGGAGCTCCAGCAGCACCTTTTGGATGAAACCATAGTGCCTACATCTTAACTCCTCCCGTGCTCTGTTGATGTCAGAGCCTACTTTTAAAGCTCCTTTTGCACACGTCTTCTTTTCAAGCCCATGTTTGCAGGGCTGTCTGGCTCAGGACAATCTTGCTTTCCCCGCTCTTGGACCAAAGAGCAGAACCAATCCAAATTTACCCCCTCACCCTGCCAGATTTCAGGCACAAAGCGCTCAATCGTCAAGCGAAATTCTCTTCTCCATTTAAGCAGGTGTTATTCAGGAATATTCCCAGGGAAATGCTGAGGGAGATCTTCTCCGTATTGCCAGGGAAATTGGAGGACAGCAGAGTTTCACCCAGTACTTTATCCAACACCAGAGACAGCCGTCTGTCCCTCTCAGCTGCCCCTAAGAAGCTCAGGGCAGGGATGCTGATGTTGCTATGGATTTTGCGTGGCTGTAGGCTCATGGAGGGGACCACGATTTCTGCAGACACTTTTAAGTCTGAGGGCTCACTCCCACAGCATTTATCCGTGTGCTGAATTTCCCACCCTGGTTTACAGTTGGTGCAGGGACTCGCAGCCCTTGTGCTGGGGAGAAGTGGTGCAGATGCCGGCATCCTGCCCCATGATGTACCGGTGCCACAGGCAACCAAAACCACCGATTTCCCACCCCTGCTTCAGCACTCTTGCTGCAAAAAGTGCCTTCATTATCATCTTTGCCTGCTGGCAAAAGGAACAGTGGGAGTGACAGCTTCAGATTTAGGATACATCGTGCTCTGCCCCATCTCAGCATCACGAACTCGCAGATGCAAAGTGACCAAAAGCCCTGAAATCAGGGCCACAGCTCTCTAGACTGAAGTCTTCCAGCCTCAAGACAGCTGAATTCTGCCCTGAAGCTCCGAGCGGTCGTCTGCCTCAGTCTGCGGGAATCCTCCTGCCTCAAACCCCGCAACAGAGCTTTGCTTTGCTCTCCTGGGGGAGTGAAAGATCAGGTACCACTTATAGCTTAGACCAAAGCTGCCACGGAGCCTGTCTCTAAATTAAGTACTTGCATCCCCATCCTTCTGCAGTCACTCTCATTGATTTTTGCTTGTTGTTTCCAGGAGAGAGTCATTTGGTGACTGCTACTGATGGCAGCGCATAGAACAAACACACTTGGACCCGTTAGCCAAATATCAAGTGTGGATACAACCCTGCTTACGGTGTAGCTACCCAGACATCACTGTGCTGAAACATGCAGTCAATATCATTCTGTGTTTTTAAAGCTCATTTAAAAATCAAGTTAGTTTGGGAAAGAAACAAGAGCAGGAGAAAAAACAAATCAGGCTCTGGGCATCCTGCAAGCTGTTCCCTGCCTGGCAAGTTGCTGTGCAGTGGGATGACATGGGGCTGACCTTCTTATTCTGCCTAAGTGGATGCCAGGAGGGACACACAATATCTCTGCAGCCCCTGAATTGTCAGGACAACTTTTCAAACCTTCTGGAAACTCCTTCAGCTGTCAATAGTGGGTTGGAAAAGCAAGGGAAATATCTGAAACATGCACTTCAGCCTGGGCCTAATTAAACGGGACGGGGTTACTACGGCAGGACCCTAAATCAGTACAGGAGGGGATCGGGTTTTCGGAAAAGCAACAGAGCAAGTACTCTTGTGCATTCCTCACCTAGCCCTTCACAGCAAATTTCTTGTCCCTCTGTGATTCTGGTAGAGCTGTTCTTGATTTACACCCAAGCCCAGCTCGCCCTGAGTCAGTGCGCGGGGTACGCTCATCTGCTCCAGCCATGAGTTCCTGTTGCCTTCCAGTGCCGCTGAACAAATCGCTCCTGGTCTGAAAGTGTCTGTTGTGATACGGGTATCAAAAGTAAAATACCCACTGGGAACATCAGACAGCTGACACTTGGTTTGCTGACTGGTCCTCCGCACCTTCTGGAGGTACCGGGAGGTACTGGGAGAGGGGAGTAAACTGGGAGTGGGACTGAAGCTGCACTTTGCATCACTCGCCCATCTTTTCTGGATCCTGAAGGTCATTGAACAACAATCTAGCTGTTTCTAGAACCTGATTTTCACAGGCACCAACAGAGACACCAAAACTAGCGGGACTTTTGGTGCCAACTTCAGCGGCAGCAGCTCTGTGGAGCTGGGGCATAGCAGGTGCTACAGGACCTGCTGAGCCTTGTCGTGATACAGCCCCAAAGTTGTCCGTGGTCACGGAGATGTGAATCCAGTCCCAGAACAGGCGAGAAACCTCAGCCATCACTAGAACCTCAACAAATCTACAAGTGGCCCCCTCAACTTCCCCAGTTTTCTTTGGGTTTTGAAAGGTTTTTTTGGGCTTAGAGACAGAACAAGACAGGGATGGACCGCAACAGTGATTGTTGTCAGAGGGGCTGTTTCTTTGCATTCATTTATGAGAGGTTTCCCTCTAGCACGATGCTGGACGTGTGGGGAAATACCCCCCTACCAGCCCTGCACAAGGTCCCAACCACTCCCGAACCCAGGGGACAAGGCGTGGGGTGATGGCTCCTGAACGGTCAGGGAGGAACTGGCTGAAGCCAGGGTCAGGGTGAGCCCAGTTGCTTCCAAACACATCTCCATCCCTCACGGAAAGCAGACACCACTTTAGGTGTCCCTTCCTACACCAGAAGACACTGAGAAACGGCCAGCAGTGGTGGAAGGATGGAGAAAGCAAGGAAAGCACGTGTCAAAGCAGCATGCCCGTCAGTGGATGAACATCTGGTGGCCGATGCTGTATGACGTACCCCTTCGCTTCTGCAGGAGGGCTTTGGAGACCACTCGGGGTCTGTAGATCTCAGCCCATTCCCCATCACCACCGTCAAGGGGGTTTTGACAGACTTTTTGCTACCTCTGTAAAGATATTCTGCCTCGAAGTGTGCAGGAACAGGTGAAAACAGCACCAGGAAGTGAAGGGTTAATACTACTTTCATGCTCTTGAATGTAAACTGTCTGCAAGCTCTGTACTCTAAGGTCCTCTCCAAATTTAATCCCAAAGAGGAAGGCACTGTTTCACTGGGATTAAGCAGATTTGCAGATTAAGAAGATTAAACTAAAATTAAATTTGTTGTCTTGGGGGGTGGTGTGGATAAAAAAAAATAGAGAAAATAAAAATAAAAATTTGCCTTTTACCCGTAGGTGTCTTTTAAATTATCCCCCTAACGCTTTGCTCAGACCCCTGTCAAACTGCACGCGTTCCTGTCCAGAGGAGTTCAGAAGTGATTCAAACTCTTTGGGAAGCACAGACATTTTAATTTCATCTGGTGCAGCAGCTCGAAACCCAACTGCACACGCTATCCGCCAGCGAAATAAACCACTGGACTGAAGAAAAAAAAAAACAAACCAGCAAATCCCAGCACTCTGCCTTCTAAATCCTTGATACAGTAAATTACCCATCAAGGGATCAGCTCGTGCAAGAACATGAAGGGAAAAGATCGAGGGACTCACCAGAGCGTAGACCGAACTCAGCACGGAGCAGCAGAGGATCAAACCCAGACTGTGATAAACCAGATATGATCCCATATCCAAGAGGCTTCTTCCAGCATCCAAGCTCGCTCAGGGAAGTAGGAGGACGAGAGGTCTTCCAGCGCTCCGCTTGCAGATGATTTCTCCTTCTCTTTCCCTCCC
>Ga0065711_1041673_pt1 | contig 15967 bp, 6 predicted proteins | sample Hoacrofraction12_FD_59098 | JGI IMG/M metagenome (GOLD analysis project Ga0065711, IMG submission 59098) | Hoatzin crop microbial communities from Cojedes, Venezuela - Epithelial fraction 12 v2 (version 2) | ecosystem: Host-associated > Birds > Digestive system > Esophagus > Crop | place...
GAGATATTCAAGACCCGCCTGGACAAGGTCCTCTACAGTCTACTGTAGGTGACCCTGCTTCGGCAGGAGGGCTGGACTAGATGACCCACAGAGGTCCCTTCCAACCCCTACTATTCTGTGATTCTGTGATTCTGTATATGCACCCATTCATGCCTAAGTTTAGTGCATCTTTTTAAAATCTAACAAAATAGTCATAACTGGGTAATACTAAACTGGTTTGAATATGGAAAGTATAGAAATAGCTGTGGAAATCACTGTCCATTTCTCAATCTACAATACTGTCTACCTGTGTCAGACTTAAATGTTTGTGAGGATGATGCTAATGTTTCTGCTGTGGACAGAGGGGAAAAACCTTCTTGCAGAAGGGGAGGGCCCAGCACGGAGTCCTTAATTTTTATTTTTTTTTTTTTGTTTTTTGTTTTTTTGAAAATGTATTTTTTACTGTTGAGAGAAGTCCTGTCTTAAAGCCACTATTCTCTCATTAGCTCAGGAGACGGTCAGTCTTTTTTAAATACTACTTATCTTGTTGACCTCGGTGGGTTTTTTGTGATGATAATTTCTGTGCTTTGTGGTGTGTAAAACAGTGGTGGTGGATTTATATTTCTGAAGTGACTTGTTGTAATGTTTCAATGTTACAACTGCATTGCTTTCTTACAGTCTTCCCATAGGCTCTTCCAGTGATGGAATGCTACCAAGTTTTTGGCATACCCGAAGCAGATGCGCAGATGGTTTATTTTTCAACAATATCACTTAACAGACAAACCTTTGCTTCTTGCCCAGCAAAGCTCTTTGAGGACTTGATCTGTACTCTGACTGCTTTTATCATACCGATCCCGTGAGGCCTCTTCTTTCTCATCTGTGCCCTGTGCCACATGTTCCATATTTGTGTCATGCCTTGTGCTTTAGTGATGAGCATAGCATAGTAACAAGTAGTGCTCTTCCAATGTATTAAGTACCGAAATTACTAGGCACCGATAATCCCAATAGCATCTATCAACGGACAGCACGGATACTATGTCTCACTGAACCAGATCATCTGGTCTGGCCTCAGCTTGTACCATTCAACTGTGCTCTTTGTCTTCTGTAGTAAGCAGTCACGTGTGTGTGTGCCTCTGGCTGTTGTGGTGGCTGAGGTTAGCGCTGATCTGTGCTTGAAGCCTGTAACTCAGGTTAGGCTGGGCAGTGCTGAGTCACGGGAGAAAGGTGGTGGTGGACACCAGTGAGATTGCAGTCGGTGCGCTCCAGGGAGCATTGTGAGATAGCTGCTGCACTGAGACGGATAGAAGTTTGCTTATGGGTGGTTTTCAGGCCCGGCCTCCAAATACGGACTGTGATGTCAATGGAAGGGACCCCTAATGAAAATAAAAGCAAAGAGTCTGTCTCTAAGCAAAGAGTGGGTGATGTAGTGGTGTTGGTAGTACTATGTTGATGAATTTTGAATTTTTTTTTTTAACTTATCTGTATATGCCTGAAAGTAATGACAGAGAGGAAATAACTGTAAATATTATATAATATGCAGGAAAATTCAGTAAGAGGAAATAATATCTAGTAGTTCTGATCCTTGTCTAAACCTACTTTCTAGTTAACATCTTGAGGCGTTTTTTTCTCTGAAGCTCTAAATTAGCAGTTCTCAACTATTACTGTTGATGTTGAAGACATCTCTGTTAACAAAGATTCATTAAAGGAAAATGATGGAGTATAAAATGACTGGAAAGATGGGTGTTGCTTGTGACTGAAAATCTCTGCTTTTGCTGAAGAGGTGTTTCCTGAGTAAGTGTTTACAAAATATTGATGGAACACTTGTCTAACAACAAAGCTGGTATTTGCAGTCATTAATAGTACTTCATGTTAGAAAATATGAAAGGAATAAAAAAATAGACTGAGGATGCATAGCTATCCCATCAAATACGGGGTGGGCTTCCACTTGACTTACACTGAATGTAGCTGCATTGCATTACGTGCATTGACTTTCTGTACACTTTTTATCTTTGTAATTAATGAAATGCAAAGAATTGAATGCCAAATACCGAGTTTGCTGCATAGGCATAACTGAGTGAACTTTTGTTTGCAGAAGACCTTTGTTTCCAGATAATCATCTGGAAAAAGAGTTCAGAATATCTAACTGATTGGTGGACATAGTTCATTTGTTTTGTTTCCCTGCCACTCTCTGATGACTGTTTATCACTTTTAACAGAAGAGCTTCTTTAGAATGATTTTTATAATAAGGATATTATATATAATATTGAAATAATGTTTAAGTAAAGCAAATAATTGAGAGTACATTTAATTAAAAGTTATTCCATATTTACTTTTAAATCCACCAAAAACTTTTAAAAGTTGTTTTACAAGTGTTTAGGGACTATTTATAGAATATAATACTACTGTGAGTCAGCCTAGAGGCACCTTTTAAGATCTGAGGTTAGTAGCGCGTATCGGCAGGTCCAGAGAGCCAAGTAGAATTAAGAAGCATTACACCTTGGAAAAAGTGGTTTGGTGAAATCAAATTCCCTATCTGGAAAGAAAAAAATATTTTGAGTTATATGAAATAACTGAAACAAAATCCAAATCTTTTGTGAAACATTTTGCTCAAAATTTGTCCTGTGTTTACTGAGAGGATTTTTTTCTTTATTCCTTGTTTGGATTTTTGTTTGCTTTCTGCCTGAACCACTCTAAGTTTATACTGCTATCTGAAATTTAAATTGGATTTCCAGAATGTAGGCATGAATCAAAACCAAATGAAATAAGCCGAGGGCCAGCTGTGGCTCAACCCAACCAAATGTAAAAAGCCTGTCAGGGATATTTTGGTTTGTGCACTCTTTTTCTCCCATAGTTGTGCTGAAACACCCAGAAGGGATCTTATTCTTTCAATTATATCTGGAGACAAAACTTATGAAATTCAGTTGATTTTTGTGTTTTTCTACACAATTTCAGGTGTATATATCTGTCAAAAGAAAAGTCATACTTTCTCCTAAAGAGGCGTGCACACAAATTAATCAACTGCTGTTGGGCTTCCATGAATTAAAAAGAAAAAAAGATTAAAAAAAACCACAAAAAGAAAAACCCCAAAAGAAAAAAAAAACCCTACACCTTCCCCCGAAACACCCAAGACTTTCTTTTTTGAAGTTCTTTATTTTTTGTTGACTGTGAAATTCTTTTTTGCAATGAACTTCCTGAAATCTGACATTTATCTTTACTTCATCCCTAGGCTGAATACACAACAGAGCTCTTTCCTGAAGATAGATTATGCTGGTGCAACAAAAGATCTATCAGGCTGTTCTCTAGGTCAGAAACTGAAAGTTAACTGCTACTTGCTGACTTTCCAAAATATGACAGATATTCTGTTAATCTGTCTACTTCTTAATTACCATAATCCTGTCTGCTTTGTTGCTGTTCTGGTATGCGATCTGTGATCACTCAAGTTTTATTTTATCTATTGTATCAAATATAATACACTCTCAGTAACGTGTAGTTCTAAGATTGTTTCTACACATATTGATTTTTAGCATGTTTTATTAAATTGTAAGGAGAATAAATTAAAAAGCTTGCTTGATAAATGTCTTGCAACTCTAGTTTCTCGTAGGAAAGAACTATCAGCTATACGAAGTAGAAAAAGAAAATCAAAGTACATGGTTTGCTGTTAGAGATCAAAGGAGGGAAGGTTGCAGGGCAGAACAATAGGTATGTAGGACCAAACATGCTGATGTATATTGTTGTTGCCCCAAAGATATAGGTAACAGCTATTTATCTTCACTCTGGACAGCTTCACCTGAGACAAAATTTTTCAGGGCAGAGAACATATCCACCTGCTTGAATTTCAAGTAGTGCTTTCCATTTCTGAATGGCAGAGACAAGTTTTCTTGTTGAAATTTTTCAAGATGCTCGCTTTTGCTGGGTCTTGTATTTGAACAGTGTTACACAGCTAGTTTACTGCTTCTAATTTTTTTTAATGTAGGGTTTTGTGTCTGTGTGTAGCAGTATGCATCTGGGTTTTTTCAGTATTCTTTTAAAAAGAAAAAAATGTATTAGTTCACTGCAAAAGGTTGATATGTATTGTTTTAACAAAATCTGGCTATGACTTTAAGAAATGAAAATCAAAACAAATTTAGACACAATAAAAACAGAGTTCGCTATTTTCTGAGCCTCTGCAGGCTCATCTGTTCACCTTTCATACTTTTTTTTTTTCCTTAAAATCAGCATTTAAACCTCCATTTATTTAATGGCTGTGTGCTATGTAAAAAATCTGTTATCGTTTATAGCTAGCGTTAACGCAACTACTATCAGGAATACATTTATGTAAATTTTCATGTGATAAATCTCCCAACTTTTTGTAGGCTTAAAGTCATTGATTCTTACTTTTACTTATTAACTTTTCATATCCCTTCTATAGTGAAGGCTACATATCTATTTAAAATATGATTGTAATGAAAATACCATGTGAAACTGAAATTGTGATACGATATTTTATTTCTGTACTGTCCAGAGCAAATTGATAAATCAAAGGAGAAAGGAAAATAAATAGTCTCTGTATGAGAGCTTTGCCAGGTGTACCTTGGCTTCTTTTTCTCTCCTGTGGTAACCCTGTATCTGAAGTCCATTTTGCACATTGTATCAAAGTGGAAATTTACCCCTGTTGTGTAGCGGACTGTCCTACTCGGGGCAAGATACTTTAAAAAAAAAACAAAGGAAGGAAGCGGCTATAGAGCAAAACGCACTGCTGAATGCTGCCGAGAGGGAGATATTTGGACAGAGGGGATTTCAGGGCTGTTCGCAGTCTGGATCTGGTATGGTTAAGAAACTCGAGTGTGTTACTGAAACTGAACCTCATGCTGCCTTTAAACCCAGAAATTTGCTCCATTCCCAGCAGCTGTATTTGAAGTAGCAAGTACTCAGTATATAACTGCATTGATGGGATTAGCAGATTTGAGGATTATATTTGTCTGCTTTGGAATTGGAAAACACTTTTTCTAAAAAAAACCTGCATGCCTGCATGTGTATGCTAGTTTTCAGAAACTGTAGTTTCTTTCTTAATTTGTGCTTTAATCCTGGATAGTATAAATGTAGGCGCATTAATGCATTGTACAATTAAAACTTGTTAGAAAAATGGATCAAAAGTCTGCTTTCATTCACTTGAGACAAACATCAGGAATCTGTGTCACACAGGTACTGATTGTCATCTGACGTGGCCACAAATTACTGCTTTTCTTTCTCTACCTCTATTCTCAGAGCATTTTGGAAATAAAGCTGAAGTGACTTAATTTAAAAAAACAGACAAGCTGGAGTGCTTCGTGAATTAACTGAGCATGTTAGCATTATAAAATGTAATGGATGCTGATGTGTCCTGCTGCCGTTAGCTTTGTCTACACTAGGGCTTTGTTTTGCTCCCTGTTTTGTTTCATGACTTTATTTCTGGGCTGTCTTTGAGAGCAACCCACTTATTCTCTACAAGATGAACTGTGGGCACTAGTTTGCTGTAGGAAATCACCCTGGAGTGCTGTGTACTGTGCTGAGACTGGTGTGTGCTCGGATGTGTCTATATGCCCAAAGGCATGCAGGACACACCCTCAGCTTTATGCTAGAAAATTCCTGATTTGTTTTCCTAAGTCAGAGCTAATAGATCGTAATAATGTGTCGGGAGCAAAGGAGCTGAGAGCAGATGGAGCGCACAGGAGGGACTTGGCACCTGCCGGGGCAGATCGGCCGGGCATGAGTCTCGCTGTGCACCGCTGCCCGCAGGCTGCTCCAGGGATAGGGACTCTGATCCTTAAAAACAGCAGGGCCGTACCTGTCCTGCTACCACGAGTTCTCACCGGCAGGCCTGCTTGGAGCACTCACACCTTTGGGTGTGAGGTGGACCCATGCAGGTGAAACAGCTACAGAGGCAGCCACAGGTGCAGTTATGGTGAAGTGGAGCGCAGTCAGCAGCTATGGGAGTCTGGAAAGAATGAAAGAATGCTGTGCCGTAAAAGTATCTTGAAGTTTTAGTTTTTTTCTCCTAATCCAGTTCACCATTGAATATTCCTGGATTCAACTGATTTGTATGTGTATAGCTGAAGGTAATGTGTATAGCCCAATGTTCTGCTCTACATAAGTTAAAAATTTTTAATTCTGTCATGTATCAGAGCTGAAAATAATAGTGGAGCAGGTTGTAGTATAGTAATGTATTTTGTGTCTGTATTTTTAAAAATGGTCCAAAATCGAGACTTCAACACTTCTCCTTTTTTGGACTGGAAAACATGAAGACTTATGCATGATATGGACAATATAAACTGGAAATTTGAGGAAATATATAAGCAAACTATATGTGGAAATGAACCTGGTGGTTACATTTTGAAAAGCAGCCATCATGCCTGTGCATGAACTTTTTTCCAACAAAGAAAATTCAGTGGCAAATTTATTGAGCAGGCACGGTTGCCAGATTCTCATGGTCAAATGTAGTCATTTCTGTGGATCAGTACTCCATATAGTAAATATAGATGAGTGTCTCTATACAGATGACTGAATTTGCAAGCTAGAATTTTATGAATCTGTTTTCAGTGTTTTTTTGAGGACTGGTTTGGTACGCTTTCAGACCTGCAATCCTCAAACAAAATTGTCAGTGAGAGTATTGAAGCCGATGTAGGAATGGGAAGTACAGTATCAGTTCCTGAAAAAAGAATACATTCTTCGCTAGTGATTTGTAATTGTTGGATGAGCACTTAAAATAGTGATAAAGCTGATTTTTATGTTTTGATTAAGTAGAACACAAATACAAAATACATAATGCAGCAAGGGATTATTGCAGTGCTGTATTTTGATTAATAGAAATTGATTATATCAGTCACGTCAAGGCACTGTTTAGTACATGTTCAGTCTTATCAGAAATACTGAATTTTCCTCTGCTTCTAGGATATTATAGGATAACTGTATTTTGAAACCTCTCACTGTTTCCATAAGCTGCAGTAAGAAAAAACTTCCAATGGGGTAGATAAAAATATGTTTTTCAAATAAAAGCAAAATCAAATATTTTTATTAGCCCTCTGTGAAGTCCATACTCTTTATGTTATGATGTCTGTATACACTTTTAAATTTAAGACCTTGGTCTTGCAGTTCCTGCTCCTGTGAGTACTGTTTGCACAAGTAGGAGCTGCACTAATGTCAGTTTGATCAATTAGGTGAAGGAGGGTTTGCGGGAGTGTATCATATGCTATATGCAAATTTCTTTGAGTTTAAAATTATTTAGAATGCTTGCATCTAATGCATTAAGCAATCCCCTCCAGCTTTATGAAAAAAAAACCTAAAAAAAGATTGATCCACTCCTACCTGAGACCTTTTTTTAGGCTAATTAATTTTTTACTTCTTCCTTCTCCTCTCCCCCTGTATTAGCATTGTGAAACAGGTTGGTAAAGTCATGGTTTCTTTCAAGCTGTTTTAATAACATTATCTTTACCTTTGTACCCTATTTTCACAGAAGTTTTTACCTGTAGTTACTAAAAAAGTTTGATCTGTTAACATTGTGGTTTGTTTCGGTAGAATATGTGATTCTTTTGTCCCCACTTGGTTATTTATTATCATTTCCAAGAAACTGAGTATAGCTAGAGATTTTGCATTTCTGAGTGGGAACTTGTAGGAGAAGCAAATAGTTTGTGTAGAACTCTGTGTATTATTTTTGGACTAGAGAAATCTGACATACAAGAAAATTGCTTATGCAGTTAGATTTTGTTGTTTCTGCATTGGGATGGATCGCACTCTCCGCTTTAGAAGAAAAGCAATGATGATTTATGCAAGTACATAATGGTCCAGGGGTAAAGAGCGTATGAGTGCGTGCTTTGTGCAAATGAAATCCAGGCAACCATAATCTATAGAATAAATAGTGACAACTGTGAATTACAGACCCCATAATTCCACTGAGGAGTTCTGCTGATGATATAAACTTCGAAGGCGGAGCTCGAGTGGTTTGTGATGCTCCATCACTGGAGCCCAGAAGAGGAATTAATTCCAGTTCAAGCTCAGTAATTCCAAATTCATGTGACTTTCTTTTGTTGCTTAACACATGAACCTCACGTCCTTTCTTATTTTAAGTAGTGTCTCTCTACATCTTCCTGTCTTACGATGGAGTGAGCACTCTCACGCACGTTCTCTTTTTCTTGCAAGCTTGTGTGTAGGAACAGTAATAGCTTTTGTTTTCAAACTGCTGCAAACAAGTGTCTAGGCTATAGTTGGAATGTTTTTAGTGTTGTCTTTTTTCAAATGTCCAAAGCTTTATTGCTCATCAGTTAGCTTAAATTTTTTGACATTGCATTTGATAAGAGCTTTTAGCTTGATATGTGCATGATTTTATTGAATCTAAATAGAGAATGTGTTTTATGATTCTAACTGGAATCATTTGGGCTTCTTTTTCTTGCAGAGTTGTGCAGTTTTCAGTTAAGTAGTGGTTGGAAAATATTTTTATGCAATGCATTTCTTAAGAGCTCTTTGTTGATGCGAGGAAATAAACATAGAGCATTTATATTGAAAACTATTGAATTTATTTTTAAGTGATATAAAGTCCCTATATATAGGGAAGCATAGATATTTACCACATGCTCAAGAAGTGTGGAAATATTTTTACAAAGTAACAGATTATGTGCATAAACATTTCATGGTAGATAAACACACAAAGAATTTTTAATGTTTGTTTGAATGCATCACAGTACTTCAGGGTGACAGGCGTTTTGTGCTCTTGCTACGTAGAGTGTTGCTTCTTGGTTTGCGTGTATCTTCCTTTCATATGAATTATGCAAAGCATGTTTTATGCCATCAGATTCAAGTTTTACTCAAAATTCTCTATTCTCTTCAGCTTTTAAAAACATACACAGAGTGTATGTTGAACACAGAATAATATATTAAACCCCCAAAGATTTCTTTTGTCTTTTGACTTCTTGTGTTAAGTTTGAAGTTAGCTAGCTAGGCTTTTTTTAGCAATTGATATAATAAGCCTTTGCCTTTTATACAGATGTACGGTATGTGTGATAGCATTCCAGCAATGTTATGTGTATTATTACTGACTTTTTCATTATTGCAATTTCTAGGATATTTGATGGTGTCTGGGATTGCACCATGCAAACTGAAACTGACACCAAGTCTTCAGAACTAATTCTCAGTGTTGAAACTAGTTGTTGGGGCTAGGCTACTGAGGGCTATCCACAGATTTTGTTTTCTGCCTAATTTGCAAGACTGAGCCTAAAAGGAAGGTGAAGCTGACTGTGGAAATATTGTTATCCTTGTTTAATACCTTGAGAAAAGAAGCACTGAGAAATTAAGTGCCTAATTCAAGGTTATGCAAAACTCTGTGGCAAAGCTGGGACCTGAGCCCAATTCTTTTGAGTCCAAGGTGAATATCTCAACCACCAGACCATTCTTCCTCTAAAAATATAGCCTTCATTATAACCCCGAATTTCACTTATGTTAATTTTACTGCAAAACCAAAATCCCTTTGACTTAAATTTTCCATAGTTGCTCTCAAATAACAAGGGAGTTAAAAACTACTTTTTCAGTCTGTTGGACTATTATTAAGTTGTATTTGCTGGTGAAATAACTGATTTTTTTAAAATGCCTGTAAGCTTAAATAGTAAGACTTTTTATGCTGTGAAGATTCTTTTCCTCTGTGCCCTAATATTACAGACCGCTTTATTATTTACTGTAGCCATATCCTGAAACCAGATGGATCATGTTTATCTCAGCAATATTTGAGCTACAAAGTGTAGTTTTGATATATTTATTCTCTCCCTCAATATATATTTATATGTAAAATGAAAGCTGGATACTGAAGAAATTATTAACGATGTGGCCGTTCAGTGTTCTGAAATTTAAAGCCTCTGTGGAGGGACAGTTGACAGCAGACTTGATTTATATTGCAGCTCTCATTTTAAAGAATTAAAAGTCCAGTATTCAAGACAAAAAAAATGAAGCACAAGTATATGCTGCCTGTCTAGAAGATGTTTTATTATAGAGCAAAATGATGATTTCTTCAAATGCAACTTGTGAAACGAAACCTGGAATAACGTGGGATTTTTTTTGGCAATTCAGCCCTGGTAAAGGGTGACAAGCCATGACCAGTGACTGGAAGAACAACAAATAAGTAGGAGTCTGAACATGCTTACTAGAAATTATTGGGAAAGAAATAGAAATATTAAGTAAGTCTTAAATATTCTAATGTGAGTGTGCTGTTTTAAGAAGAAAGGTAGTCTTTTATTTACACAAATATGCTTTCAAGGGAACTCAATTTTCAGATGCAGCTTCAAAGATCTGGTTTGTTAAGATACCCTACTAGGACAGAAATAAATTTAATGGTGCTTTTGGATATTTATTCATTCTTACTCTGTTTGCTCTGTGATACGTGCTAATACCTGGTCCTCTTAAACTATTTCAGAAGATCTGAAGTGCAAACATCTTCAGAAGATCTTTGTAAATACTTCAGTGAATGAATGAATAATATATTTTAAATGTTTGTTTATCCTTTCTGTACAATGGTATTGAAGAACCATAGCAATTTCAGCATCAAACTATTCCTGTATGACAAGTTCAATTTGTTTTATGAATGAGGAAATGAAGACACAAAAAAGTTAAAATAATTCCATTGGAAGACTGCTGCAGTGCTGGGAGGACAGCTGCAGAGATTTGTGTTGTCTTTCCAATTGTCATTTAGCACGTGCTTTGTTTTGACTCTTCATGTACTGTGTGAAAAAGAGGACCTATTTATCCTTTCTTTTTGTCCACATATGACCCTTAAACCCACCTCCAACTTTTTAAACCAGAAGAGAAGTGCTGCATTTTTATGGACAATATACGGAAGTTAAGCTCTAAGAGTCATGGAATTGGATATATTTTCAAAATGTATTGATCATTTCATATGCTGTTTAGTAGTTAACTAGTATTGTTTAGAAATCAGATTACTGAAAAATTCCAAGGAAAGCCAATGATGACCAGCTGATTATGACTGTGACACATTTGTTGTTATAAAATTTGTAAAATGTTTCTGCTTGTTAGTGGAAATTATTATCTAGGAACAAAGGCTTTTTCTGGGCAGGTTTATAACCACTGCATGCTAATTAATGGAACAGAGATGAGGATTACAAAAGCAATAACAGCAAAATATCCAGGAACAGTTGCATCGGGACATTATCTTCCTGTCAGCTGTGCTGTTGTATGCATTTGCACTTCTCCTTGTGTCATCCCACTGTAACCAGAGACTTTTATGAGGGCCTCACAGAAGCATGCCTCATTCTGTCCCTGTGGCTTTTCTTTTCCAGAGCGTAATCTTACACACTGGGTCAGCAGAACCAGATGGGGAGAAGAAAATAATGTAGTGCTGGTATTCTTAGGGGGACATTAATGGCTCACCAAAAGTGGTAGAGGATGGGTGATTTCTTTAACCATGAGTTATAAAATAAACAGTCTACGGTGAAGTGAGTCATTCTTCAAAAATACACAGTGGTAACTTGGGTATCCTCAGTGTGTTTTGGCAGGAGATCCTAACATATAGTGGAGAATATTTTCCCAACTATTGGGGTCATCAAAGAGTTCTAAATCTGGTAACTGATCATTACGTTTTACTGGAAGGCACGAACACATGATAAAAGGTTAGTCTGCTAGAAGCGTGTTTTCACTTCTAGTACTGAGTACCAGAGATTAGAAAGAGCATGTTTAGATATCTTGTGACTTCTTCAATTTCTGCTCCACTGTTTTATTTAGTAATGCCATCTTGTTGGGCCACCTAGTGGCTTTTGTATAGTGTATACTATTTCACACCTTGTGGCACCTAAGCTCTGGTTTTTAGATAGTTACTCAAGCAAGTGAGTTCATGCAATTTTCTGTTCATTGTTCTGGGAATGACCTTCCATTAACCACGCATCTCTTCTAAAGCTATCACCAAAACCTTTTAGTTTGAAGCAAGGATACAAATGGGTTGGAGCGTGATTGGAGTATTTCCATGCTTGTTCCTTGACTTTTTTTCAAATGCAATATTGACAGAAAGCTGTAAACCTGATAAGAATCAAATTAACATTCTTTTAGATAATTTTGCAATAACAGTTTAAATTATTCACTGCTGTAAATGTTCGTCCTCTCTTTCTCTCTCTTATAAATGTATAATTTTATTTTTCTGACTTGTAAGGAGCTAATGATGAAGTGATTGGCAGTATTCTTGTGGTTTGACTTTTAATCTCCAGTTGGAACAGGAATATTTTGAAGAATGAGCCAAAAGCAAATTGCTGGTTGTGAACAGTATGGCTTTTTGTTTGTTTTAAAGGCTGGAAAACATTTCCATTTCAACTAAGACATCTTTCAACATAGGCCTGCTTAGGATGTTCTAGAGACATCTGGAGCTGTAAAATGGCACCATCAGTATCTTTAAGGCAGAAATAATGCTCAGGAATCCTTACAGGCTCTGTAGATATGAATTAGTGAAGTGTTGCATGCAGGCTTCGCCTGTTCCTGCAGAAGGACTTTTTCCATTTTCAAACTCCCTTCAGATGAGTGTTGGGGTAGATGCTATGTGATCTGAGCAGAATGCTGCTGCCTTGTTTGTGCAGGGCTACGTGGGGATAAACAACATGCTGCTCACATATTTCCAGCACCACAGAGACTCAACACAACTGTAATAGCTCTTTTCCCTGTTTGTGGTTGATAGCAATCAGTGATGTTGGATCTGGAATGCCATCAGTGTCTCCTCAGGTGTGTATCTCAGTAGTACTTGTACTCCTGTAACAGTAATCTGGAAGAGGTGTTAAACCAGAAGGAGATGTGATGGGCAGGTCTTGCTAACTAGCCCAATCAAACTGGTTTACTTGTCCTTCCCCTGTAGTTGAGGGAGAGAGGAAGGGTCGTCTTTAGTTGGTGACTAGGAACCTTACAGGTCAGCCCATCTCAGTCACCTGGCTCCAGAAAGTGCTTAGGAAGAAGAATCCCTTGGAGTCAGACCTCTCACCAAGAGGTTACTATATTGGCTCAGATGCTTCCGAAAAAGCAGAGTGACTCGGATCTGAGGGCAAATCTTCCACCTAGCTCAGTCCTTCACTAGAAGCCACTTCAAGTTTTTCCTGCCAAGTGTTTAGCGTATCTTGTGGGTGCAGTTGCTCATATGTAAAGTTTTGGACGTTATTCCTGAAATAAAAATTTATTAAGGTGTCTTGAAAGCAGAGTTATGTTACTAAAAACAAATGATTAAAAGGGAACTTTATTTTGAATGAATTAAAGGCCACCTTGATGCCTTTTTTCAAGCCACTGAAGAACAAGCCTTATTTTGTGACTGAAACAAAACTCTCTTGATTTGCTTGTTGATGCTCAAAAAGAATAGTTGAGTACAAAGTTGTTTTTGTTATGCCATAAGATTTTCAATTACCAGAACCCTTCCCAGCTGTTGCACTGTAATAGGAATAGAGTTAGGAATTTCTATGCAAACATTGAAAGTTATTATAAAATAAATGAATAGCTTTATTGTAACAGGTTATGTCATGGTAGAGCAAGGTAGAACTCTAGTTTAAGAAAAAAATACAGGCAGTGCAGCCTATGATTAAAATGGTGTATGTGAATTGTTTTCAGTTTTTGTTTAAAAAAAAAAAATGTAGGTGGTGTTCTTGTGAAGTCTTAAAGATATCTTGTATCTTTTCCTAGTGGCTATTATGCATTCAGGCACCTTGGGAACAAAGGAATGACAGAGAAATTGATGGCCTGGGCTTAACTAAGTAGGTGATGGTACAGATGAGGCCTGATAAGCTTAACACTTCATCTCTGTGCTGCCACTGTGGTTTGCAAGGAGATTAGAACTGTCTGACTGTGAGGAGGGCAAGCTCCACAAATTCACTCATACATGGCAGCTCTGTAATGAGGTGATACTTCATTCCTTAAACTACTGAACTAGAACTGCAGAAGCAGATGTATGCCTCTGGCAGTCCTGTGCATGCAGCACAGGCTCTGCTGTAGCTCCAAATGCTAGCAGAGTGTCCAGTTGCCACAATTATATTTTATTGATCTACACTGTTCTTTGTACATTTATGATAATAAGGGACAAATTGTATTTTTGTGAAAGGAGGAAACCTGCAAGTAAGTTCAGGGTGTTTACATTGCAGGGTAGAGTTAGACAAGAACGTAATTATTACAATTTTTTGGTAGGTTAACGTGACAAAATCTGGCGTTAAGAAATTAAGACAGTATTCTGCCCTTGGTTGTGTGCATTATGTTCTTTCACAGAAAAACTCTTTTAGAAAGCTTAAAAGATGGAGATGTGACCCTTCATTATGAATCTTTTACACAGTTGCTGGTAAACAACCAAAGGTCAAGCTCAGTCTCAGAAGTTAGCTTTTTTGAGCTGGATGACATGAGTTTAGCAGAACTACATAAAGGATGCGTTGAAAGTCAGAAATGACCACTGGGACTCTAATTCACACACAGATAGCTTTAAGTGCTGACTTGTTGTGCCTGCTTCAGTAGGACCGCTTGTGATTTTTAACTGAGGTATACGTTAATTACTCTTCTGTCTTGGAAGCTTAAATGCAGTTCACCAAGAAGGTCGTTGCTTTGTGGTGAGCAGAGAGGAATTTATCAATAGATTGACTAGCAGTAACCTGTGATTCAGATGGCTTTGTTTGATGTTCTGAGGTTTAGCAAAATTGTGTATTTTTATTAAGTAATGAAATAGTAGCAATCTGCTGATGGCAGTTTACGGAACATTATAATGAAGAACATATTTTAAAATGGAAACTTTAATTTCAGTGTCTTTGTGAAAATGTACTGTTAATTGCAGCAATTTAAAGTTTGCTTTGTGCAAAAATATTATTTAAAAAGAACTCGAACACAAAGAATATTAAAATTCTGTTCTTCGGAAAGCAATGGCACTCTTTAAAACCAGAGGACTGGCAGCTTTACCTTGTTTCCTCTTCTAGAGGCTTGCTGGTCTAGGGCCAGTCCCTCAAAGTAACAGGACCACCAAATGCCTTGTATTTCCTGAGAAGGGAATGCCGCCATTAAATGCTGATCACTTGAAGCTGGTCTTTTTTAATTGCAAAAAATGCATTATTTAATTAACAGTGGAGTTGAATCAAATGAACTAAGCTTCAACATAAGCAAACATGGTTTTTCAGTGCTAAGGCTTAAAATATTTCTATATGTGCATTCCCTAGTAGAGTGTTTGTGTTGCAGAAACGTGATTTTAGATGTTGGCTGTTTGTGTTAACGCACATCCCAACTAGAACAAGATCTTTTATTTAAGAAGCAAAATTTCAAATTGTAGTACTTGAGAATATGAGCCAGTGTATGCATATGCTCCTAAAACACAAGCTGTTTTCTCTAGATGTGTGCAAATAAAGTAGTATTTTTTTGAAGTGCTGTAAGCATGTGAACAGAAAAGATACAGTAAGGAGCTAACAGTATGTGTTCGTTTTCTAATTAACATCTTTTATGTGATTAAAGTGTTCTTCTACTAGCTTCTGCTCGTGTGTGAAGGGAGCAAAAGTAAATTAATTACCATTAGCCTGAAGGAGAGCACACTGTATTCTTTACGACTTCATAGTATTGATTTGGCTATTATTCATGCCATCTATTCTCTGCTATGCAGATTGATGCATCTTTAATTCATAGATACATTATTATTAATAGTGGCTTATTGACCAAGCAAAGCAAAGCTGTTGCTGGGTCCGTTCTCATGCAAAAGCTCCGTACTTTTTCTGATAAATGTATTAGTTTATGCATTCTTTTATAGCCTCTCAAGTTAAATCACAGAATCACACAGAATCACAGAATAGTACGACTTGGAAGGGACCTCTGTGGGTCATCTAGTCCAACCCGCTGCCGAAGCAGGGTCACCTACAGCAAGCTGCACAGGACCTTGTCCAGGCGGGTCTTGAATATCTCCAGAGAAGGAGACTGCACAACCTCCCTGGGCAGCCTGTTCCAGTGCTCCGTCACCCTCAGAGGGAAGAAGTTCTTCCTCATGTTCAGACGGAACTTCCTGTGC
>Ga0065711_1010517_pt1 | contig 15966 bp, 15 predicted proteins | sample Hoacrofraction12_FD_59098 | JGI IMG/M metagenome (GOLD analysis project Ga0065711, IMG submission 59098) | Hoatzin crop microbial communities from Cojedes, Venezuela - Epithelial fraction 12 v2 (version 2) | ecosystem: Host-associated > Birds > Digestive system > Esophagus > Crop | place...
AGAGAGATAGGAAACTGGAAATAATGGAGGGGCAAGTGGGAATCTAGAGGGATGAGGTAAATCTGGGATGGATTTACAGCGAGTAAGAGAGGGAATCTTAGGTTATTGTGGTTCAGAGGGTAAAGCAATGTCAAACATAACTTATAGGAATTTGGTTATTTAGCATTGATCGGAAGAAGATGTTACATATTTATGGAGTGCTGAGTTGAGTGGGTTAGAAGTGTTTTTGATAAGTTTTTGTTTATCAGATGGGGCTGGACTATCTAATCTGGTGTCTCTGGAGTAATCAAAGGCATTAATATGCCTTATTTGTGGAAGGAAAACACTCTGATACACCCATAAAGAAAAGTGTATTTCTTCCAAAGTGCAGTCACAACTTTTTTCTGGCCTTGATTTTCTTTTTTTAGTTTTTTTGAATGGAAATTAAGTTCGTACTGTCAGTATTGGTATCTTTTTTGTCCTCTGCACATTCTTTGATAACCTTTGAGTACAGTGACTAATGTCAACCAGACTTTACAGAGTGCAGGAAATCTCAGAGATACTTAAGGGCATAGAATTTCTGTGAAACTAGGCAATTAGGTGGAGAAGAGAAACCATGAGTGTGTCCCAACTAACAGAAGGGAGGAGTTTGAGCTCCTGTTGTGCAATGAAGTTGCACTAGAAAGATGTGGGGCACCTGTGGGGAAAATCTTCAATCAGACTTGAGTTTTCTTAAACACAAAACTCAATCAGGTGTGAGATTCAGGCTATAGGAGAAGGTGCTTATGTCAAACTAGTTGGTTTTACTTGAAGTGTCTGCGGGTGGCCCGTACGAAATACTGTTCCACTATAGAAGTGTGTGTTACCTGATCATTGCTGTGGATAGAGACTTAGGAGTCACAGATCTGTGTTGTGCAACAGTGTCAAAAATCAGTGAAGGAACTGCTGCACTAAGCATCAGAATGAGGAGGGGGGGGAAAAAAATGGTCATGTTCATAGTTATTGTTGGTCTTTGAAGCTTGGTAAAAGCTTCATGCTGTTGCCTTTTTTTTTTTCCAGATCCTTCACAAAGTGAGGTTATGGGAGAACCACACATGATGATGGAATACAAGCTTGGTTTATTGTAACAAAATGTACTCCACAAAAATGTTTTGTGCGTGTGTTTATACTGCAGATCTAAATACGTGATACTAAATTGACACTCAGTGTTCAGCAGTCCTACAGTTATCATTTGCCTTCCTTCATGAAAAGGCACATTAAATGTTTAAAGTCTATAAATTGTTCTGTGCTTGTTGTTAATTATATAAATGTCCTGTAACTAGGTAGTTTAAATAATGTCTCTTCATACATCGCTCAGGACAGTAGCTTCTTAACTCTGGAAATACTATATATGTGTACAAGAAATCCAAAAATACCTGTGCATTTTAAAACTGATTACTGTAGGTAAGTGCATTTAATGAATGTTCTTGCAGAAGAACTTTTTAAATGGGAAAACAAGGTATTTTCCGTTAACTTTGTTCATGAAAATTTCCATACACTTTTTAAACTATTGAATAAAAGTTTGCTATAAATGCTGTTGCGTTCCAAAATATATTTAATCGTAAATCAAGAATGTCTTATCCACAACACATTGTTCCCTTTTCTTGCAATATCTTTAAAGATATACCTTCTGCACTGCCAGTGGAATCCTGCTGTGTCCCCCCCTGCCCCTGTTGGCAGTTGTTCATGAGTGAGCCATAAAGCTTTTGTGTAGAATTGGGAGTGTTACTGTAAGAAGGGAGCTAAAGGTCTGGATTTTTTCATCTGTGTCATTTGCTTTCTGAGAGTAGAAGCAAGCTCCATGTGGAGTTTAAAGAGGTGTTTTAAAATCCATTTGGGAACATTACCCAAAAGACCACTCCTAGATCTACGTATTTTAGTATTCAGAGATGAAGAAAAAATGCAATGCCTAATGACAGTACCTAATAAAGCTGATGCAGTGAGACCATGAAGACTCTCTAGGACTAGATGACAAATGTGGAAATAATTTTTTGTGGGTTTACCAAAATCAGATCTTAAGGGAGAAGGAGAGACCTATACTTAAAGACACCTTTTAAAGGAGTGGGCCACCCAAAGGTTTTTTGTGTGCTTAAGTGGGGGGCCTGTTACTAAATTCAGGGTTGCAACAACTATTTTCTGATTTCATACATGTGCATGTGTCAAATCCTGCAATGCAGCTCATATGGTGGCATTTTAGGAGAAAAAAAAAATTATGGTTCAAAAGATGTCATCTCTTGTCACATGTGGGGAGTTGAAACAATATTTTTAAGACAGGAACTGTCTTTATTCAGCAGGTTTTAATGACTTGATTAAACTGCTAAGTGCATGGAGTGTTCTGGTATAGATAATTTTAGCAGAAATGTCGCTATAAACCTCTTTTCACAATCCCAAACATCTCTTGTGCTTTTCAGTGTGCTTAAAGCTGCCACAAATTCCCTATCCACATGGGTGAAAGCCTCTAAAAGCACTGTAAAATTTACAGTGCAGAAGCTATGTGCATCTATTGCAAAACATTGCAGCAAATTAAAAACATTGAGATGACACAGTGTGAGACACTTCACTGGCTTTTTTATTTGGTTTTATATTTAAACTTGTTTCATGTAAGAAGTGAAGCTTCTGAAATTGTTTTTCACTTGAGAGTTGCAGAGATTAGAGGCTTGTGCTATGAAATACAAGCTATTTCATTTGTATTTTTTGCCTTGATGAGGTTAAACATAGGACCAATAAATTGAACGTGCAAGCGTAGACCTACTCACTGTTTTGTTTTCCATAGCTGTCCTGGTCTTTCTGTGAGCTGATACACTTCATTAAATACCAGCATTGGCTGCTATTTTATAATTGACAAGTCTCTTGGCAGTTTTGTATAAAGCAAAAGTAAACTGTTACAAAGCAAGCTTGGGCTTTAGCAGCATTTGTATTGCTCTAGGCTTAGACTAGAAAGGCTGAGGGATTCCATTGCCTGGTCTGGGACAAATTAAGGTACGGGCATGGATTTTTAGGAGGATTTTCAGGTCTGCCTTCCTACCCAGCACTGTTCCAGAAAACAGGGAGCCATCCCAGAGCTGTACACGGTTACTGGTACCTTATAGCTCCCTGCCGTAGTGTATATAGCTAGTTGGCCTTTCCTCGTGTTGTTTGAAAGGTGGATGCTATTGTATCTGAGCAAAATTACACTAGTACAAGTAATTTAGTAGTTTCTCTTTAGTGCAGTGCACAGAGATGAGGAGGCTGGACCTAATTTCTAGGTGGTTTTGTTCAACAATTAGTATACTTTATTATAACCTTGGGTGAGATCAAGCCATATGCAGAGCAACGAGGTTGCAGTGTTCATTATGTCTGTAAGGAAGCTAATTTTAGGGGTTAGCCAGGCTTAATGGTACATGTGAGAGGCCTGTGCAAGAATTTATGCTGTTAATAAAGCAATGGGAGCCAAATGGGACTGAGGCAAAGAGCTTCTGAGATCAAAAGGGTGGGTTACGCTTGTGCAGACTTCCGGTGGGTTGAGCTGGGGACTGGGCTTTGTGGCCCAGTCCCTTGTCCCAATTTCTGCAAGCCTCATTCTGTAAAGTAGGTGCTGCGAGCAGCACCCCGTGGAGGCACGCCATGCAAGGTGTGCTGGCAAGTGGAGCTGGGACAGACCCAGCTGTGGGCTCACGATGGACCCAGCCAGGGCCAGGCGAGGAAGGCAGTTGCAGGGCCGCGGGTTGGACCGGTGCTGTACAAGCCCCCGTGCTGACTTCTGGCAGATGGCAGTGGGGTCCCTGCTCTGCAGTCCTCTGCCTGCTCGGTGCTGATGTTCTGGGTGGCATCCTCTCCCCAAGCACAGAGGGGAGGCAAAAGAGCATCTTCCTGCACTGCTGTTTGTTATGACCACAAAAAGCAGATGATACCATAGTGCTGCTGTTTCTGTTTATGTAAGCATTCCTCCACCAGTTATCCCATTAGTCATGTCAAAAAAAAAACCCAAACCATGAAGTTTTAGAAAACCAAACTTCATTATTCTGTCAAAATAATTTGCATTTACATACAAAAAGTGCAACTATTATGAACTTGGAAGATTTTAATAATCTGGAGCATGTTAGTACCTGGTTTCCCCAACTGGCACCACACTAGGCACTTCAGAAACCCTGTTCATATCCTTCCTGTGTTATGACCTAAACTTAACAGCCAGTTCTAAATGCTGTGTCTACCAGAAATACTTTGCAAGCAGCAAGTACTTTGTACAGCAAAATCAAACCATAACAAAGCCATTCCTGAAGTGTATGTGCTTGTTCTCATTTGAACTGACACAACGCCACTGTAGAACGGGCTTGCTTTGTTGCTACCTTCCAAGTGCTAGCAGAGGCGTGTGTTGAAGAAGAGCAAGTGAAGGCACACACCCCTTCTTAATTTGCTTTACTTTTTCCAGGCAGTTTTGTGTGAAGCAGTTAATTTCATAAAGCCTTACATAACTGCATAATGAAGAGGCAAGAAAGACAATGTAATCTTTGTGCCAAAATCCTTTGCATCAGTGTCTTCTTAATCTCTCTACAAGTACTCATTATGTTTTGGACCCACTGATTATTGTATAACGGCTCACTTCCAACAAGTTTGCAGCAGCTTGGGCACCTCAAGGGAGGAGAGTTCAGCAGTTTTATTTACTGGCTAGCATCTAAACTAGCTAGGAAAAGCTAATGATCTTTCATTGCCAACATCAGCCTTGGTAGTTCAGGACAGAAGTATAAGAGCTGGCTATAGTTATTAACTGTGTAAATATTCATTCCCCCTGTCCTGGATAAAAGGCACTGTCTTCACCAGTGACAGGCAGGGAGTGGTCTCCTGGATAGTGTGAACTCTCTCCTTTACCTTATTTGAACCCTCTTCCAGACTTCTCTGTGATCACGATGCATAGCTTGGAAACAATGCTGCCATTCAAACAAAAAGGATCTAGCATAGTATCATGCTGTGGTACTAGTATTTTTTGGAGTGCCACTGAGCAGCTCTGAGGAGTATTCTGTTCATATGACAGATATTAATGGCTGTAAAGAGATTATTGATTATACAGCATACACTACGTCTGTCTTACTTTTTATCCTATGCTGTGTGCATGTGAAGTCAGTTCCCACATCATAGCTGCTTTCCTAGAGTTTTCCTTCTGTGAATGCCAACCACTTTACATTATCTTGATTTCTTTGCCTAATCTGTTTTGGGTGAAAAGAGTCACATACAACCTACCTGTACTTTCAGGGATCGGAACACTATTGGCTGTCCCAACTCCCTCTGAAAACAACATATGGGAGTCGTCCTTAATGTGGTGTTATATTTACACTTCTGCTCTGCTGTGCATTCCAGAAGCTAACACTCTGGATAATTTCTACTTAAAGAGCCCAAGCAAGAAGGCAAAGAGTCAATGCAGAAATTGATTTCTAGGTGTGGCCGTCTCGCCAGTTTGCACTGTGGCCCTGGGCAAGTCACTTGTGCTCTCTGTTGATTTCTCTCTCTCCACAATGGGGAGGATAATATCTATTATGAAAGGAAGTTCTTAATAGCATTTGTAAAGTGCTTTGAAGATGAGAAATGTTGTTCAAGTGCTTATAAATTACGCTACATTCATTGCAAGATGATTAGATGCATGATTGAGATTTGGTCACCTCATTTCAGGCTTGTTAAAAAATAATCAAAGATCCACCGAAAAGAAATGCTGTTACAGCCTTTCACTAGAAAAAACATTTAAGCTAAGTACAGCCAACTTAACTAGAGAACAAGAAATATCTATGGGACAAAAAATGGAGGTGTCTGTATGTAGTCCCTAATATATGGAACATGATAAAAATAAATGTGCAATATGGCTTCTGCAAAATGTAGGCAGAGGCCTAACTTCACACTCGGCAAGCTGTAAATTTTCTAAGTATGACAGTTCTGTGTGGCAATCCATTTTAAGAACCAAGTCACAGGCAGGGTCCACACATCATACATTAAACCTGCACAAACACTCTCTGCTAACTGCAGAGCACTAAGTCTACTTACAGCGGGTGCAAGTACTGCCTCCAGTCTGGTTGCTTTACAAAAAAGGTACCTTTTAGTTTAGTAATTTTAGACAGGTTTGGGGGCTTCACCATTAAGACAGGCCTTTTAAGATGTACACAGCGGACCGCATCCTCATCTGGCACGAGCTCCACTGGCTTCAGCAGAACTGCCAGCACTCTGTGAGCTGATAAGCTTATCTCTGTCGCCCCATTAGAATGATACAAGATATATCACAATCCACAGCAGACATTCTCAAACTTGAGAAAGGATAAGTGGAAAGAGAATACCATCCTACTGTATTTTTTTCTTCATGCTTAAAGCAGCATTAAAATCTCCGTTGTCAGCCTATTTGCATAGTTAAGTATAAGAGCTAGCCTTGTTCAAGTGCTAAAAAGAGTCTGGATAAAGAGTGCTACCAATTTAGTGCTTATTGCTGCAGGGCCACTTTGAGAATGCATCTGCAACTGTTGTGTTATCTCAGCGGTGTCTATGTGATGTAATGGTCTCTGCCACTGCATGTCAGATTAGAAAACTGAGGTAGACGAATCCTTTGTTCAACTATCAACACTCTCTATGCTGGATACTTCTTCAGGTACAAGCAGAGCCAAGTCCTCCCCATTCCAGCTTGTGCACAGAAGCCAGCTGTAAGACACAGATAAGACAGATATCTTTAGCGGAGATCGTTAAGGATAGCATGCTGATTCAGCACCAACAAACGCACTCCACAGCTCTGTTACAGCCATCTTCTGTGGCACAAAGCTGTTGATGCATCTTAGTAAACAAAAGCAATGATGCTACTTGCCCTTATTACACAAGTCAGACGGTATCATTACTGCTGTCTTTCAGAAGAATGAAACTACTATGACTGATTTATTACACGCTGAACAACTACACCTTCTGCTCTCAAATAGTAACACAGCATGACAGTCTCAAAAGAAAGGTTTTAAAGGAAGGTTATTCAAAGGGTGGGATATCTGAGACACTAATGACAGAAGGAAAAGGAAAATAACTTTCAAAAATTTATGGTGATGATGGACTAACTGATGGCAAATATCTGCTACCTTTTGCACAGAAGAGAGTGCTTTCTTAACAGAAACTTTCTCTACCATACAGCACTGAATTAAACTAGAACTAATATTTAATAAAACAATATATATACTGGGCCTTTGTTAAAATAACTAAATTCCTCGATTTTTTTGTTACTTTACTGAAAGTATTCTCTACACACAGACAAGACCCCTTTGCTTCAATTTCCTCAGGTCTGAGACCCATCACTACCTTAGTCTTGTCACCATTAGTGCAGCTTCTCTGAATAGGCTGTGTAAAATGCTATAGTCAGGCAGGCACAGACATGAAATTATATGAAATGTTCTAAATCTATAGCATTATCACTGCCTATTTAAAATACAGCTGATGTAGAGATAAAAGGTGACTGAGGTAAAGTCTAAGCATTAGGAGAAAAGATACAAGTCTTCAGAAAGAGTACCACCCTCTTAAGAAAAACAGCTTCCCGCCCCCCAGTATAAATCTATCTAATGAAAAGTGATCCGTCATTTAGACCTATGTTCCTGCATCCTAAAAAAAGACATAATTTATACTGGAAGTAATGTAAAATGAACTCTGCTTTTGTGAATACTCATGAATAATGACATCTCACTGTCAGTATTAGTAGATGGTCACTAGACATCATTAGATTCAAATACTATTGAGGAATATTTTTTAAACATGTCTAGAGGTTTATCCATATGAGTCTTAAAGTTAGTGCAGATCTTTTCACGGATTTTAATGACACTGGGTCACAAGGTACCCATGACCAAGGGCCAGGACAGATAGCTTCCCATTAAATTCACTGTGTGATTGGTCATGTTTACAATGACCCTATTGTAGCAGGGCCTGTTGCAATAGGACAAGGGATAATGGTTTTACACTGAAACAGGGTAGAAATTTTTTTACAATGAGTGTGGTGAAACACTGGAACAGGTTTCCCAGGGAGGTGGTAGATGCCCCATCCCTGGAAACATTCAAGGTCAGAAAGCAGCTCCCCACAGCCTGGGCTCCTCCTCTCCTATCCGATTCCTCCTGGGAAGACACTGCCATGTCCCCTCACTTTGGCTCTGCCCCACTCCTAGCAGCCCCCTGTACCTTCCATGGGCTTGCTAGATGTAAGAAATTCCTGAACTGGGTGGAAGCTGGAAGGAAGGCTACACATGAAACAAGCCCAGCACACCAGAAAATACTGAAGTTTAAGAACTACTGCACTAAACCATTCAGCTTCAACTGATGTCAAAACAGAAATTACCCGTAAAAGCAGTCCGAAGCACCCTCCTGATCTGTACTTACCACAGGGCAGCCAGTGGAATTAGACAAAGGCCTGCCGACAAGACGAAGCTAAAGCCTGAGAACCATGCAACAGTAGCTGCATACAGAATATTAAAAACTGAAAGTGAAATAGTGCCGGTCACAACTTCTAAACAGGCAATACAAGCAAACACAGCACCTGCCAAAAACAAATGGATTGATTACAAACAAAAGAAAATAAAACAAAAACCTCTTCAAAGTACTAAAGTTTTTAAACTTGTTTTGAAAGATCTATCTGCAGTGTTTTAGCAAGTATGCAAGTAATAACCACCAGAGTATCATATGTCTTCGCTATGAAAGTGTCTTCCACGTGGACTCCTACAAAAAACTTTTTTTTTTAAATGAAAAAAAAACCACAACACTTTGCTCATGGACACTATTTTTCTGTGATACTATTCTGTCACCATACCTACTTTCTTGAATCTGCTTATCACATGAAGTTCAAACTGTTCATCCTCACCATGTTCTGCACATCTCCATCCTTTACCCTTTCTGATTCTCCTCTCGGTTCTCACTCTTCCCTTTCATTTTTCTTCCATCTCTAATCTTCACCCTTATATGCAGAAAAGGCTCTGATCCAACAAAGACTGCTTATTCAGCACATAACCATCTCCTTCCCATTTTTGACAGCAAAGAAGCAACTTTTTTTTGCACTGAACTATCCATTGGGATGGCAGTCTATCCCATCAGTGTGTTGTTGAACACATTTTCCCAAGCCACACTCACAGGACCATAAACAAAATCACAACAGGTAACCAGAAAAGGATGACAAAAGGCAACTTGATTCCTGCATCAAACTACTTAGGAAGCCAAAGCCCTGAAGAATGCCAAGAAACTGCAAAAACAGACATGATTGTTAGCATAGTTAAGCACAAAGAGATCATTGTTTTATTTTATAAAGAGATGACTTTTGAAAAATAAAACCAAACAATTCATGAGAATGATTCTAGAAAGTATATGCTCCCCAAAAGCAGAATATGGGATATTAGAGCCACATTTTGAGGCCTGACATGTTTTTTAATGTGTTCCATAAAGAAAAGACTTTGAGAAGTAATATGTTACATCTTTTGCGATATGTTTAAGTAGCCACAGGCACCTGTGAAGCCGGGTACATAGCTCAGGCTCCAAGTCTAATTGTTTTGAAGTGCTTTGAAGGTTGACTGCCCACTGCTTACCTTTCTAAATTATTAAGTGTGACATTGGCTAAATAACAGAAGAATATCTTTCTCTGCACGTCAAAATCTTGTGAATGTAGAAGCACTTGTGAAATCACATCTGTATAAATCTTGAGCGTTCCTCTGCTTCACGTTCCCCATGTTTGTTTTTAACACCTCCTTTGAAAGTTGAAACTTGCAGTAGTTTTTAAACACAATGTTGTTCGTATTAAAAGCAGAATCAAAAGCCATTAATATCATGACATAGGGTCATATCAAAGAAAAGCAGTCTTAAAATACCAATACATATCTGTTTGTTTAAAGGCAATCTTGTTGCATCTCTGTTCCGAAATACCATATTATTGTATTGTTTGAAAACAAAGTCTACTCACCCTGTTCACCAGCGAGAACCACTTTTGACAGCATGGATCGGAGAACAGGAACAGGCATGAAGCAGAGCAAAGATGGGACTCTTACTGTAAGGCAATGAGTCAGCCATGAGACACTGAAGTAATAAAAATCCAGGATTTTACAAATACATTGCAAATGAATTAGTCATATACTTTCGAATGCTCAGTTCCCCAAATAGTAAAAGGCAATAGAAAAGTCAAACTGGAAGTGCAGAGATACAATTATCCAAGCACGAAGAAATTAATAAATTCAGTATGTCTGTATGACACTAAACCCAAATCATAAGCAAGTAATTCCATTCTCTCTCCACACACTTAATATTTTAATTAAATCCTAAATCAGTCTGACCCAACCTTGTACACTTTACCTCTAAGACCCTTTCAAGACAGTACATCCAGTATCTACCAACTGCACTCACTACAGGCAACATAGCAGTATTTTCATATATATTGTTGACCATGGCACAACTGATTCTGAACTCACCTAAAAACATGAGCAGGGTAGTTTTCGCAAAGGCAGCCATGACCATTCCTCCAACATAAGAAAATATCCCGATGAAGACAATATAAATGTCCTTGAGACATTTAGAAAATAAGTAAACTCCTAAAAAACTGGTCAGAGAGACAGAAGTGAATGCAGCTGCTCCATATCCAATGTAAACTTCATTCCAGCAGAGTGGCTCGTCCAGTTCGTACAGTGTAAACAGAGAACTCCCACCAACCACAGTAAACAAATAAGTCATAAAAGTAAAAAGTAACACAATTATTAAAATTCTTTTTTTATAAGGGGCAGTTTTAAAAAGCACGCACACTCCAGAAAATGTCTCTCTCAGAAGTTCTTTAAAAGTTACTGGTGCCTGGTGCTGGAATTCAGATACACCTACTGTATCTTTCAGAAAAAATACAATATAGATAATATTAACGACATGAAGAAGAGATGCTGTCACAAATGTCCACGTAAAGCCGATTCCTCTTAGAAAGTAGCCAGATGACAGTCCTGCCAACCCAGATACAAGTCCAAAAATCAAATCCACCACAGCTATTCGCGTTGTCTTCTGCTTCTCATCGTGACACACGTCTGCTATAAAGGCAAAGCCTCCTCCGAGGAAAGTTGCCATACTCCCAAACAGTCCAGTAATAAATGCAACCACAAACAGGACAGAGATTGAAAAGGAAAAATGGGATATTACAGTGAGGCAAATATCAGCAATCAAAGCTCCCACTGATGGTAAAACTAAAGATGTTTTGCGCCCCTGCCGATCCCCATTAGCTACAACGACAAAGGCAACTATAAGGCTGGGAACTGCCCCAGTTAAGTCCAACCGCATATTAAAAACAGAGGCTTTTTCTTGAACTTCCTGCAAAGAGAAAACATAATTGTAAATACTATAATACACTGTTTAAAAAAAATCTAGAATAATATTATACTTACATAATGACTAGCCTGCAATATACTGTACAGCACAGTACATGTTTAGAGATTATATTTTTATAAAACATATATACATTATCATTTTATAAGATTATATGACGTTATATTATGCTATAATAAAATACATTACATTACTGTTCATTTATAAGAATGCATTAGATTACAGTAATCACTAATACAAAGGAATTGCATATTCAAAGAATCCCACTTTTGTAATTTTACCTCCAATATTCCTCAAACATCCCTTGTTACATTTTAAGACAGCACTTAACTTCTTAAAATACAGTCTTACTAGTGCTCTTGACAGAGAAGTTTCAATGGAGATGAGAACAGTTCTTCTGAACACGCATTTACAAGAGCTGGTGCTTACACTGTAAGTATCTCCTTCAGTACAGGGTATGTCAAAAGGACACTGGGCTTCTTTTAATCTCTCAGAAATCAGTAGCAAAACAGTCTTTGACTGAGGAACACATCCCATGCTCCCTGCTCACAGGAGAGCATTCTTCCTCCCAAATAATCCTGCCGAGATGGTTACAAGAAACAATTCACTGACTAAGCATATTGTGCAAGTAAACAGATAAGGATTTGCTCTGACATCCCAATGCACAATGTTAACAATAATAACTAAAATGTGAAATACAGCATTAAAAAATATACCGACTCAAAGATATGTGAATTAACTAATTTTTAAAACACTGGAAAGCTCTGAGTTCAGAAACTGTCCAAATCAGTGATGTCTCTATAGAATCATAGGTTGGAAAAGATCTCTAAGATCATCAAGTCCAACCGTCAACCCAACACCACCATGCCTACTAAACCATATCCTGAAGTGTTACATCTACACATTTTTTGAACACCTCCAGGGATGGTGACTCAACCACCTCCCTGGGCAGCCTATTTCGATGCCTGACCATTCTTTCAGTAAAGTAATTTTTCCTATAGAAAAATATGAAAATATAGAAATTTTTTATAGCGGAATATAAGAACAAAGACTTGGGTTTCATTGTTTTGCAAGTAAGGGTGCAACATAAGAATGTGGCAACACATCCAGATACCGCAAATGACCATAACCTTGCTCACGTAAATGATTTGTCTACTGACGAGAAGGCTAAAAGACAAAAGTACAGAAAAACTCCATTTACAGTATAAAGCATTCAGCTGCCTACTTCATATTTTTATGAAGTCAATGGAAAGTAACACAGAAAATGATAGGTCAAACCCACAGTTGCTTTAAAATCATGTAACTACTAAAATCAATGGAACTACATAAATTTGAAGGGAAAGGTCTAGTTTTTTAACCTGCAAATTAACTCTACTTTGAAAAAATGCTTATAGTGGACAGAAATAGTTCTTAAAATCACGATTCCAAAATTAAAGGAATGAAAATGAAACAATTCACTCATACACGGATTAAATTAATAGAGAAATGTAGTGCCTGAGGCTGAACAATGTACAGGACATGATACACTGACAGGCTTATAAAATTAAAACATATTACTGAGTAGCAAAGGAAAATGCATGGATTGGATAATAAATAAACCAGATGATAAATAATGTCCAATGATTAGTGATGTAGCTCTTTCTGAGCTAAAAAAAGGGCTTATCCAAGCCAGTGATCGGAATGCTTCAGCTTGTACTCAAATTACCTTTGAACTCATTTTATTATAAAATGACTAATTTCCTTCAAATTGTAAGAAATAATTAATCTAAATGATGCAAATACTATCTGTTTCGAACTATATTCTACTTTTTTTGCAGGCTCCAAGTGATTTTTGTCTTCAATTTTCTTTCACGTTTTCCTTCAAGATAGGTGAGATTTTTAGTAAAAAGCTTCTCCATTCTCAGAATGGAAGGACTTACACTAAATTAACTATAAAAGAAGGTGTTCTTCTAAAAGTTAATGCCAAACAGGGCCTGTTGGGAACACTCCTGCAGCAAAATTTACAGCATTTGTAAACATAAATCAGTTAGGATGGTCTTGGAAAATCTAGAACACCTACTTCATAGATACTCAGCAAAGCGCTTGGAACCGTGTTACTGGATCTACTCTTTTCCCCACACACAGGATTATTGCTCAGCACAGAGACCGAGTTCCATTGAAATTAATGGGTGCTTTGACATTCTGATACTACGGTAACAAATGTGGTATCAGAAATGTAGGCAAGACATCCCGACAAGAGTGTAATTGTTCAAAAGCTCATGCCCTGCTGGCAATAGCTGCAAAGGAGGGAATGGAAATTTGCCAGGAAACAAAGAAGTTCTATTGGCCATTTTTCAACTACTGTCTTGAAGGATTCATGTTCTCAAATATCAAGTTAATTATACTTCGTATCGTTTATGCCAAAAAACCTGTAACGTGTGAATTCACCACCACATCAATCAGAGGATGCTGTCTGAACTCCAGCTGAAGTTAAGCGCTCTGCTTCAGTGTTTTGAAAAAAAACAAAAAAATGAAGTCTCATATCCTCAACCACAGGTGATCGCAATTTGATGATCGTGTTGAATTTGGAGGGTTTCTAGCAAACGCAAAGTGCAGAGATGTTTGTGAAATCTAGGCTTCTTCATGGGGTCTGCAACTAGAACTGTATGCACCACGTATGGTTTTCTTACAGTTGCTCCTGCCATTGACACCTGACACCGTATGACAAAATGCCACCACATAGCACCAAACAGGGAGCTAACAGTAAAGAAAACACTTTGGGGCAGTAAGGTACAGGCATTGCTCAGACAATACTTTGTTATTATCCCCCAGTTTCATTCCAATGGGTGGCTAACATTACCTTCCTTGGCTGATGAGTCAGCCCAGAAGGCATGCTGGACTACAGTTCGATCGACCTTTTTACTTTCACATTCTTTCTACTAACACCGGCCTCTGCCACATGAGGAAGAACCTGCTCCACGCTAAAAACTCTGAATTATTTCTTTGATGATCTTCAATGGAAACATGTAGCATAAAAATAACTCTTTATATACGACAAATGAAGTAGATATGCTCAGGTGTTCAGTCTTGTGCATACGCAGCACATCAGAGATTCAAATCTGGGATGTGAGCAAAAATTTTCAAGTGCCATCTTTTCAGCAGCACAGGTGAATGCTGTTTCCCTAACTCCACCTTCTGTGTAATGTACAATCCGAGTCACCTACTTTTCTGACCCTACAATGGTTTCATGTTCCACCTAATGCAACCTAACTGCCAGCTGTTGTTGCCAAGGTTGGTTCTGTCATACCTCTTCTGGAAATGTGTCCCCTCTGCCATTCCCACGTTAGATACAGCAATCACGTGGCCACAGAGTGTGTCAGAGCAGTGCACTGCTCCAGAAAAAAACAACACTGAAAAAGCAACACACTCAAAAAAAAAAGAGATGAGCTTTCTGTTGAATCAGTGCCCTGATCAAATCCAAACTGTAACTGTGGAATTGCAAGATACAACACAGGAGGGACAGCAACGGGGGGAGAGGGGAAAAGAAAATGGAGTATGATCATCTCTTCTGCTGGCAGCCCATAGTTAGCTCTGCTTAAGCGTAGCCTTACAACGGCACTGGAAGTGCAACGGCAGAGATTCCCATCGGCAGATGCTATCCAGCATGCTGAGCTATGAAAAAGTGCTCAACAAGTAACTGACCATGGAACAATGTCATCTTGACACCATTCTATATCAACAAAGCAGAGCAGCACTCTGAATGGTAAATCATCAGTTATATTTGATTGTGCAAAGAGAAGTTTGTGGAGTTTTTTTCGCAATTTAACGTTACAATTTTTTTTAATCTCCCCCATTCCTCATTCTTGTAATTCCTCTGAAATAAATGTATTCTAAACTAGATCCCACTCCTGAAAATTACAGGACTCTTGCTACGTGTTGCAGAGTTACCAAGAACACCGTCGGCCACAGAGACAACCGATGGCTCACAAGCCCACGCACGGCCGCTGCGGGGAGGAGCAGCCCCCGCCGGACCCGCTGCCAGCCTGGGCCCGAGCCTCCCAGCAGCTTTTCAACTCTCCCGCTAAAACACGAACTTCCCTCAGCACCTTCCCGGAGAAAATTCTTTGCCTTTGAAGCACTACAACTACCCGCAATGCAAGACAAGAGCAATGAGCCAGTCTGGTGACAGCAGGTTGCTTTTACACAGATATAAACAGTGAGGCAAGGTTATATCAAGGACGTTAGGCTGAGACAGCACCTCATGGCTGCAAGTTTATTTACAATAGTACTTTTTTCCTCCCCCCCCCTCCCTACCTTCTGCTTGATGTAAGCCGGGCTGCTTTTATTCTGTTCGCAGTGCGTGGCATTGCTGTCGGCGACGAAGGTGGAGTTGTACTCCTCCTCCCACAGCCGCCGGTAGATGAACTGCTGCACCAGCGGGCTCGTCAGGGAGGACGCGAACATGTAGACGAAAATGACGGGCTCCACGCACAGAACCTTCCGCATCGCTGGCCTCGGGGCTCAGTCCTGCGCGCCACGAAACGAAACGCGGTTACTCACGGCGTGAAAGGCCGACACCCGACCCGCCGGCACCCCCGGCCCCGGACAGCCCCGGCACGGAGCAGACCCCAGCACGGAGCAGACCCCGACATCACGGAGCCCCCGGCC
>Ga0065711_1041675_pt1 | contig 15965 bp, 7 predicted proteins | sample Hoacrofraction12_FD_59098 | JGI IMG/M metagenome (GOLD analysis project Ga0065711, IMG submission 59098) | Hoatzin crop microbial communities from Cojedes, Venezuela - Epithelial fraction 12 v2 (version 2) | ecosystem: Host-associated > Birds > Digestive system > Esophagus > Crop | place...
CCCAGCGTGACGTCACATGGTATGGAATACCGGGCTCTGTTTGGCCAGGTGGGGTCAGCCCCCACCCCCTGGCTGTGCCCCTTCCTGGAGTCCGGTGAAAATTAACCCTGTCCTGGCCAAACCCAGGACAAACCCACAATAAACTGTCTTGCTTAAAGCAGCTAAGAAGTGCTTGAATCCTTAACAAACCTAATTCATACTAATTCTATTCTCGGAGTTAATCTACAAAGTTGCATGGATGGAGACACAGTATAAGACGATGTCAATTTACATTTGAGCATTTTTTTAAAAATCTTCAATTTAAAAGAAAGCAGACAACAAGGAATTATAGAGTTTATGTAATCTTAAGACCCAAACAAACAGGAAATCACCAACTAAAGAGTTTTGGGGAGTCAAAAAAACTTCTTATAACTCAAAAAACAACATGGAAAGACACAGCAATTTTATTTTCAATACTAAAACATTGCAGCAATCCACATAGTTTTTTCATGTAGTATACTTGTAAACAGCAAGTAAGCAAATGCTTTCAAAATCCTTCTGAGTTAGCAATGCTGACCACACATCTTTTCCTAGCTTCAGGGAGGTGTACAACGTGCAGTCCAGTCAGTTTAGAGATACGTAAATACTGCTGTAATATACAAATCCCTTTCAATATATTATGAGGATCACTCAAATACTGTTAGCTCTTAATGCAGTGGCTTTTACTTCCCCACCACACCTACAAAAAAGCATTATGACTGCAATGGGACAGACATGCTGATGACAGCTGTCCGTGATGTAGTATCACCTGCTTCTTCAGTGTCATGTCACTGTTTGCAGAGTTTCACAGAGTTCACAAATATTTTCTGAGATCTTAGAAAGCTATTACAACATTGCCCAGATCTCACAGCAATTGTTCCAAGTCATCTGTATGATAAATTTATAAAAGTCAAGCCAGATATTAAAAAACAAGGTTATCATTTCACATTATAGCATATAGACTGTTCACACACTAAGTACAACTAATGCAATAGGTAGCACCAGCCTTGTATTAGTGAGATGGAAATATTCAGGCACATGTATGTTTAGTAAGTAACATTAATTAGAGCAACATATGCAGCAACTTTCAAAACAACTTACTACATGCATTTATGCAAGTTAAAAACCACATGCCATCAAAATAAATTATTTTTATACCTGCTGAATACAGTCAGCAAGAAGCAGTTGGCAAGAAGTATACAGATGGCTTGTTTACCATAAGTAAACAGAAAGGAGATTAACTCTTCTGCAAGAACATTGACCATTTTGCAGCTTTTATTCCTCAAGTTCCTTACAGGATAAATTGTGGGAAAGTCATCTTTATTTACCGGCTTTACTGAAAGCATTCAGCTGGAAATCTGCAATGCTGAACCAGAAAATATGTTGTTTGTATAATTAAAAATAAGTCACATTTCAGACAATGTAGTAACACCTAATAAACAGGAGGAAAAAAATTACTTAAACCGTGGGCCGCAATGGAAAGTGATTTACATAAAAGAGTAGACTAAAATATCAAGCCATCAGATGCATAAATGGCCACTCAACAACAAAAATTCAGGATATGAATTTCATACTAAATTATGTATTTTTTATTGGACAGCATGTCAAAAAGTGACAGAGATATGAACACATCCAGAAATAAAAAAATCTAATTTTTGAAGAATGCTTAACAGCATTTAGAAATTAATTCAATAGAGTAACAACCTAAGTATATGAGATCCGGGAACAGATGGCTTTGGGACCTTAGAGCATGTTTGATACTATTACCTTTAAGTAGGTATTACTATTCCTTGTAATGAGACCTCCAAACATAACTAAAACATACAAAACTAAACGAACAAAAAGCTTTTCTCTGCTTCACTGCTGGTACTATGACTCAGTTCAGAAGACTGGACCAGGGAACAGTAAGGCATTTTCTCTCTCTCTTTTCTTGCTGCCCATAAGGTAGGGTCTGAAAGCAAGGTGCACAAAGATAGAAAGGTTATGTACATGCTTACTGAAAAAGCAAAAGGCTGTATACATTGGTAAACATCCAAAGATTGTGTAAAATACAGATGAACAAAGCCAGACAGAGACCTTAGTTTAAGAGTCATGATAACAGAAGAGAAAGAGAGGGCTTGGAGGACTCCTAAGAAATATATGGAAATCACCACTTCTGAACAGGAAATACTGAATTTCCAAGAAAGAACTGTTATGTTTGCTAATAGGTGAGGGCCCTAAAAATATGAAAGATCTACAATGCAAATGTTTGAAAAACCTAGTCCAAGAAACAAAGCCTTATCTCCAGTATGTCAGGAAGGTCTCAACAGCATTTCACATGCTGACATATAACAACCCTTTTCTCCCGTTGACCTTAAATTACAGTAATTACTTCTTCATCCACCCCTGGGGAAGCAGAGGTAGCTGAATCAGCACTGAATTCATAAAGGTATAGCATCATAGAGGCAGTATTTCTTTGCCTTTTACTCCCTCAACTTCCACCTGCTGGCACCATTGCCTACAGGTATTGCCACTGGAATGACACCTTTTGGCACTTACACAGTACAGATAACTACATTAGGAAAGGCATCATTGAAAGAGAAAGATCCATTTATCCCATTTCCAGCTACTGATTTACTGGTCTGCACAAAGAAGGAAGCTTTCAACAAGAGCAAGTTTAAGGGAAGCTGTGAGTGGAAAGTAATTTCCATACATTATTTTTCAAAGAAAGTGATTTTAGACAGCAGGAGGAAATGATGAATCTTACATGCAATTTACCCTCCTATGCCAGAAATAATGAAAACTAGGTCAAGCTGTTCCACAGAAGGATTAGACACTTATCTAAGACTGGAAAACTGTCAGTATCTGTAAACATTTTCAAAAGTTTATACTACACCTGGAAATACGACTATTTTGAGGCATCTTGACAGATACGCTGTTTTCTTATGAATCATTTGAAAAGATCTAGGACCTTCCATTTCCACAATTTGTTTATTTACAAGAAAATTATTAAAATGTCAAAATGCATATCAGCAAGTGTAACGTGGAGAACAGATGAGAAGAGTTCTTTTTACCAACTATAGAGAATATTAATTATGTCCTTATAATATTTTCTGCAGATCAAGAAAGGAAATGTACTGGGTGTAGGTGGCAAGGTTTTGGCAGCAGGTGAGGTGCGGAGGGGAGGGGCTCTGTGCAAAGATGCCAGGGGCTGCCTTGTGCCAGACACAGCCAGTTCTGGCCACTTCCAGCTGGCTCCACAATGGTCCCACCACAGGCCACATCTGATCCCATCAATGAAGGTCATGGCATCTCTTGGAGAACATATTTAAGAAAGGGCAAAACAAAACTCTGTCTGAGAACGAGGAGTCAAGAAAAGAAAAAAAAAATAATACGTGTAAGAATCAGCCCTGCGACACCAAGCTGAAAGAAAAAGAAGGGAGGAAGTGCTCCAGGTACGAAAGCAGAGATTTCCCTGCAGCCCTTGGAGACACCATGGTGCAGAAGGTATTATTTCCCTGCAGCCTATGGAAAGGACCATGCCAGAGCAGGTATTTGAAAACTGCAGCCCATGGAGGACCCCGCACCGGACTAGGGATATGCACTGAAGGAAGCTGCAGCCCATGGAGAGGACCTACGTTGGAGCAAAGGAAAAGTGTGAGGAGGAAAGGGCAGCAAAGAGGAACTGTTACAGACTGACCACAACTGCTGTTCCCCTTCCTCCCTGTGCTGCTTGTTTCAGGGGCTGATGTAGAGGAATTAGGTGTGAAGTAAATTTGAGCCTGGGAAGGGGGCAGGGGAGCGGGGGGAACAGGTTTCAGTTTTTATTTCTTACCATCCCACTCTATTACTAACTGGCAATAAATTAAATTTTTCCCAAATCAAGTCTGTTTTGCCCATGATAGTAGCTGGTAAGTGATCTCCCTCTATTTCCACTGACAAGCTTTCCTGACTTATTTTGCCTGCCTGTCCTGTTGAAGAGAAGGAGTGGGAGAACAGCTGGCAGCCTGCCAATGTAAATTCACCACAGCAAGAAATGTTCTTCATGTCTTCTTTTCCTTTCATGGCCCTTCTATATGTGTCACAATTAACATTCTATTACTTGGGTTTCTTTACCAATAATTTGTTGAAGTGCGGTATGCACCATAGTGAATCTAGCCTGACTACCTCTTGTAATAAAGATTATGAAGAAATGTCAGATTCAACTTTATGTGTATTGAAATCCAGAATAGTAGAGGTCTCGTCCTTAAGAACTTTACATCTCACTATAATACAACAAAATTTTCATATTGTTGTTAGTAATACTAGTTAATATTTCCAATTTGCTGTATAGCAACACTAAGCTAAAGCATACCTCACACACAGGGACTTATCATGACTCACAGGCTAGCTTCACAGGTGACCATGTTCTATGTCTTTCGAAAAGAATGGTAGTTTTGCCAATAAACAAAGCAAGCATGGATCTGGCCAATATTTAAAACACTCAAATCTCTGAATAATTTGTGCCAGACCGATTGTGGCAAAAACAAGCCATCAAGAAAACTTTGCATCTTTTTGCTGTTTTTCCAAACTAATGCAGACATAGTTACTCAAAAACAATACCAAAATCACCATATGAGATATCTGGAAACCTGCCATGTTCCTTGCAAGCTGGTTATCAAAAGCAATATAGCAAAATTACCACAAAGCTCTGCACAGGCTAGTTTTACCTTTTACCCTGCTTCTGGTATGGATTTTAGGACATAGGTCTCTATACAGAGCTGCATCTTACAATAAGAAGGTGCTCCTCACTAGAAAAGCAAGAAGAATTATTTTGCTAACCCACAGCTTCCAAGTACAGCCATTTTTAAACTGCTATAATTTCTAAACCAACCCTACAGTAATTTGCACACAGGCTTTCAAGTTTGGTGCATATGCTCTTGGCAAAACAACAGGTAAAAAAAAACCTACTTGATTTAAGTAGAAAATATGTTTGCCTATATCTTTTAAGAACTTAAATATAGTAATTCAACCATTAAGAGTATGATCAAGACCGTTAATACTTTTTTCTTATTATTAAAATGTTTAACAAACGAAGCCACAGTAATCAAGACAGTCAATGTTTTCAAAAGTTTCACTTGATCATTTTGTGAAGGAAGACTTGAACTGTAGAAGTTGTGGTAACATTGCGGGTAGTGAAAAAAAAGTTGCATTTGTAGAGACGCTGCCTTAATAATTCAAATCTCTATTGGAAATGCATTTTGCACCTCTTATCTGTAGACACTGACCAGGCCTTTAAAATTTCCATGCTAGAAATACAGCAACCAAGAAAAAAATAGTTGGGAGATTGATTTTGTAGTTAAAGTATCGGAAAAAGATTTAGGAGAGAAAAGTACAACTGGAATGTGGCATTAATTATGCTGTCAAATGCTAATATTATAGATTATGTTGGAAATAAGTAATAATCGCCTTGTAAAATCTGAATGCATACATGTTATCTATCTTTTTTTCTACTTTTACCATTTGATGCCCATCTATGAATGTGCAGCAAATGGTAAAATTTTCTTCCTTCCTTCTTTTTTTATGGCTGGTGCCAATCTGGTGCAATAACTTACATCATGGTCTAAAAGCAGTAGAAGTGCTTGCATCAAGGTCAAGAGTTTTTATACCAACCTCTGAGACTGACTAAGCAGTCTTATTAAAATAATTTTTAAACTGAATTAGGATGCTTATGTACAGTCTTTTGATTCATACACATTTCCTCAAATGCACTTAAACCAGAATTCATCACATTAAGGTCATGATACTCCTGCAATTTTTTTTTCACAGAAGTACCTTTCATTAACAACAGGGTGATGACCTTAGCTTTGGGTTTTCTAATTTTGTCAGTTTCTGCTACAATTTCAACAGGATTTAAAACTAGGCTTTTCATAACAATGTTCTTTAAACAGTGTTCTTAACAGATGCAATTTCCTCTGTGCAATCCATTTAAAGTTCTTAACGCTTTCATACTGAACCAGCAACATACACGTTTAACTCTTTGATGTCCTTTATGAGATGTAGTCATAAATGTTTCTGTCCCAGTAATGCCATCTAGTTTGATTAATATGCAGTAATCACTGCAGACAGGTTTCATAGCACTGTATAAAATGACATGCATGAAGCAAGCACAACAGCAGAAACCCAAGAGAATACACTGCCTCTATTTGTATTCATTTCACTCATTGTTTACCCTATGTTGTCCTAAAACACTTGGTTTTGTGTAAAGTCAAGCTTATGTTTAGGTGTGAAAGCAGATGGAAGCTAAAAAGAAACTGTTACTGAAACTTTAACATGCATACAGAAGAAAAAACAGTATCTGATGTCAGAAACAGATGGAAACTATTACTGCCTATCACAATACAGATATTACTAATTTCCTGTAGTAGAAATCTGTGGACACTATGCATAACAATTTTAAGAAACATCCAGCTATCTAAAGCCCATGGAACTAAGATATATATATATATAAAACTTATAAAACATCAATCAAAATAACACAAAAAACCTTACTGTAGACCTGAAAAATCTTGTATCAAGACTGTATATATTTTTTCCCCCCTATGTATTTGACTCATAAAAAAAAAAGTGGATCAGGAAGACCCACTCTGATTGAGGAAGTCACAGCACATCTTTTGCTAATAGAAAAAAAAGCTGACAAATTGTAGGAAAGACCTAAGGATCAATAATTATTTTTTAGCAAATTGTGGAGATAGACTGCAGTTTTGAAAAAATCACTACATTTCAGAGAAAGTTATTTTGGGTAAAAGCTTGTAACCATCAATCCATCCTGCCTCTAAATGTATACACAAGGGTACCCACACCTTAACAGCAGTAAATTATTAAATAAATTTTGTTAAAAATTTATTTTCTGTTTGCTGTTAGAAAATTCATTGACAACGTGAATTAAAGGGATTAGTGCCTCTCTCACTTTTCTGCTACACTTGATTTATGTATTTGAGATCTCTATGTATTTCTTCTACACTGGTTTCACTTATTCCTAAAGTACTCAATTAGCCTCCATTATGGAAATCAAGCAATTTAGTTCAAATTAATCTTCAACAAAACACAGTCCAACCTATTTCTCTGGTTGTGAGCGCCCCATCTTTTCTTTTTTTTCCTCCTTTTATCTTCATTGCTTTTCTATAGTCCTTTTGCATTATATAGTATAAACCTAATACAAGCTTTACATACAGTAAAACTAATACCCTTGAAACTTTCCATGAGTTATTTGTAGTACTGGTGCAGGCAAAGCAGAGTCAGCTTGGGGAATTTAACTTAATTTATTGCCAATTAATATAAACATTCCATACTGATTTGGGTTCTGAGAAGCAAAGAACACAAACATTTAAACAGAGGGAAAATAACTTTCCATCCCCTTTCCCAGGCTCCACATTACACTAGACACCCCTCTTCCCCCCTCCCTGCCTCCATTCCCTGTGTTACAGCCACAGGTCACACTCCATCCCCTCATGAGTCGATAGTTGGGGTCAGGGCACCATGGTATCTCTCTGTTACTCCCTGTTCCTCACCCTTTTCTTCTGCTGCTCCTTCTCTCGTAGTTGTTTCCTCCACTCTGGAGGGGCCCATCCATGAGCCGCAGTCCCTTTGGGGTGGTATCAACTCTGCAGGAGAGCCCCTCCTACTGCTCTTGCCTTGGCAGTGCCCTTTTTACTCTCAGCATTTTGCCTTTTCTTAAATACATTTTCCCCCAGGTGCTACCAGTGTATCTGATGGGCTCAGCTGTGTCCTGTGGTGGGGCCACTGCAGAGCCAGCTGGAACTGGCATGGTGCAGCTACTTGTCTACTCTCACAGACGCCACCCCTGCAGCACCCTGGCTGCTGAAATAATGCTGCCTACACCCAGTACAATTTCTTGGGTGACATGAACAAAGCCCAATTCTGCAAGAGAATTCCAAAGTAAACCAAACAAGTGGTAAGTGAAACATTGTAAAAAGAATACAAATCAGAACACCTTAAAAGAGTAGGATTGCACGTAAAACATTTCTAAGTTAGGAAATGTTAAGCATCTTCAGACACACTATCTAGACATAATCATTATCAAATTATAGGTTTTGGCACATTACTCATATAAGAATTGTATGCATCTCTTTGGTCACACTAGACTGACTGTTAGCTCGTGATCAGCCCTGTATGCAAATGTCTGTGCTCATATAGCTCACCTGCTAGGAAGCATGTAGTTAAAGAGTGGAAGGACTGCAGAAACCACAAGGAAATGTTTTGGGTTTGCTGGAAATAGTTTGTATTTCTGTCAAATGCGAAATCTCCAGGTCACAGAAGAGATGAATTCTTGAAAAGCAGCAGACAGTGTTCATCAGTTCTTAAATAAAACCTGTCAGATTCTCAAATCCTGCATAACTGAAAATCGTAGCTGGTATCAACGAGAAATATACTCTGAAGTGCCTAAAATGCAGCTGCCCTTTAGAACATATGATGAAGAAGGAATAAACATCGCAAACAGGCCTCCAAATTTAATGTCTCCGTTCATCCTCATGCAACAGAAAAAATCGTAATATTATCTCACAAGCATGTTCTGTGAAAGAAACTTTCTCAGGATGGCATAATCATCAGATTATAGGCTGCTCTGGGGTCACACTTTCTTCATTTCAGCCAGGAAGATGTGCAAATTTACAAAAGAAAAATCAAGGATCATTGAGCCACAGAAAGATAGCAAAGGTATACAGTATTGATTAGGTCACTATTTGTGAGGAGGAGACCTGAGTCCTATTGCTTCCTCTGAAGATTGCTTACAAGCACAATGACAAAAGTAAAGCCTCCTAGCAGAAGAAGAAAAGAAAATTCACCTATAAATGCATTATCTCAAATGGCACAATCACCAAAAATATTAAGAGCTTTGCTTGTACATATTTCTGTTCCAAAATGTGCGAATACCTCTGTCAAAAATATACATCCTTCACATTCCCAACCTTAACAAGGTAAAAAATTAAGAGCAAAGTCCATGTGTAGCACTTTAGGTGGCAGTGGAATCTCCTTTCCACTGCCACCTAAAATGCTACATATGCCACATCCTGCATTTATAACTGCAATTTAAACTTATTTTTCTCTTTAGCTTGAGCTTTAATAAGAATCAAAGATTTAGCAATAAACATGCTATTAAAACACAAAAAAGCGGTACAGAGAGACAGAGACTGTCATTACTATGAGCATGCAGATGTTTTCTGTTTATGTTATAGTGTGAGCTGCCATCAGACACTCCTAATTTTATCTTGTACACTGGCATTCCTGCAATAGTAGGCATTAACCTTCAACTGAATCACCAGTTTTTGCGTAAGGTGCATTGTCATTGCAGTGCTCATACTATCAATACGTACAGCAAGAAAGACTTTTTTGAATGTGGCATACAGCACTTTGTGTTCAAAAAAGAAAACAACAACAAGTGAAAAGAAAAACTGCCCTAAACGGAACGTAAGTTATTTAGCTAAAGTAGAAACAAAACAAAACAAAAAAAGATTGTAATTGTAGCATCAGCAATAATGAGTTTTTCAGGAATGCATTTTTACAAAATGTAGAGAAATACAAAGGAATTTGCAGGAGCAATTTAGCTATTTCAAATTTAGCTATTTCCCATAAATCATAATGTACAATTAAGTTCAAGGCTAAGCTTGACAAAAGGAAAGAGAGAACTGTACTCCTAGTGCAATCCAGGAGTTCATAATTTAACAAGTAAGTACCACTATCTTGACTAATTATTCATTAAAACTCACATTTTCTCCTCCTAGACTGAAAAGCAAAGTGGTATTGAGGCGGAGAATTTACTCATTTGTGAGTAAAAGCATTTCTGAAAATGATTTGTTCTCCTTCATTCATATATTTGTATCTCAACAAATTTATTAAAGAAATGAGAGTAGGATTGAGTGCACCCTCAGCAAGTTTGCGGATGACACCAAGTGAGTGAGTGCAGTTGATTCACCTGAGGGAAGGGATGCCATCCAGAAGGACCTTGACAGGCTTGAGGAATGGGCTCATGTGTACCTCATGAAGTTCCACCAGGCCAAGTGCAAAATCCTGCACCTGGGTCAGGGCAATCCCCAACATCAGCACAGACTGGGAGATGAGATTGAGAGCAGCCCTGCAGAGGACTTGGGGGCACTGGTGGATTAAAAGTTGGACATGAACCAGCAATGTGCGCTCACAGCCAAAAAGCCCATGCCGTACTGAGATGCATGAAAATGAGCATGGCCAGCATGTCAAGGAAGGTGACTCTCCCCTTCTACTGTGCTCTTGTGAGACCTCATTAGCAGTACTGCATCCAGCGCTGTAGTTCTCAGCAAAGGAAAGACATGGACCTGTTAGAGTGGTTCCAGGGGAGGACCATGAAAATGATCAGAGGGCTGGAACACTTCTCCTATAAAGAAAGGCTGAGGGAGTTGGCATCATTCAGCCTGGAGAAGAGAAGGCTCCGGGGAGATCTTATTGTGGTCTTTCAACACTCAAAAGGTGCTTCCATGAAAGATGGAGCGAGTCATTTTACTAGGGCCTGTAGTGACAGTACAAAGGGCAACAGTTTTAAATGGAAATAGGATAGATTTAGATTGTATATAACACAGAATTTTTTTACAATGATGGGTGGTGAGGCACTGGAACAGGTCACCCAGAGAAGCTGTGCATGACCCATCCCTGGAAGTGTTCAAGCTCAGGTTGGATGGAACTTTGAGCAATCTGAGCCAGTGAAAGATGTCCCTGTCCACGACATGGTGGCTGAAACTAGGTGATCTTTAAAGGCCCATTCCAACCCAAACCATTTTATGAGTCTGTGAAATGCATTAAAATTAACAGAACTTTTCAATTAAAAAAAAATCCCGGAAATAAGCTAAAAGTCATGTAAATGAGCCTGCTTTAGCCTTTAAAATGTTTCTCTTTATTAAAAACAGTTCTGTTCACTAAAAACAAAAAGTGCTGTAATAGTCAAAAAATACATATGCAATTTTTAAAGAACGTCTTTAAAAATATATAAAAAGATTTTAAATATTGATGTGAAAAGATCAAATTATCATCCACAATAGAATTGTTTTTAAGGTAATGTTCTTACAGCATTCCTTTTATGCTTCTTCTTTACAGTTTCTTTAAGCTATTGAATGAGTTTCAGTTTTTCAACAGCATGTATTAGATGTTTTTAGACCTTTGACAAACACCGGTGAGATTTTCAGAGATGTTTGTGCACCAGAGGTCTATTTAGCAGTTGAAATTAGTGGGAAGTATCTAAATTCCCTGGGCGATTTTCAACACACCAATATGCATATCTTACTGAGCTAAGAATAGTCTATGTAATTTAATCCTATGAGGTCTGAGGGGCATAAACTTCTATGTCTGCGATTATGGGAGAAGTCATCTTCATATTTCTGGCTTTCCTTAGTGTGATGGAATTAACCATTGAAAGACAGCCCTGAAAATCCCACTATGATAAAATTCTGATTCTCTAATGTTACAGATATACCTGTCCTATATTTCTACATGCTTCTGTAGTTACACACCACATAGAATCATAGCATCATAGGTTAGAAAAGGCCTCTAAGATCATCAGGTCCAACCATCCACCCAATGCACCATGGCAACTAAACCACATCCTGAAGTGCCACATCTACACATTTTTTAAATATCTCCAGGGATGGAGACTCAACCACCTCCCTGTGCAGCTTATTACAATGCCTGACCACTCTTTCAGTAAAGAAATTTTTCCTAATATCTAATCTAAACCTCCCCTGACGTAACTTGAGGCCATTGCCTCTTGTCCTATTGCTAGTTACCTGGGAGAAGAGATCAACACCTGCCTCACTACAACCTCCTTTCAGGTTAAGGTCCCCTCTCATCCACCTCTTCTCCAGACTAAACAGCCCCAGCTCCCTCAGCCCCTCCTCATAAGACTTGTCTCACCAGCCTCGCTGCCCTTCTCTGGACACGCTCCAGCACCTCAATGTCCTTCTTGTAGTCAGGGGCCCAAAACTTAACACAGTACTCTAGGTGTGGCCTCATCCATGACGAGCACAGGGGCACGATCGCTTCCCTACTCCTGCTGGCCACACTATTCCCAATACAAGCCAGGATGCAGTTGGCCTTCTTGGACACCTGGGCACGCTGCTGGCTCATGTTCAGCCGGCTGCCGACCAACAACCCAAGGTCGTTTTCTGCTGGGCAGATTTCCAGCCACTCCTCTCCAAGTCTGTAGCATTGCATGGCGCTGTTGTGACCAAAGTGCAGGACGCAGCATTTGGCCTTGTTGAACCTCATACTGTTGGCCTCGGCCCATCGATCCAGTTTGTCCAGATCCCTCTGCAGAGCCTTCCTACCCTCAAGCAGATCGACACTCCCACCCAACTTGGTGTCATCTGCAAACTTACTAAGGGAGCACTCAATCCTTTCATTCAGATCATTGATAAAGATGTTAAACAAGACCGGACCCAAAAATGAGCCTTGGGGAATACCATTTGTGACTGGCCGCCAGCTAGATTTAACTCCGCCACCAGCTAGATTTAACTCCATTCATTACCGCTCTCTGCACTCAGCCGTTCAGCCGGTTCTTTATCCATTGAAGAATACACCCATCCAAACCATGGGCAGCTAGTTTCTCCAGGAGGATACTGTGGGGAACGTTGTCAAAGGCCTTACTAAAGTCCAAGTACACAACATCCACAGCCTTTCCCTCATCCACTAGGCGGGTCACCTGGTCATAGAAGGAGATCAGGTTGGTCAAGCAGGACCTGCCTTTCATGAACCCATGCTGGCTGGGCCTGATCCCCTGATTGTCCTTCACGTGCCCGGTGAGTGCACTCAGGATGAACCGCTCCATAATCTTGCCTGGCATCGAAGTCAGGCTGACAGGCCTGTAGTTCCCAGGATCCTCCTTCCGGCCCTTCTTGTAGATGGGTCTTATATTGGCTATCCTCCAGTCATCTGGGACCTCCCCTGTTAGCCAGGACTGGTGATAGATGATGGAGCGTGGCTTGGCCAGCTCCTCCATCAGTTCCCTCAGCACTCTTGAGTGGATCCCAGTATAAACAAAAATCTAGTATTTTCTTTGCTGCCATAAAAGCAAAGATCCTCACTTCCTTCCAGCCAGGAAGTGAGGATCAGTAAGGTGCAGGGCTCGTAACAGGCTTTCTTGCAGACCTTGTTCAGGTGAGGGCAAGAGCTGGGAGTATGAGCTGAAATGGAGCCCCTGGGACACAGGTAAGAGCAGGAGTCCCAGGACAGGCTGGTCATGGCAATTATGGTCTGCACATGGGTGCATATGGTATGCAAATATGGGTGTACTGAGGGTCCAGACCCTGAAAAAAATCTCTTTCGGCAGGAATTAAAGTAGATTACATAAAGAAGTTAAGAGGTTCCTTACAGCTTAAGCTGCATGTTTTCAAACTAAGCATTCTCCACAGCTGAATGAAATGAAATGATAAGTTTTGTGCAAGAAGAGTTTGACCTTTACACACCCAGGACACAGTAGATTTTCTTAAAAAAAAAACACCAACAAAACCCCACCAAAATCCCACACATTTCAAACTGCTTTTTTTGTTGTTATTTGTTTCAGCTTCTGTGTTGTTTCTAGAAAGTGATACATTCTAATTAATATGGAAGTATTTTTTTCATTTATGGTACCTTCAGTGTTTTGCTCACACAGCAAGAATTTAAGAAATACACTGGCACTGTCAGACTTCGAATGATGTTTGCTTTATTTCTTTGTTAACTCAGCTGTTTTTGACATCTTATGTTAGTTATATGCCAACATAAAACACTGGAAGTACTATTTATATTCATCTGCTTGATGAACTGTGTAGTTATTTCCTACATCTTCCTTTAAATAATACTGAATGTCACTTAAGTGTTCCATCTTACCACATGTTGTGCATGTTTCTTTCCTTGGCAATAAGATTGAAAGAATATAAAGAAAATAATTTAATTTTAATGGCAGAAAGTCCTCCTAAATTGCGATTATCACTTCCAGTTAATGAGCAATTCTCCTATTGGCAGAAGTTGACGACATTGAGGACAGCATTTAAACGGCTGTAATGAAATGAATTAGCTACCCAGTTTCTGTGACTATCTCCGCAAGAGAAAACCCAAAGCACAGCCTGGGCTCTGGTTCAAGGACTGAAGGGGGACAAATCCTTTCCTGTGCTTTTTGACATTGTAATTCTCTAAGAACCTTCTTTCAGGAACCCAAAGCCTTTTGTTTATGTTTCTTTGCTTGTTTCTTTTTGAAGTACTACTGGCAGCAGACAAGAGATATCTTCTTTTGGACTCCATGAGCATAGATCTAAAATAAATGGGATAAATATTCAATTAAATATTAGAATTCATGTCTGTAGCTTGAGGAAGGGATCATTCTCAAGAAAATCATGGCATCTTCCATAAAAGGAACAGGAAGGTCCCCCTGTAGGGAACACAGATTATTATCCAGGATAACTGCACCGAAACAAGCTATTACAAAAAAAATTGGCATTACCAATATGAACTACATTAAAAATAACTTTATAATTGTAACCAAGCCTCTAGTACATTCTCTGTACTGAAGGTTCACAATTTTGCTTTCAATGTTTCTGTATTGGTTTACTGTGTTACTGAAACAATCTCTGAAACAGCAAGTCAGGAGTTGAGCATAATATCAACTCACATGACATAGTAACCAGTTTGAGTCTCACTGTTTCTAAATTTGGGGAGTTTGAGCTGCTGAATAGGTTACATCTATTTTCAAACTGAATTAATAGAATAAAACCTAATAAACTTTCAACTAAGCAGCAGAATTTTGTTTTGTTAATTGCTTTACTATGAAATTGGGTTTTTTAGCTTGTTTGCTTGTATTTTAGAAAGTTATATTATCCTTAGGGTTATTTTTTTGATTTGAGTTTATTTTGGTTTGGTTTGGTTTTTTTCTATAAGAGTAAGTAAATGTCCTACAAATAACCAGACATTGCACAGAACTGCATGAGGTGAGTAAAATGTCATAGCAAAATACCAACACAGGCTCCTCTACACATTTAAATCTTATTTTTTGAAAGTAAGTGGTACACTGGTTTTGCATCAGCTCTCTATATGTGTTGAACTCCAGTCAGCGCAGAAAGAAAACTCTGATGTTGATGCATAGGGTCTTGCATCAAGTTCAGTCATCTACTCTCCAACTTGGTTCATTTCTTCATTTTCATTGTTAATTAATCATACTAGAACAAATTATCCTCAACTAGGAGTTTCGAAAGCATTGCTGATAAAAATCTCTTGCATTTTCCATTTAACAAATTCCCTTCTCTATTTATCTGCAAAACAAATTTAGAAAGTGGATGCTTGGCATAACTAAGTACCACACAACTTCTCCAACATCCTTACAGCACACACCGACAAGAAAGCCCCCTCAAACTTCTGGATGAGCAAGTTTCAAGCCATTGAAGTTATCAAGAAGGACTCTTAAATGCGAACACATTGCAACAGGACACCAAGTCAGTGTTGAGTTTCATATCAAAATAAAAAATAGTGAGTTAGGAAATGGCTATAAGGTAACCTGATTTGTGTGATGAAACTTTTCCTTAGTTAATCCCCAGTCTTTCATGCAGGGATGAAATTTTTTCTCCATTTTGCTGAACCTGGTTTCCTTCTCACCCCAGGTCTCTGTTTTAAGAAAAAGGCCTGTGTTCCTCTCTACCATTGCCCAGAAGGAATAATCAAGAGACTATTCACTCCCCCGAAGTGAGGCTCCCATCTGATGCCCCTGCAGCATTCCATGAACAGCAGCTTCTAAGGCTGCAGGGTTTTAAAGGAACAGAACTGTCGCCTTCGTTGGCGTGGCGACCTGGTTCAGGGACGGCTCAGCGACCCACCCCTCGGCCGCTCAGGTCATCAGCACGCAGACACCAATGTGGTGGACGGCAAATGGCGTTTATTGATAAATAACACAGCGTTATATAGCCTAGGTTTACAGCATCACTTCC
>Ga0065711_1041670_pt1 | contig 15963 bp, 13 predicted proteins | sample Hoacrofraction12_FD_59098 | JGI IMG/M metagenome (GOLD analysis project Ga0065711, IMG submission 59098) | Hoatzin crop microbial communities from Cojedes, Venezuela - Epithelial fraction 12 v2 (version 2) | ecosystem: Host-associated > Birds > Digestive system > Esophagus > Crop | place...
CAGACAAGCTCCACATTAGCTGCAAAGGAATTCCAGACCTTAACTGATACGTAAGAGAGCACCATTTCTTCCTCTCCTGTCCTGTCTGTCCTTCTCCCAAATCTCTGCAGAGACAACGCGCAAAGAGCCAGGTGTGAGCTTGCAGTTACGACAACCCCAGAGAGACCTGGCAGTGCAGATGCACATGTCACACTAGGCAAAGAATCGGTCAGGATGGGGTCATCGGTGACCACGAACCAACATGGCTACAAAACCAGTGCAAAAAGAAATTACGTCTCAGCGTGCACCAGTAGAAGCTGGAGTGAGATATGCCAGGTGAGAGCTCACCAAGCTCACTCTTGCCTAGCTTGACGTTTTCCTAAAGTCAGAGCCACCATTTCCCAGTACCTCCTGGGACTTCCCAGACACAAGCACCAGTGAGGTGCAGACGTCTTTAGCTATTTCCTTCACTGCTGATGCAATATCAAAACACACTGTTACAGCAATTATTCTCAGGTTAACACGTGCATTGAAACACTTACTTTCACAAGCATTTTGTTCCAGTTTCCCAAATTTGCAGACTTTAATACCTGTGCAAATGAAGTCTAGGAGAAAGGAGTTCATCATGGCCCTTTTATATTCACTATTTGTTGTCAGTCTGCTTACTTTTTCCTTTCTCCCCATGACACACTTTGTACATTTTTATGCATGCATTTAACCATGAGTGCTTTGTTGACACTGTCTGTTGTTTCAAACATACTTGACTTCAATGTCATTTTTCTGATGTCCAGTCATCAGAATCACAAGACGCTTCAAGATGTTGGAGGAGTCATTCTTTGCTCTCCGCATCCTCAGACATTACAGTAGCTGAGAACTATGAAAACAGTCCTCTCATTTCTTTCCCACCTATCCTTACAATGAGAACCATTGCACAGAAACCTGTGATGGTCAGTACAGTAATTTGGGTATCATAGAGAGGAGCATCTTGGGCTCTTTCTCTCCCACTGCCATCTCTCCAGTAAAAAAAAAAGCATCATGCAGATGGGGAAAGTTTTCTTGTCTGCCTTTAGGAGGATGTGATGAGACAAAGCCCAGCATCTCTGTGTTCTGGCCGCTCATTCACAATCCATCAATGTCACTTCTGGTTCTTACCTCTACATTCCTATGCTCCATGCACTAGTGCTGACCCAGGACCTACCTCAGGTTGACTCCGGTTTCCAGCTCTGTAACGTGCACTGGAAGTACCGCTGAAATTATTTGAATTGGACAGAAAGACTTCCTTTCTCTCTCTCTAGGTTAAAGCCAGACTAGCTTGGAACCTCCTGCTTGGAGCAACTGCTTCTTATCCAAACAGCTTCTCCTTCTCAGACAGCTCTGCAATATGCTGTGTATCCACAGCTCCTCCCAAGCACAGCTGACACTTGGTCTCCAGCACCAGCAGATGCTGTTCCAAAAAGCAGAGAAACCTGAAAGCACAGAAGAAATAGAGCACCTCTTGCCACCAACCTAATCCGAACTAAAGCCGTTAGCCAAAAAATGGCCCCTGTGGCTAGGCTGCCAGCCCAGGAATTGAGAGATACTGTGCAGCTCCTCCACGCCGCTCGCCTGTACCACTTCCCATCCATTTCCTTCTAGACCGAGTCAGTCTTCTGAAACAAAAAGAGCTCTGTTCAAATATGCCTTTTCCATTAAATCAAGAGAAGTCCTTTTGGTTTATGTGGTCATGTGGAACAGGCTCTCCTGGCCTTTTGGGGAGGGAGGAATTTACGTCCGTAAGTAGCCTTTCAAACAAAAGCTGGATGGAAAGCAAGGGCCGTTCCCTTCCGCAGCATTGCAGGAGAAGACCTCCCTAAATGTGGTTCAGTGGGAGACAGAGAGACAGCAGGTCCTGGTACACCCTCAGCACGCAGACTACATCTGCTATTCTTCTCAGGAAAATAAAATTCCTTCTGTTTGTCTCAGTTTTGAGGTTGTATCAATTATTTTAGGTATGTAAGTAGTTTCTCCTGTGTAGGTTTCCTTCTCTGGATTATTTACGCTATTAACCTTTAACAGACCTCACAGTAAGGATGAGCGTGTGGGCCCCCCGGGGTAGACTCATTTCGGTCATTGCCTCTACAACGTCCTCTTTGAAGGAAGGAGAGAGCAGGGACCCTCCTCAGCCACACATCCTGCAGGACAGCAATGCTCAGTGAGGTCCCCAGGCCCATCCTGCTCCAGCAGTCGAGCACCTGACCCTGCTCGTGTGTGCCTCCATGTCCCTCGGAAAAGCAACTGTGCCTCAGCACGCGACCGCGAGCACACAGGGTTGTAGCTGCTCTGGTTTGTGGAAGGGAGTTACCCAAGCGATGCCCCAAACACAGGGAGACCACATCCTCTGCCATCTCTGGAAGCCTCGCACCTGCAGGGTAGGGGACCAGCAGCAGCTCATGCCAGCCCTGTCCTGTCCTTCTGCAGAGCCAGCACACCTGGAAGTACTTCCCCTACAGAAAAGGACAGAAATAACCTGGCCTTTTCACATACAGGAAAAAAAAGTTGTAAAAAGAGAAAAAGGAAAAAAAGAAAAATCCACTAACACTTTTCTTTAAAAGACATGTCCACATTTTCAACAGCTGGAAAAAGACATTCCTCGTCCTTGGAGAAGGAGACTCCTTCGCAGAACATGTACGTTTTCTCCCTGGCTTCAAAGAGAAGGTTGTCACCATAGCGTTCAGGCGCTGCTTCCCCTGTAAAGCCGAAGATGGCATTTCCACAGCACCTTTGGCTTCTCCCCCTGATCCAGCACAGGCCAGAGTGAGACTGAAATAATGCAACAGGCATAGTCCCTGTGCTCCAGGGCTGGAGGCATTTTCAAAGGTGGCATCTGCACTTCATTTCAGGTCCCAGGGTTCGCTTCCCAGTGCTTCGCTTTGGGTGAAGTGCTGGCCCAGACAACGCCTGGGCACCCTCTTCCCATGTGTTCTGGGTGCCTCTGCTGCAACACCCTGGGGAGAACGCCTTCAGCACATTTGCCATCAAGCGTAGATACTACGGTAGGATTAGAGGCTTTGTAAGATCACTGGGTCATCTGGTCTGGCCTCGCATGCCTCCCGCCCGACCCATTTAGATCCTGACACATTGCTTCCCAAACCTCCAGTAAAGGGAGGAGGCGAGCGCAGTGCTGGTCCCAGCTCTGGTGATCAGCTTACCCCTGGTGCAGAAACAGACACAGCCAGGATGACAGAAGAAGGATTCCCTGTGCCGCCGCAGAGCAGGGCTCCCATCCCCACCACCTCTTGCCTCTGAGCAAAACAAACGGCACAACCAAAGATACTCGGCACAACTTAGCAGGCATGGTGGTGTTGGGTTGATGGTTGGACTTCATGATCTTAGAGGCCTTTTCCAACCTTAATGATTCTATGCTGTTCCCCAGTGCTGTAAGTCTTGCTGGTTCTGCTGAAGTTCCGAGATGTTCAAGGATTCCCCAGAGGTCATTTCAGGGCAAAAACACCGGGACTGGGAGAGTGCAGAAAGCTCCCTTGCATCAGGCTGCGCCACGAGCATGGCAGATCCCAAAGGAAGATGCCATATCTAGGTTCTTCCCCTGAAAATCAGAAGTTTGCTTTCTAAACTCTATGACAGAGAAGGGCTGGAGCAGGGACCACCAAGCAGAGCACTTCTCCTGCACACCAGAACTTGCCACCCAACTGCCTTGAGCACGGCGGGGGCGAACCCTACAGCGCCAGTGTCCCTGGGGCCAGACCCCTCCCATTCGTTTCTGCCTGGTGCTCCTAATCCCTATCACTAGCCAAAAAAATGCCAAAAAGGGGAAACCGCCTGGGAGGGAAAAACCCCACCTCGCCGGGACAAGCGCGCGCTCCCTGCGTGTCTGAACACACACTTCGCCACATACACACCACCAAGAGCCGCAGTGGCCCAAAATAGCACCTGAGCACAGAAGTGGCTGCAAAAGCAGCCAAAAAAAATCAGTTTTCAGCCCGTTCCCGGGCACACAACAAAGTCAAGTCTGTGGGACCCAGCGCAACATAAAATAAGGCTAACCCATGCAACCTCCGCTTCACAAGTCGTAAATCTGGGGTGGAATTTCTCTCCCTTTTCTTCTCGGTAAGCGTTTCCCTTCTGCGGCTGTCGGATGCAATTGGAGGCCAGGCTGCCATCATCTTAGGCTGGGATTTGGGTAGGAGGGGGAGGGAGCTAATCCTTTTTTCATCACATTAAATTAAACTATAAACTATATCTTTTAATTCCTTCTAATTAAATTTCTCGCTCGAAAACGGAAACGTTATTTCTTAATATTTTTTCACCAAACATGGTGGGACGCACTCTGGAAGAGGCGTGCCTCGGCGTTGCAGGCAGCTATCCGGGGCATTGTGGGACACGCTTGGGCTCTCCGAGAGCCGAGGACCGCTCCACGGCTGGCAGCTCCCAAGTCCATCACACGTACTAGACTGACTTGCCTCCACCTGTGCCTTCGGGAAAAGGGGAGAGTGGAAATTCAGCTCAGGCAGGGTCCCGCCATCTAAGATACGCAAGGCCCCAGAGCTAGCCCACCCCCTTGGGCTCTTCTGGCGGAGAAGGATGCATTCTCAAAAGCCCCTGAAACACCCAAGCAGCCCTGCAGTTGCCAGGCTCTACACAGCTATGGTCCTGCCCTCCTCTTCGGCAACGTCAGGCTGCGGTGGTTGCCTCCTCAGTGGATGGATCCAAGGTGCTTTGGGGGGAAAAAAAAAAAAATTAAAAATCACTAGGGCTTTTTCATTTTTAAAGCAAAGCTCTTTGGGACCCCAGTTGCAATGAGCTTCATCCCCTAAATCACGTAGGGGCTGGCTGGCTGGCTTACAAATGCCAGGTCTTTCTCTACTGACACAGAAATACAGCTAGAGCTTTGCAATTCTGAAGCATTTAAAAGTAATTGGCATTTTCCCCTTTACGTTCCAAGATGTGCTCAAGGGAAGTAACCCAATAGGCAGGAGACCGTCTCCAAGGCGTCTGAACTATTCTGGCTTCACGAAGGAAGAAATCCAATACAGCAAATTGCAGCGAGGAGTCAGCTGAAAGCAAGGGCAGGCCATGAAGGAAGCAATGTGTCCCCCTCTCAGTCCTCCTGGCTTAGTCTGGAGGAGGAGTTTCCATCTGCTCTTCACAGCAAATCGGTATCGCTCAGCCAGATCAGAGGGAGATGCAGCAAGATCAGGTGCCAGCTCAACGGAGTGGAGAAACCCAGGTCTGACCCGAGGACACGTGCGTCATGGCTGTGTTGGAGGTGGTATGTCCTGGGTTGCACATGCATGACCAGGAATTTCAGATTTCAAGGCAAAAATAGTGATGTTGGCCCAAGCTGGTGAGGATAATGAGATGTGAACAGTGGTAGAACTGTCTTCCAAGGTCAGCAGGCAGCCTGGAGCCACAGTCCGGGAAGAGACAAACCACACAGCATTTACCTCCAAGGCTGGAACACAACACTCCAGTGCCAGCTCTGGCAAGAGCTGCTCATTTGCAAACCTGTTAATTCCACATCTACATGCCTCCAAGCAGGACCATGTCCCATCAGGACCAAAACAAGAGGGAGCTCTGCCCCAAGCAAGCTGGCTGAATTAGACAAGCTGTCTCCATGTGGAGGGTACCAGTGGGGAGTGAGAATCTGGGGGGGAAAGGGGTGTGCAAAGCCTGCTACCCCGGAGCATCTCCCTTCACGACAGGTGAGAAACCCTGTCAGCCTCCATGAGATGGGAAGACACACCTGATCTTGTAACTAAGGGTCAGGGTCTGAGTCTGAGAGATTCGTAACTTATAGATGGGCAAGACAAATCTCACAGCTTCAGGCACCGGCCAAATAAACAGCCTTCTCTGAGCTTTCTTGCCCAAGGCTACTCTTGCAGACAATGCAGAGAAATGGGCTTTTCTGTTTTTGACCTCAGCCTGAATCTAGAAGCAGCCTACATGTCCAGTGCATTTGGCCTCGGGACACCTGGCACTGGTGTCTCCAGAATTGAGAGGCGACGTCCCAGGCAAGCAGGGGGTGCCTCACAATGACAGTTGGACCCTCTGGTACCTAAATTCCATCCAAGTCCCATTTCGCACACCTCAGCCCTTCAGGCTCCCTTCCCCCTGCACTACTGAACACAGAACTAAGCCTCTTCCACCCTAGGGAACAGTCTCCAACACCCGGAGCACTCCCTGATGTCCTCAGATGGAGACCTCTGAGCTCACCCCACCGCCCCCTTCCAGCCTCCTCTGCCCCTGGCCCTGAGTCCTCCTGCTCTGGGGAGGTCCTGTCGCCCCACCGGTGTCCCGACAGCTCTACCTTTCCAGCTGAGAAATATTCCGCAGCCCTCACCCTGAGGGGCTGGCAGCCACCTCCCGACCTGCACAAGAGAGGAATGCCAGGCACGTTGTGAAACACAAGTCCTGCTTCCCAGAACTGTCAGGCTGCGTTAGCGCCAGAGGGGCCTGACAGCGTAAGGGTTTTAAACCCCAAAACCGCCGCGCTAGCGAAGCTTCCTCGCTAACGAACCACCCGCAAGCCGAAACGCAAGCCCAAGGCACGGCCGAGGCGTCACGTGCAGGCAGAGAGGCGCACGTTCTTCTCTGCTCATTTTCGGAGAGGCTCCTTTCCCCTTCGTCAGGCACAGACGTTTATTTGCTTTTTTTGGGTGCTGCATCCTCAACCTGCCTTTAAAATGAAACCACGCCTCAGCTCCGAGGCACTAGCTTTGTTCCGTCGCGTTGGAAAACAAAGCAAACCTAGACAGAGCGCCAGCTAAGACGTGTTATTAAACCCTAACACTAACTGATTCTTGTTTAAAGTGATATTTGATGCGGAAAGCATAAGAAAATGGGTGCATAAAGATGCAAGAAGTCACCCCTAAGGTCTCCCAGGAATCAAACCAGTGCCTCCAAGCCCCAGGTTTATAGGAGCCCCAGGCTTTCCAACCTGACTCCGGGGACAGTCACTTCTAACGCAAGGACGAATGAACGCATGGGTCATGGCACTGTGCAAAGAGCAGGCAGCACCCGGCGGCGGTGGGAAGACAGGGAGAGGGGGCCTGGTGAAGGGAACTTCGTGAAATGGAGTAGCTGAGGGAAAGGCAAATCATGATTTAAATCCTGTTTAACCCAGGGCAGAGCTGAAATCCCTTCCTGGCCCTGGAGAGCACCTGGAACACCCTGCTACTGGTCTCCTCTCAGTGCTCTCCTGCCAGCCCCGTGGCTCCAGCAGCACCGCACTGGTCTTGTCTGTGGATGCAGAAGGGGTGTGGGAGAGGCACCAAGGGGGTGACAAAGGCTGGGGGACTGGTGACAAATATCTCTGTGCTTTTAAAGAATGGCTTCTAGCGCTGGCAAAGGAAGCACTGAGTGACCAGCGGCCCACAGGGTCACACACCAGCTAAACAGGGGTCTGAGCAATCCAACCAAACCTATATTTTTTGATGCAAGTATTTAAAGGGAAAAGGGAGGGAGCATTCAAACTGCTCTGAAATTATATATTGACCACACAGGCTTTCACCATCAGTTCTGAGTGCTGGGGATTCTGGTGGGCATCCTGAACCCCTTTTCCTTCTGTGATAAGACCCAGGATGCCACAGACAGGCACCAGCCCTGGGTGAGAAGCAATGCACAGTAGGAGAGGGTGGCAGCGTGGGGCTGGGCCACAGGAGGACCCTACCCATAATATTGCCTCACCATTTAAGTTCACGTATTGAAATAAAAACATTCAAGTGACAATGAAAAGCAAAGAGCATAGCGTCATGTGCTGTTAAGAACAGATCAGAACATGTCTCCTGTTCCTTCACAAGGCCCCTACCTCCCCTCCACCCCCACCAAAACCCCCTGCAGCAAAGCATCCTGCCTTTTATAGCACATTAAATACTCACACTATTTGGTGATGATCCACTTGGTAGGTTTTTTCAGGTCCAGAAAGAAAAGAAACGAAGAGGAAAAAAAACTCCACAGATTTGCCAGTCAAAGAATGAAAAAACCAAAAGGACACTAGCACTTCTTGCACAATCCAAAAAACATGGGAGGAGAAGATGTGCTCACACATTCATTATCAGAATCTTGAGAACAGCCTTGCAGGGGACTAAAGCCTTCAGCGCTCAGTGCAGTGTCACACAGTTGTGTCTACACTAATACGCTTTGCAGATTTAGGAATATGTAAAGCTGGACTCTAATGTGCAGTACACTCAAGAGGTCATTAGGAAAGCAGCACAGACATCTGCAGTTAACTAAAAAAGTCAGTGGAATTATTCACGTACAAAAAGTTACAGGAACGCGCATTTGGGAGGAAACAGGTACTTAAATTAATCCTTTCCAAATGAATATGTGCAATAAAAATGGAATTAACACCTGTGCAGATAAAATACTTCTGCTCCCTTACATGGTGATGCTCGTATTGCATTTTCAGTTGTTCCTAATAAGATTCCTGATAGCTCTGAAAACATGACATCATCTCTGTAATGGGGCAAAGAACTGCAAGTTACACAAGGCTTTACTTCTTGAGCTCATGGCACTGTTTTGTAGATCATCATCCCTGTATAACCAACAGAATTCAGGAACCTTCTGACCTGCAGGAGTTTGGAACATTGCTTTAAGGGGGCAAAAGAACTATTTAATCCCCATTTTTCATGACAGCGTTTTCAAAAGTAACCCCCGTGGAAGTGAGGAGAAGGAGATGTGGAGGGAAGTGGCTCAGAAACTGTGCTCCACAGGCCAGGGAGGGAAAGAGGGCTGTGAAGACCTGGTAAGTGAGTAACAGCAGTTCACATCTAAACAAACAAGTTCTTTTAATATCTCTGCAGCTTCAGCATTCCAATGAATGTAATATTATCCTGGGTAATATCAACATCTAAAGATCAATGCAGTAATGTGATTTTATAGAATTTTTAGGCTTCTGGTCCCTAAACATTTTATGTCTAAACAAGGCATATCTTAGTTTTTCTCTTCTATTTTGTTTTTATGTGGTAGGAATGTCAGTTAGTCCCAAGGTTTGGGGTTTTTTTTCCCCTCTTCTTCACCTTCTTGAAGAGAGGTTTATGCTAAGAACCATCCTCCGGATTTTTTCTTCATTCTTTAAAATATTAGCTTTTACAGCACAGATCTTGTCTTGCTGGTCTTTAATCAACTGTTCCAGTTCAGCCAGATCAGCTTTTAATGGTTCCACAGCACTGTCCGTGATGCTGGAAGAGACACAGAGAGCGCAATGTTATTGGAAACATTACGCTGCTTCAGGTTACTTAAGCCCCCAAGAAAGTACATTCAATACCTGAAAGTTCTAAAAGACTTTTAAGTTGTGCCCACCCTTTCGGAAAGAAAGTTTAGAACAAGAAGCACAAAGGCAAAGCTAGCAACACGGACAGAGCACAATATTGTTCAAGAGAGGTCACCCGCAACTCAGCCGTAACCAGTCACTTCCTGGCTAATCTAGTTGCTCTGCTAAAATCCTGCTCTCTGCTCAAATGCTGCTAAAAGCTGCTTCGCTGTTATTTCACCCCACACTATGCCTACGTCAAGGACTTCTTTCACGTTACCCAGCCAAAAGCTGCAACCACCTGGCCCAGGGATTAAGCAGCACCTGACTGCGGGACTGAACACAACAGGGAGCAGAGAAGCTGTGGATGCCCCATCTTTGGAAGGGGTCAAAGTTGGGTTGCACGGGGCTTTGAGCAAGCTGACCTAGTGGAAGGTGTCCCTGCCCATGGCAGGGGGCTTGGATTAGATGACCTTTAGAGGTCCCTTCCAACCCAAACCATTCTATGATTCTAAAGACAGCCGCCTTTTACAGGGGCCCCTGGGTCCTACCGTGATACACGTGGTGACAGCCATCCCCTTGGGCCTCACCACAAGAGCTTAAAGGGGCGAAGCACGTGGTAGAGAGGGACAAATACAACTGCTGTGGAGGTCGCAGGCCTGCCACCAGCTATCTCCTACAATAAACCAGCAAGCCAGTAGCAAGACACCAGCAGCTGCCAGCAGCATCAAGCTACAGCACGTAGACGTCTGAGAAGAGGCAAAGTATATGAAAACTGACCCATCGCTAGCTGCTGACAAGGGGAGGCGATCCCACACTAATAGGAAATTTAATAAATCCGATGCCAATTAACCACAAGTACACTGATGCATCTTAAGTGAACGGGGCTGTTTGGCTTTAAAACAAACCTGGCCCCTTCCATAATGCTTTGCTGATCTTCAGGAAAGACGAGCAGCCAGGGAAATGATGGAACGAACTGGCCTGCTGTCATTCTGAATTACCCAGTCTCTTTGAGACCTCATCAGCTAAAATCAGCATCTCAACATCATTTTGTTTTCCCCTCCTTCCTACCACATTAGCATAAATCACAAAAAGCATTGCTAGAAATTGCACTGATACTTCCCCAGTGGGATCCTTCAGCTGTCTTTCACAGAAGCAAAGAAAACAAAGACATGCATCCAAATACCAGCACATATGGGAAGCATTGTCTTCTTCATGCCTGATACTCCGTAGTTTTTTCCTGAAGGACTGGACATGCCTTAGCCCTACACTGATCTGATCAGGATCTCACACGAAACCTTGTGAAGTGCTGGGACACGCTGCAGCAGTCTTAGCTCGTGAAAGGGAGCTGAGCGGCTCTGCTGAGGGGATGCCAGCCTGCCCGCAGCCTCACACAAACAGCTGGCCATTGCACAGCTTGGTTTGACACAAATCTGCAAAGAAAACCAGCTGGGCAGTTCCTTCCTCCCGCTCCCTCTCTCCTTCTGCACCAATGTCGAGGAGACTGTCTTGTCCTTGGTACAATTTGCCTGGGAACTCGGGACATACGAGTCCAGTGAAGCAGGTACTGTCACTGCGCTGGGAAACCAGCTGAAGTATAAATTACGTGTTTGGCAAGGCGAAAGCGGATCCTCTGAGTAAGCACATGCCTGGAGAAAGGCCTGGGACTTGCTCCCTGTCTCTAGGTGCGGTGCAAAGGCGAGTGAGTCAATGCCTCAGTTTCTCCAACCATAAAATAAAGCCAAATACCATTTCCTTTCTCTTTGCAGGGGTGGTGCATTCTGAGTCCAAGCAGAGTTTTAAAGCCTGTCAAGGTTTTGGGATAGAAGGTGCTATGTAAGTGTAAGGAATTAACATCATTACGCTTTATATGTGAACCAAAGCTCTAATTCCCACCCCAGCCAGTGGACTAAGCCAGCAGCTGTAAATTTCCAACATTTAACACATTGCTACCTACCAAGATAGGAGTTAGCTAAGAATACCAAGCGTACTTGCTTCTGCATGAATGAAGCGTGTGGATTCAGGGAGCAGGAGATCTGTCTAGGCTGACTGTGAAGCCAAGAAGATCAACAATGAGCTCATGTTTAAGATCTGAGGACACGCAACTGGAAGGGATGTTCTGTTTTCAAGGAGTATAAAGACTCACTGGCGAGACAAGGCCAAAGAAACTGTTCCTGGGCTTGCCCTCCTTCTTTCTATTACGCACATCACCTTCACTCTCCTGGCTTTCCAGTGTTGTTTTTTAACCTTGCGCAGACAATAACAACTGTTATTAACACCACTACAGAACATGCTGAATTCAATGGCACAAAGAGAGCAGGTCGATTCAAAATCTAGTTTGTTTACTAAGCTGTTCCCCCACTGTTCCTTATATATTTGTAAGAAGAAGAAAACAAAACATCAAGCCCTCTCATATCACATAAACATTTGCATCTTTGCTGTCATACGCATCATGTGCAATGGAGCTGAAAAGACATTAAGACTTTAACACTTAAAAAAACCATTCAGACTGAAAAAAAAAAAGTCTCCAAACCACAGAAATGACTGATGACAAATTTGCTTTGGAAAATGAGTAAAACTCTCCCCTCTCCTAAAAACAGAAACCTGTCTCGAGAGATAAAGCAAACCTTCCCTGACCACACTCACCTTTGCTCTTTCTGGAGAGCTTCTGCATGCTGTCTGTTCTCGTGCCGCCACGTCTGCAACTCGTTCTTCATGGCGTCCATGTCCTCCTGAACGTAATCCATGATCCTGCCAAGCGTAAGGGCACTCCGGCACAGAGTCTGAATAGAGACCTGAAACTTCTCAATTTCTTTGGCTACCAAGTCTCTCTCTTTCTTCCTAGCTGCTTCCGATACAAAGGGCTTCTCCTAATAGAAAGGATGAAGAAGAAGGAAAGCATCAAAACTAGGGAAAATGCTTGCTGCACATCAGGTGTTGAAAGAAGAATGCTTTGGAGACTGCTAAGTCTGAAATATCTGGAGAAACGTTTATGGCAGTCTGCAACAAAAGAGAAGAAACGAAGCAATAGTCTAGAAACAGAGGAGCAGAAAGTATGCCTTATCCAACCTACCACCACTACAGAAGGCTGCTACAAAACTGTGCAACAGCATCAGCACTATTAAACTGCTTTTCAGATCAGGAGTACACAAAATTAAAATCAGCATTTGATCCCGTAAATGATCTCACGGATGTTCTCATTCTCAACATGGTCTTTCCCAAAGCAGTGGGTGTAAGGGGGAGAAAACCTCCTTCGCCTTCAGTCATGGTTTACTTCAACCTACTTCTATATCTTGAAAGGGAAATGTCTGTGGCTTAATGTGGCATCATTAAACAGAAACTCTCAGCAGACACGTAATACTCAACGCCACTTTTGTTATCAATGTGCTGCTGCCACTGGGTGCCAATGCGTCCGCTGTGTAAACCACACCTCCCTCCCTCCTCCCCTGCGCGCTCCACGGGCCAAGGCTGGGCTGCCGCCGCCTTGCTCCAGCGCCTGCACCGGGACTTGGTGGACAGGCGCTTACTCAACACTGCCGCAAGTCACAGTGCATGACGACACCGAGAAAAAGGTGACGTTATGCTCTGGAGGAAGATGATGATGAAATCTGGCAGGCAGTAGAGCACCCCCACTCATCACGTCACAGGCTACCGCACCGTCAACGTTCACCGGACCTGCTTGCCACCGTGTTTTGCTGCTGCTTGGGAGCTACAGTGGGTGCTGAAGAGCACAGACTCCTTCTGGTTCTCTAAACTGCTTTCTTCAAGATGCTTCTCTCCCTCCACTGCCTGTACCTGGATTTCCAGCTCCTAATGCTGGTCCTAATAACAGCACTTCACGCTGCACAGCTAAAATAGATGGTGGTTATTCCGTGCCTTGTACTTCAGTTAACAGTGGTTGTAAAACCATGCAGGCTGCAGATGTGGCCTCAATAAACTCCACCACTCAAAAATGATTTGGTCTTGTGCACAGTTCCCTCATGTGCAGCCAGCAGAGTCCCTGTGGTCAATCTCCTGAAGCCTCCTAGCTTACTGCAAGCTAAATACAGAGAAAGTGTTTGCTAAAGCGGCGAAGTCACGAAGAGCAAAAGGATGCCATAAAAAGAGCAAAGTGATACCACATCACTAACACACTGTAATAATCTTGTCCCATGAAAGCCTTCCCTGAAAACAACAATCATCATTAAAGGAAAGTCTTGATGGGGGAGAAAAACCCAGCACAAAAACAACCTAATTTTTCTTTTTCTTTCTTTCTTTCCAAGAGCCCTACAGGTCAAATTCCCAAGCCAAGTTTTTCTTTAAGACACACAAAGCTTTAAGTAAAGTTTGTTTAAAGTCATTTCAGTCATGTAATGTATGCCGGAAAACTAGAAAGGTCTTTCTCCACCACCCCAACCGCAGGATCAGCCCATTCCTAAGCGCGGTTCCTAGCGGCTACACAAACACAGAGGTGGCAGTGTGCTTCTCTCTTGCTGGGACACCAGATCTACCACGCTGTCCCCTCCTGCCCTCCTACCCAATTGGCCCGTCTTCCTGTGCGAGCCGTGGGCTGTTTGTTCAGCTGCGTTTGGAGGCAGCAGGGACTACTGCCAAACACATTTCAGCAGCCTTTGGCTTACTGATGAACTCAGATATATATACACACACATACATATATTTTTTAGAAAAATACTTCTAAAGATTTGAAGGCTGAGATTTACTTACGTCTGATGCTTGTGTTTTACCACACACATGGCGCGTGAAAACTGTGGGACTTCTGAGTTTACAGTGATTTTATAATGTTAAAGTTGTTTAATTAGGAACTGGGCTGAAGTGACAAATGCTGCTGAACTTGTGACCTAAGCTTCCTAAGTCAATTCATAAGTGCTGGCTAAACTGTTAAAAACAACAGTCATCTTAATTCCTTCTCACTCGACCCATACCTCTCTCACAGAAGCAGGTGTTTCATTATACTACATTACATAAAACACATTATTTAGATACTTTCTGGAGCCATCCATGTGTTTGCTATCCTTTACCACACAAAGATAAAAGCGCTGCTTCTTGACCCGTTTCATCCCCTGAGAGCTGGTGAGCACCTCCGTTCTGAGCACAGCTGCTTAGGGCTGAGCGGATCTTCTCCCCTGGGTCCCCTCCTTGGCCAAGCTCCAAGAACAATGGCCAATGACGTTCCCATCAACATCATCAGGCTTCTCTCCCTGTCGACCTTGCAGCTCCTCAGAGAAGAGAGCTTTTGCCTGGGTGCCCCTGAAGGCAGGGACGACGACGGGACAGCCTCCTGCATGCCGGCCATTTACTAGGGCTCAACACATATCTGAGGTTGACAAGAGTTTCTCTCCTGGAAATATTTTTTGCCCCTGCTGTAGCTACTAAAGATGTGTGAACAGATCTGCACTCTCAAAGTGTTGCAGACCCTTTGCTCTCTACTCTAACTCGGTTTTCCTAGTCACGTTCTTGCTACATGTTGTGCTCCACCAAAGCTGTATGGAAAGCATAATCCATGGCACCATGTTTTCCACATGTAATTGGGAAGTTACCGATAATCACTTTCACTCCAGCAGCAGAGCAGGGTTGTATCATATGCAACAGCTTCCCAGGAAGAAGTCTTGTTGCCTTATTTTTCCTCTCCTCCTAAGTGCACCAAGCCCCTACCACTTCTCCCCTCCCTGTCCATTATAAGAAGCCACAGCCAAGAGAAAAGGAATTTGTTTTGAATACAACTATCTCAGAAGTGAGAAGACTCAATCAGTCCATAATCTGAGGATATAGTTGGGGGTGTGAAAACCTGAAGAATGCTTCACTTTTATTTTCCAAATGCCAAGTTCAATGCTTTACATTTTGTAATGTTGGCATGACCTGCCTGACACCTAGACAGTCCAAGCAGCCACACTTCTCAACACCAGCAAGTATAGTATGAAAATAAAAAATAAAAAAGAAGTGAAAATCCCACAATTCAATAAACAAGCAAAACCAGAATTGCATACTTTAAAACATAGATCCAGCTAACAATTTGAAATATTCCATGCTAAAATACACAGCTGCTTGCAAAGCTCAAGTGGAAATCAACCACTGTGGAATATCTTCTACAAATCGGGAAGATGCCCTGAAAGTGCATTAGTAAATATTCAAAAATAATTTTAGTGTCCCTGTAACTCCAGCATACTTTTTGCACAGTTCAATTCTTCAAAATCGACATAAAAAGGACAAAATATTATCCCATCCAAAGTCATTTCAAGTACTGAAACATAATACCATTAAAAAAAAAAAAAATCTATTACATACTATTGGGACTTCAGCAGGGAAATCAACAGGCTTGTTAAGATATCCCGTGTCTCTGAAACATATACTATATGATACCCAAGTGGTGTAAGAGCATGCAAGACTTTTTCAGGGTATCACTCTAAAGGAGAAGCACTTGCATTTCAAGTTCCCAGGAAAAATTTCCCAACGCCTGAAGGCACAGTAGCTCAGCTGGCACACTGCTGTCCCTCCTCACACGAGTGAAGTTCAAAAACAATGATCGGTTCTTTCTTTCACGCCACTAACACTTGTACTACCGAGATGCCATGTTACACTCACAGAATCACAGAATGTTCGGGGCTGGAAGGGACCTCTGTGGGTCACCCAGTCCAACCCCCCTGCCGAAGCAGGGTCACCTACAGCAGGCTGCACAGGACCACGTCCAGGCGGGTCTTGAATATCTCCAGAGAAGGAGACTCCACAACCTCCCTGGGCAG
>Ga0065711_1041676_pt1 | contig 15963 bp, 14 predicted proteins | sample Hoacrofraction12_FD_59098 | JGI IMG/M metagenome (GOLD analysis project Ga0065711, IMG submission 59098) | Hoatzin crop microbial communities from Cojedes, Venezuela - Epithelial fraction 12 v2 (version 2) | ecosystem: Host-associated > Birds > Digestive system > Esophagus > Crop | place...
AAAAAAAAAAAAAAAAAAAAAAAATACCAAACGCCCGCGAAACGGCTGCTTCTTCATGTCAATTCTCCCAGCAAGCTGTGAAAGAGCGGCCGTGCCGGGTGAAGAACAAACATGGAAATCCTTCTGAGTGTTTACATGTTGCAAAGAAATAGCAGCCGTGTCAAAGGGAAAGCATGCGAAAGCAAATAGTCCAAGGGGAATAGCTATTGGCAGCGAGCAAAAAAATGCTTCGGAGTCAAACGTCACCGATAACCCCAGGAGGGCTGGAGGTGTTGGGCTGCGGCGCGGGTATGGGTTTGTCAGCACCTCCGCCTGAGCTATTTTAGCCAGCTGACAAACAGGACTTTGAGCGGCTCCCGGCCCGCGTGCTTCTGCCGCCGCAAAGTTTCTGAGACCGTTGCTGCAGTTGTTGTCCCTGGAGTCTCATTGCGTTACATTGGGTGGTGAGTCCTTGCCAAGCCAGGGCATCAGGGGGTCTTTTTCCCCTAGGAAATAACTATATTAGATACTGCATAGTCCCAGAAACCACAATCCAGTGCTCAAACATCACCAGAGTGGCTTAAAAAGGGAGATTTTAATTTAAAATTAACGTCTCTTGGGGTATTTTTATTACTGTTATTTTATTTTTGTTTCCCCAAAACTTCAATGATATGTCCTGTTCATATTTTCAAGCTTTCTATTTTTCTAACCACTGTGTTAGGAAAAAAACCTGAAGCTTTAAGAGAAAATCACAAAATACTCAGACAATTATAATAAAGCCATTCAAAATGGTCCTAAAAGGAGTTAAAATGCTGCTCTCTGCTAAAAGGTGACTTGAACTATGTACCTGTATTTAAACGTCTGTGTTTTCTGTGGAATCCCAGTTACTCTAAAGCCAAAGGGAAATTAGCAATTGCCTTTAGGGGAGCCAGGTTTCCAACCTTTTTTTCATATAGACTGTCCCAGTTGCTCACAATTGTCTTTATTTTTAATCTTCCCAAACCTGCAGATCAAGCACAAATAAAATAATTTTAATTTTTAATTCAGGGAGAAGCTGTGCAAGTGACAAGGATTTCTACAGAGGATACAAACCTAGAGTCACAGGGCCCAGCACAGCACAGGACAATTCAGCCCTTGTTGGCCTCAGTGACATCTTGGAGCACAAAGGAACTTCTGGATTTTTGAGGACCAGTGAAGTCCTACTAGGAGGAAACCAGGAGCACGGATAGTCTTGGTGGTGTCTGAGAAAAGCTCACTGCATCAGGCAGGGCTGGCTCTTTAGAAAATCTTTGTGCAATTGCAGCCCAGGCACAAGGAAATGTTGACCATAAGCCTCCTTTATACAGACTTTTTTCTAGAGAAAACCACACGCCCACTGCAGAGCTGCTCACACCTTTACTTTGCAGGAGCTGCAGACCACAACTTGCAGTCACAGCCATGTTAAACCTTAAAGAGCAGCGGACATCACTTCCACCTGTGCTTGTCTTACCCCACCTGCCAAGCACAGCAGAGCTTTAAACAAGCTCCTCTGTCTTCTTTTGGGAGTGGGGACTGAAGGGATGTTCTGGGGCTTAGCTGGGTTTGTTGTGGGGTTTGGAGCTGGTGTGAGGTTTGCTGGAAAGACTTTGAGGGAAGCAGAGAGAATAAAGTCCTCCTGAGCCTGTGACAAAGTGGGAGGCTGTGGTTTGAAGGTGGGATGCTCTGGATGCTGCAGGAGGAGGTTTGTAGCTGTGACAAGTGCTTAGGCAGTGCTGTGCTGAGGTGCTGCAGACATGTAATGTCTTCTCTAAAGCCTGTGGTTGAAATGGTGTGAAGATGGCTCTTTCACTTTGGCAGTAGGAGAAGGGAGACCCTTACCCAGAAATGGAAGATTCATAGTGATATCAGCCCTCAAAGGAGAGCAGGTGCCTCTGAGACCTGTCTGGCTTTCCATGGAGAGAAGTTACATGCTTACAGGGTCCATGTTCATCTGCCTGTGTCTCTCCCCTGGCCTGTTTAAGTCTGGTTAGAGGGGAGGGTGGGACGCTCAGAAATAAGTTAATTCATATGAGATTTGTGAAAATAAGCAGCTGGGGAGATATCCACTGTGAAGCTTCAGCAACGAAGAAAGGTTGTAAAAAGAATTTGGGTCTTAAGGAAGGACAAAGCATTTTCATAGAGAGTAGATGTTCTAAATGCCTCAATTTGTAGGGGGAATAATTAGTTTGCACTTGCTTAATGACCAGGAACCATCAATTCTGTGTCATGACACAGAGCAAAACAGATATATTTAGTTCTGGTGCTTTGAGATTCATTTGGATTGCCTTCACTATGGAATGAGAAGATGCTTGAGGTAGAAGCTACTGTACTTTTTGTTTTCCATGAGGAGCTGGGAGGATGGGTATGCACTTTAGAAGTGAGATCCGCCCTTGAACCTCTGTTCCTTGCTGCGCTTCTGTGAAAAGCTTCTCATCAAAAGTTTGAGGAGTTGAGAAAATATGGGGAGACGCAAGGTGGGGGGCAGGAGCGTACAAGTACCTTGACTTTCTTTGGTACGAGGAGTTATTGAACAGTGTGGTGGGTGGGTGAGGGGGTAAGCTCAGTGGTGATGACATTGGCATAAACGGCTTGCAATGGGCGACGCTCACCTCGATAGCATCAGCACTAATGCAGACTTGTAAGCAGCTCAGGGCTGCATGCAGTGCCACGACGGATGCCTCCATGTATGCGCAGCACAGATAACTGCTTATCTCCATGGCTGGTGATCCAGGCTTCATTTATCCCCATAGAAATGTTACAGGGTTTAGCTCCAGCCTCAGAGTTTCTGTGCACAAAAGACTGCCCTGCCTGTCCTCTCTGGGCAGGTGGGAGGTGTGGAGGGCAGCAATCTGGATGTGCTCCTGCACGTGGGGCTCCAAAGGCTGGATTTGCCTCCCAGAACGTGTATCACATAGCACTGTCATACAGTAAGTCAAAAGAGAAGATGTGGTGGTCTAGAAAATACATTCACTGGAAATAAGATCCTGTTTTGTTTGTAAAACTCTGGGGTGTGTTGGGGGATTTGAATTCAAGTCCTCTTTCTCCTCGCCGTCAGAGAAATGCCCCTCTAAAAGACTGTGATATTCAACCCCAGTGCTGCTACTCCTGTTAGCAGCTATAAGACAAGCTGTTTCTTTCCTTTGCATATAACAGGGCACACAGCAGAGCTAAATGTTGGTATAGCATAAGAAAGAAAAACCACTAGTAAACTGTCCTGTCTTAATTTATTTGCCATTCAAGCCCTGGTGAAATTTCTTTTGCCAGGAGTGTGTGCCTGGCAAAAATAGCAGCTCCTTGCAACAGCATTTGCAGTAGAGTTGGGCTAAATGAGTGATCCCACTTTCTCCACTGAAAAGACAACAAAGGCCAGCAGAAAAACCACTTAACTTCTCCTGAATGGAGGTTTACTAGGCTCCAGGGAGTTCATCTTCATTCGGCTGCAGACTTTTAGTGGTTAACCAAAAAGGGAAATGCTCAGCTGGGGGAAGTGAGGCTGATCCTGTCCTAAACATTGGGCTGCCTCAGTGCAGCCAAAGATAAGTTGTCCCCAGTGAAAACGGGAGTGCATGGTGTGAGGGGAAGCTGATCAGATGTCCACAGGTCAGGTGTGACCACCAGGGATAAAGCCCCAGCTTGTCACCCCACTGTTGACCCATGCTCTTGCACCATGAGAAGATCTTGCATTTCACATGTGATATGCATATGCTGAGAACCATAATCCACAAAGGCTTCAGAGCTTATTTTTGGGTAGGGTCTCAAGGACTTAACAGCTTTGTGGGCCACAGCATGAACCTGCTACCCGGCAGCTGCGATCTCCTCGCACCTCAGCCTCCCCGGGAAGGGTGGGAAGATCAGCCTGAAGATTAGTTGGCCTTCACATTCTTGGAGTGTTTGGCATAGAAACACTCCTGGACACTGACAGGGGGAAGGTGAAGGGCTACCCAGGCTCCAGAAGGTGGTAAACGTGGCCTCCGTTCAAATCTAACAGGGGTAGTAGGGCTGTTGCTTTGTAAGGTTGTATGTGACATAGGGAGCAGTGGATGGCTTGCTGGCTTACACCTCCCAAGTCAGTTCAGCGTCACAAAGTGTATTGGGAAGGGTGGACAAAGCACACCTCTTCATCCTCGAAGTGGGCCATCCTCCTTCATGTGCTCTGAAAGGAATTTAGCCCACATGCTCAGAACTGGTGTGGGGCAAAACAGGATTTTCAGTAAAACCATATTATCACCTCCATGAAGGTAACCAGGGTGTGTCTTCCTTAGCAATCTGTCCTGGAGCAAACTCCAAATAAAGTCAATTGGGAATTCCCAGAGTAAAGACTCACATAAAACATTCTCCTGTAGGAATTTTATTATCTGATGGTGTTTGCAATTAGCAACTTGAGTTTTTGTAATCCTCTCCATTCTTGGTGTAGGTAGTTGATGGTTGCAAGTATCACAGTTCTGGTCTCCAAGCTGTGTCCAAATCCCTGAAGCCTGAAGCTTAAGGTCCTTACCCAGCTCTAATTTGAGAGCTTTGACTCTCACACCATCTGACTGCATGGATTAAATGCATGTAAATACCTTCATAGCGACTGGCGAAACATATTCGTGACGCTACCCTAAATCGGGATGCTCTCTCTCCAGGGGTGTCAGTTTGATGTTGTCACCTACTCAGCAAATAAATCCCTTTATTGAAGAAGGGAGGCTTCATGCTCTCCAGTCATGCCCACAACCAGCTTCTTTACCCTCAGTCTGCTTTCTACTCTGCTTTGCCATCACGAAAGCTGGTTTTCTAAACTCCTCAGTGCAAAGATGCTGTCATTAATGCTTTGTTATCATCTCTATTTCAGCGCAGCTTGCTATGAGTCACTCTGATGTTTGCACCTTGGTTGCTCTGTCTTATTGGTCTATGAAAGAGTCAGGATGAGAATTTCCATTCCAAACACTCATCTCCCTCCCAGGCTAATGGGGTCAGACAGGTCTGCCTGCAAGACACGTTTTTCTTAAGAGTGTCATGTCACTGACAAAAGCTATGAGAAGGTGGCCCTTTCAATACAAATCAAGTGTTCCTTGGCTTACAGCACTTGCTATACAACTGCACACAAGGCAATGCCACACATCCAGCATGAGACATGCTTCATTCCCCCACCCCTCCAGAAATTTGAGATTCCCTACAATGGTTCCAAGCACTAGTTTTCTGCCTATATCCCTGTTTGTAAGGATAGACATTGATTTCTGACTATTCTTTTTTTTTACCTTGGCTGTAGGATTTAGGTAGGCACAATGAAAACCTGCTCACCGATAACCTCAGACATCAGTAATTTTGGAGTAGTGAGCCAGGCAGGTGTTTTTGCTTGCATGGACCACATCTTGGGCTGTGTTTCTGACTCCTACAGGTTACATCCATTCTGGTAACCAAGATGAGTCACAGGTTCTTCTTCTTATCCAGAGGTTAAACATCATGGCAGAACTAATTCTGATCTCCCTGAGCAGGGTCTCACCTTCCAACCTGTTTCGCCGTAGCAGTCCTTGGACAGTCTACACCCTGAAAAACACGTTTGGGAGGTGCAGGTTGACCCAGATCAGAACAGTTCCAGGCATCTTTCACTGTTCACCTATCAGGGTTTGCTGCTAAACCAGCTTCCACCAGAGCTTCCAGGCTTCCCAAGAGGGGAAATGGCTTCTGGGAAAAGAAATGTGGATAGAATGGGCAGCTGATGATAGGAGACAATCAATAGGAAATAGGAAGTGGTGTGAGGGTACAGAGGTATTAAAGATGGGATGGGATGGGATGGGATGGGAAGGGATGGGATGGGATGGGATGGGATGGGATGGGATGGGATACCACCAAGCTGCTACCTCTACCAGAAAGCACACAGGGAGCAAGTGGTACAGTGCTCAGAGCAATTCTGTAGCCCTGATGACAGTGTGCCAGCACTGAAGTCTGTGCCAAGCCGTTTAGTGGTATAGGAATAATCACTTTGACAATGGGCTCACACACCTGGGGAGCAACCCGGGAAGTTCCCCAAACAAGCTGCTTCTCCATCTGTTCAGTCTCAATGATAAGCCTGGCTGATTTGTCAAGTCACCAAGAAGTGTGGTACATTCTGGTTTGAGAGTTCTCCTTGGCAGGCTCCTAGGAACTGGGACTTTGGGGAATTAATGTCTAATGAATTTTTGGGGTTTTTTTGTTGTTTTTTTTTTTTTTCACAAGTCTGACCAATTTCATCATATTGTAAAAAATAAAACCAGAAAAGCAAAGTTCTAAATGTCTGTGTGCGTGCACAGAAATACATGGCTGCAGGAGGAATTTCTGAGAGTGATTTACTTGGAGAAGACTCCACGTCTCCATCCTGGGCTTCTGAGGATAATTGTCTGAGCCAAAACATGCTCTTCTTCCTAGAGAATGGAGAAGGTAGGCTATTTTATACTCTAAAAATGAGTGCAACATTAATGAAGCTAAAACCACAAAAGGGCTCAATTACACTTGCATTACAAAGTGACCACGAAATCGAATATTGGTGGAGTTCAAATGTCTGCTGGCTTGCAAGAAGATGACCACAAGGAATGCAAAGCATGGTCTGACTACTGCTGTCACCGCTCCTGGGGAGAAAACCTGCTGGGCTAAAAACCTGACCCAAGCAGCTGGCAACTCAAGATATAAGAACAGTTTGCTGTTATCTTTTCTTCATGCTTGCTGAATCTCTTCCCTTTTTGTTTCCTGGGGATCACAGAGGGAGGCAGGAGGCTCCTTGTGCTAGAGTCAACTCATCTCACTAGTGATGGCAACATCATCACAGGACCCAGGGCCAGAGTGAGACAAATGCATCTGACTCAGCGGTAAATCAGCTTTCCTCCTCTCCCCGCATGCAGCAAGACTACTGCTGATCCATAAAGGATGCTCTGGGCATCTCTTGTAACAGCAGCTGTCCCTCCATTCAGAGCAAAGAGGCATCTAAGAAATCTTGGTATGTCTCCTGCCATGCTCAGCAGGAAAACTCAAACTGCACTGCAGGCTAAAAGCGATCTTGCAGCAGGGCCAAAAGGTTCAAGACCCAGTCGTCCTTGTCATAGCACATTAAAAATGGGTATTCATTCAGCTGTGCACAAGCAAAGGCTTTTATGTAAAGCAAATGTAATCTTCTGCCACAAATCAGCGTGAGAAGCAGTGGGCAAGCTCCAGGAGTTAGCTTTCTGCTGACACTTCAAGTCTCTATAAAGATTGCATGCTCGGCAAGAGACAGGTCTCCAAGAGGGAGAAATAAGTCAAAGATTCCCCTTGTCTTCACAAGACGCTTTCCAAAGAGCACTGACAACTAATGTCCTCTAGCTATGGGGCAGATACATCTGTCCTTCGCTGTTCATGACCAGTGTTCAAGGCTTGGCGGGCCATGGGATGGTTCATAGGAGGCAATGTGGCAGTCCAAAGGTATCAGCCCTGCTGATGTCCTCTCCGGAAACACCGTAGCTCCTCTTTCCTTTCATTCCCCCAGGGTCTCAGCATGAAGGTCTCCAGCTTTTTGCTGGTTATTAATGATTCTCTGCCAGGACTTCCCCTGACTTTCAGTGAGAGAAGTGCAGCCAGCAGATGTTTTTCTTTCATTAGCTGAACAAAGTCACAAATTCAAATTTTTTGGTCAACGTTAGACACTGTGAATGAACCAAAACTACATGTATATTTATTAAGGGCAGCTTTGGCTGAAGACATCATACCGAAATGTAATGCTCAAATATTTGGACTCCGCAGTTTTCTCTCTGAATACGCTGTTTCTTTATCTGTCTTTTGTTTCATTAAGATTTAGGCTAAAAGAATTTCAAGCCTTGGTCAAGCTTGGGCATCCAGTTCATGTTAGATGTCCCTGGCACTACTCTCCGTGCTACAGGCCGAAAAATTTTATTCTTCTCTAGTAACACTCCAGCCTGAAGTTGTACCATGTCCTGGAGGTGAAAGTCTCCATTGCCCATTGGGGTCTTTGTAGGACCTGAGAGCATCTCTACATTGCTTAATGCAGGAGTGAGCAGAGAACTGTGAGCTGCTGTGGCACAGCACTGTGCAGACTTGGTTGCAGAGACAGGCAAGCTCCCCAAGCTCTGCCCAGGTCCAGACTGCTCCTCTGCAAACACACTGCTGGACTCCATACATCAAGCTAGGTCCTGATCATGGATAAAGACAGAAACAAAGGCCATCTAATATCCCTTCAGATGACTGGAGATATTCTTTATATGCTATTAACAATTGAACTATGTCCAACTTCAGGCAAATTCGAAAATAGGGATTAAGAAGTACCCTGCCGTGAAGCAGCAACTGAAACCCGTTACATGATGACTGCCCAACCTACCATAACATTTTTTGGCCCCTCTGGCATGTTTGCTTTCCCCAAAACAAGCTAAGAAAATTACCACAGTCCTAGAATATTTTGCTGGTAGTGATCATGTTCATAATCTCTTCCATAGCCTCCTTCCAGATACACAGTGAAATATTGTGTCTCTGGATATTGCTGGGTCTGTGGGATGGTCAAAGCCTGTGAAGCCACGGTGAGTTGCAGTCCCACCTCTTGTTGCTTTCCAAATGAAGCACAAGAGCTGGGGTGCAAACACGTGCCATGGGCTCCCGAGTGCTGGTGTTGCTGTGCGCACATGGCACCATGGAGCTGCCACTCTTCTGCTATGATTAGGTTCATGAAAGGAACACTGCTCTTCCTCCGGTGGTTCAATGCTTCTAATATTCTTGCATAAGTAAGTGACTGAATCATTTGTAGTTGGATTCAGCTGACAGCACTGCTCTTAAACAGCAAATATGTGATCTTTCACGCCCTGTGGCCAAATAAACCCAGTGAGGCCATCCAGCTCAACACTTGCATCTCTCACTTTAAGAATGCCAACCCTTAAGTACAGTCTGCCCACGTGTTTCTAGTGGGTTAGAAAATATTTACATTGCAACAGCCATTGCTGAAATGTGGTCACTTCTGGGAAGAGAAGCAGCTGCTCTTTACTGAGGGAAGTGAGGCTTTGTGGTTTGAACAGTGGCTGGAGCCCAAGATTTTATTCTGGTAACACCACTGCTGGGAGCTGAAGCATCATGCAGTCATGGCTTTGAAGATGGGTATTACATAGCTCAGGTGCTGGTGGCAATGTAACTACTGACATGAGCACAGAGCCATCCACAAACTGATTCGTCTGCTTTATTGGGTGAATTAAGCAGCCCTTTCTGACCTCTGTGCCATTTTAACTAGATTGCTGCAAGCCAGCAGGCTTAAAATGAGCCCAGGTACCACTGGCACCTAGCCCTAGAAGATCTTGAAGTGTAACCAAAGGGTTACACTGTGAATTAACCCCTTGAGGAATCTTTCTGCTTTCTCTGCCCTCCATGAAATGGTTGGATGGAGTGTGTGTGCATGGAGGTGATGGAAGGGCAAAAAAGGACTAAATGGAATGTTAATAAGAAGTTCATACACATGTCTACAGCCCAGAAAGGGCTCCTTTGGTTGAGGCTCTGACACATCGGACATTTAAATGGAGAGGTGGCTACTCAGCTGAGACCAGGAGGTAGGAAGAATCTCTCAGGTAGACCTTTCCAAGGGACATTATAAGGCAAATTTAAGGCACTTGCATGCCTTCAGATCCCCTCTTACTTTTCTTCTCAGAAACACCCTTTCTCAGTGGGGATTTAGGAAATGGCTGAGGTGGGTTGGGAGATCTCCCACAGCTCCATATGGACAGATGGGATGCCCCATGGTGTAAGCGTGGGAATGTACCACCCCCTCTCATCTCCCTGCTTGACTCGGATGCAGGTGGCAATAGCAAAGGGCCTGTTTCGCCAGACATGAGAAAACAACAGAAGCAGTGAAGCTGGAAATGGCCAAATCGAGGTAAGCAGGGGGTGGCCTGTTGATTATTTTATTTCAAGAGGAAAAAGATCCAGCTGGATCCTATCCCTAGTATGGCTTATCTTTTTCTGTAAAGGTATCATAAGGGCATCTGTGGTGGCACATATCTCTAACCAGACAATACCGGTCTTACTAGCAATGCTTGCTCATTTAGCCTTATGCCTCAATGAGTTTTATTTGGTAACCAAACTGGATAGGCTTTTTTCATGGGATCCAGACATGAAGCAACCTTTAAGCACTAACAAGGAGTGGTTTGAATCTGCTGGGTACAGCTCTTCCTTGTCCATCACTTTAACGCGATGTAGCAGCCCAGGATTTTGGAGGGATGTGCTGGGAGTCAGCAGACTGCAACGGCCGTGTCTGTCAAACTGCAGAATGCTCGGGAGGCTGCGTTTGCAGCCCCTCGGGGACAGCAGGGATTGGCACTGATCAGTCAGACACAGAAAGCCTCTCAAGGGTGGGGATGGGAGCAGCACTGTTGTAACAGCGGCTGGAGATTTTGCTTCTGCTTCCCTCCTGGCTCCTACCTGCACGGAAAAAGCCCATGCCACCAAAAGATGATGCGTGAGATTTTCTGAAGCAGAGTCAGAGCAGATTTGGGATTGTTAAGATAGCCTTTCGATACCGAAGTGTTAAAGTCTATCTTGGAACTGTACCCAGCACTCTGCGATAAGGGCCCGTTCCATTTTCGTGGTGGCATTATGCTGCACATGCCACAATGCCAAGTCACAGCACTGAAAAAGGTAATGAGACACTCGATACACCAAACATGTGGCGAATCACAAAGGAACACAAAGAAATATTCAATCAGATACTCAACCACAGGAACACACTAACCATCCTGGGCGCAGTATATCATCTTCCTCCAAACGAGACGCCCGTGCCTGACAACTGTTACAGTCCATCAGTTACAGCCCTGAGAACACCTCCAGCCATACGTGGGTCGAGCAGGAGACTATGCTGAATTTATTGGGGTTGTTTTGCTGCTGATTTGGAAGGCTGCCTGTTCCCAACAGAGTGCCAGGTCCCGTTGCAGCCTCGGCTCTGGTCCCCTTCTCCATCCCAGCTGCATGGGACCGTGGGGAAGAGCCACCGAGCAAGCGGCTGGAGAGCGGCTGCCTCACTGCGATCCCCCGCCTGGCAGGGATGGCTGCATTTGTCAGAAAGCTTCCATTAGTCGTGCATGCCAGCTATAATCTCCCAGCCCGAACAAGGCAGCATCTGCTCCGGAGCCAGTATTATATAACCACAACTGGGCACATTAAAACCGTGGGCAGGAGAGAGCCATCGGCTCCACCGCAGAGCTTGTCTTGAGTAAGAGCCTTTATGCGACTCTACAAACCTATGTTGGTTTTTTTCCCTTGTGTAATTTGGGGGCTGTGTCTGTTGCGAAGATTATAAACTCGCATGTATCCATAGGCACTGGCTGCTTGCACAACTGATCTAAAATTCTCAGTCCTGGACTACCTGAAGTTAGGAAGAGTTTTGAAAAAAAGCACTTAGAAATGGTGACAGTGGGATTACACGCAAGGGAAACTCCGATGTGTCAGATTTGTTGAGAATCTAAAAATACGTCCCTTTTTTAGAGAGAGGGGGAAGTGACTGGCAAATAGTATCAATCTGAGACAGCCTAAAGCAAATAGAAGGATTACAATGCAGCTCATTTAGGACGGCAGAATTCATTTTCAGGCACTCCTTTTCAAAATGCTCAGTGACTCCTGCGTGTGACAGAAGCTATTCAAAAGCAGCGTGAAGAAGGCAGGGAAGGACTTTAGCCCAATTATGCACAATTGCAAATCTCTGAGTAGAACATCATTAACTGTACTCCAGTGACAGGCAGGATTAACTTGGCTGAAACCACATAGTGAAGAAATCTGTAAGACTAAAATCGAGGATTGCTCAGAAACTGCTAGGATAATCTGTCGCAACAGCAGCTTTAGGCATGAGAAGCCAAAAGGTCCAGACGGACTTCCCTGATGCTCCATGGAACCAATGCTTTGGCTTTTACTGGCTTTAAGGGGTTCTGTGTGTGCTTGTGCATATGTATACACGTTCACAGATACACACACTTCCTCTCCTTCCACTCCCTGGGGTAGTGGAAGACCCTCTTAATGTATAGCCATGGTCAAACACTCAGCCTCACAGACTCTCCTGCACCGAGGGGCTTCCAGATGACTTTATGAACGAGCATGAACAAAATCTCAGGAGAGCACACCCAGGATGGTGCAACCCTGAGATTTCAAAGAAAGATGGTTTTACACAGCCTAGCTTCACAGAAATGGGGAGTGCACAGGAGAAAAGGCCAACCTGCCTGAAAATATACGGGTCGCTGCAAAAAACGTAGGTGCTGGGGCAGAAGAACACCTTTATTTTGCTTTTAATCTGCCAGGCTGGCTCTTGGAGGGCCCCAGCAGCACCCTCTGGTGACCTGAGCTGTCCTAAACAACCAGCAGTTACTGGGAAGCAGGGGTTGGGTTCTGCAGGGCTTTTGCCATTACTGGAACAAATCATTCAAAACTCTGACAGTTCCCAGGGGGAGTTTGAGGTCATGGAAAAGTGATGAGGGAGGAGAAGACAGAAATGCACGGCGAGGCTCCTAGGAGATGGGTGAAGGTTATCTTCTTTGCACAATCATCCTGTACTGGTATGATCTAAATGCAGAGGTGGTTGCTTAAGCAGGTTACGGTGATGTGGGCAGGCGACACGTTAGTAGCTGCTGCCTGCCCCAATTTCTGCCTGCAAGGAGGTGTTAAGCAGATACCGATGCTATCAATGCAGCTCACTTGCTGCCTTGAAGGCTCCCCAGGCATGAGGCACGGTGTCCTCCTACCAGGAGCCACACCTGCTAAACCCACAACGAGCATCACCCAGAATTTTAGTCTCTCTGTTGTCTCCTGCCCAAATATCCTTTTCTACTGAGCAGTGACACAGCTTGCCTGCTAATGCTTCTTGCTACCTCTCGGCTATCACAGCGCAATATGCCTGGCACACGGGCTTCATCGCATGGGAAATCCCAGACCGCAGTGTGCTGTGTGTCTCCCTGGTGATACCGGCTCCTACACACACATTAAGTCTCCTCTGCTTCCCGCTCTGCCCAGGGAATACCGGGTCACAGTCTCTAGTCCCTACCTTGCAAGCATTTAAAAGCACAGACTGAAGGGATCTGAAAGATTGCCTGGAGCTCTTATAATAAAATCCATGGTTTATAACTTTGATTTCTGCAGTGGAAGTCAGTAAAGTGCCATAAAATCATAGGATAATTTAGGCTGGAAAGGAGCTCTGGAGGTCCAATGCTCTGCTCAAATCAGAGTCTGCTTCAAGAGTTTGATGTTAAAACTGTTTTTTCAGAGCCTTATCTACTAAAGTTTTGCATACCAGCAAGGACAGAGGTGGCATAGCCTTGCTGGGTGCCTGTTCCAGGTTGCATCACTCTTTTGGGGACTTTTTCCCCCCTTACATATAATTGAAATTTCCATTGCTGCAAATTGTGCCATTGCCTCTTACTCTTTTGCTGTGCTCCTTGCAAAAAAAACATGGCTGTATTTCCTCACTGATCCCACATCAGGTAGATAAAAACAGCAGTGTGGTCCCCTCTTAGTCTCTTCTTCCCTCCAGGCTGAAGAAAATCTGCTTTCTACCCCTCTTCTCACACTCTGTGCCCTCCAGCACCCTAACCATCAAGCTGGGACTCCACTGCATGAGCTCCAGTTTGTCATATTCCCCTTGAATTGGGAAGCCTGAAACTGGACACAGTAATCCAGATAATCTTATGAGGCTTGAGAGAAGGAAACAACTACTTCCCTGGGCATGATGGCTCTACTCATGCTCATACCGCCCAGTGTGTGGTAGACTTTCACTGTTGCAAGAGACCTCTGTAGACTACTGTTCAACCCATTACCCACCAGAACCCTTCCTGCAAAGCTGGTCAGTCCCCAGCTGGTCCAACTGTGTGGGGTTATTCTGCCCCAGATGTTGGACTGGGCACACTGCAAGAGCATTAGCACTTGTTGCAATCTGTGAGGTTCCTGTCTGCCCACTTCTCTGGCTGAATGGCAGCCTTGACTGCCAGCGTGTCTGCTCCCCTTGGTTTCCAAGGAAAGTAATAGCTGGCACATGAGCAGGCTTTTAAAAGGCACTTGATGCCTGGTATGTATGGCTTCTGAGATTGGAAAGAGGAAAATTCAAAAAGGGCATTGATTGACTGGTAGGATTGTGCCTCTTGTTTTGAGGTGACAGCACCAGACTCCCAGTAAACACATTAACTGAAGGATGAGGATAAAATGTGTCTTAAGACACTGTTAAGGAAAATAATCTGCTACACGTTGTCTGGTGAACTTAAACTCAGTCCCAGTCTCCCACGTCTCGGGGCAGGTCCAACCAATATTTTAGGGAGGACTTCAGCTTCTGCTTGCCACGTGTTGTCTGGGAGATGGACAAGAGCTGCACTGGTCATCCAGGTGACTTTAATCTCCCCTAAAGGAGGAGGGGATTTATTCTTAGGTGCAGGAGATGGTCTGGGACTAGGGCTTCAACGTGCTGCCTCCCGCTGGTCAACCCAGAAGATCATTAGGCAAGTGGTTATCAGGTGTTAAGTAAGGACAGTTAGTTTTGACTGACAGATTTGAGAGTGGGTTGAAGTTTCCACCATGGGAAATGGCACAATGCAGTAGTCTGAAAAGATCTTGAGCAAGATTTTCTTACCTCAAGCAGGTGGTCATGTTGGTTCTGCACTCTTCTGATCCCCATTCCTTAGTCTTGCTCCACTTGTTTTCTCTGGGAAAAGGATGAGAGGTGGGGTCGATTTTACACTTTCTTGCCTGCATTCAAAGTAGCATGACTAGTCTTTGATTTTTTACATCACTGGCTCTTACATATTTTTAATGTAATGACTCTTACGCAGAGAAGTGCATTCAGTTATCTATCTAACCAATCCATTTCATGGTGCATCATCGTTTTACTTTGTCTCTTCTTAAAAAGTCAACCAAATTCCCTTTGTTTTCCACCATCATGTAGGCCTGGGATAAACAGAAAGTACTGAAAATACACAAGCTGCTTTGCCCAGAATAAACTGGGGTACCATATGGCCTAACAAGGTGTCCTAGGTCTGGAGTGACTTCTGCAGACCCCCTTGAGTCTCCATCCCATGTCACGTGCTCTGTGGCACCAGGCCCAGGGGAGAACAGCTCTTTGGGGACAGAGAGACATATGTAGCTTTGCATGTGACCACTGCACCTGATCAAAACAGCTCTGGAAATAGCTGAAGGACATGGTGGAGACATGTGCCGACCACGCACAGGGATGCATGAATCCATCCTTTCTCATGACACACATGCACTTGCATAGAGTTGTGCACATACACTTACACATACATGCCTGCATACACATGTAGACAAAACGCCTCTCCCTTGTGCTCACCCCCAAATGCAAACCAGTACATGCACCAGGAGTATGATGCAGAGAGGCTTCAATTGCCCCACTGGAGCTGGTCAGCATTTGGTTGATCTCATTCATTTCTTGATGCCCATAAGAAGGCATTCTACGGCAGCCCTGTACCCAAGACGTGTGAAGTCAGTTCGAGGATCAGGCCACTTCAGAAAATGCACTAGCTATTCCCTTTAACTGAGAGAAGGCAAGTAACTTCAGAGTTCAAATAACAGTTCACCCATTTTTATACCTTCATTACCTAATCTCATCAGTAGTTCTGGACATGCTCGTGAGTTAGGCTGATCAGCTCTGAGTATGTTCTTCCGAACGAAGGTGTGCAGGAGGGATCATTCAGGGGTTATAGCCACGGTGGTTATAATTTCAGGGTGCTCAGAAAGTGGGACTGAAACATCATCAGTGTTCTGCTCTCCAAGTTTTGTTTTCTGTGGAGGAGAGGCTTTCACCAAGCTGAATCACAGAATCACAGAGTCACAGAATAGTAGGGGTTGGAAGGGACCACTGTTGGTCATCTAGTCCAACCCTCCTGCTGAAGCAGGGTCACCTACAGCAGGCTGCACAGCACCTTGTCCAGGCGGGTCTTGAATATCTCCAGAGAAGGAGACTCCACAACCTCCCTGGGCAGCCTGTTCCAGTGCTCCGTCAACCTCAGAGGG
>Ga0065711_1008725_pt1 | contig 15962 bp, 10 predicted proteins | sample Hoacrofraction12_FD_59098 | JGI IMG/M metagenome (GOLD analysis project Ga0065711, IMG submission 59098) | Hoatzin crop microbial communities from Cojedes, Venezuela - Epithelial fraction 12 v2 (version 2) | ecosystem: Host-associated > Birds > Digestive system > Esophagus > Crop | place...
TCAGAGCCCCATCCAACCTGGCCTTGAACCCTGCCAGGGAGGGGGCAGCCACAGCTTCTCTGGGCAGCCTGTTCCAGTGCCTCACCACCCTCCTGGCGAAGAATTTCTTCCTAATATCTAATCTAAATCCGCCCTCTTTTAGTTTACAATCATTCCCCCTTGTCTTGACCCGTCCGTGCTGCTCGCTCCCACCTCTCCGCCAGCCGCTCCTGCACGCTGGCATCAGCATCTGCGCGGCTGAGCAGTCTGCACCGAAACTTGCTCAGGCTTAAGCTTTTTTCTTTTTTTTTTTGGAGGGGGGGGTGTTTAGATTAACATTTAACGGGGCAGTTTCCAGATCGGGGTGGGAATGACGGACTGGCTGCTAGGACGTGATTTCTCTCTCCGGCTGCTCCCAGCGACCGGCGCTGCCGCGCTCCCCGTGCCCTGCCCGCCGGCTGCAGCAGGCAGCGCGCTCCCTCCGTGCTCTTCTCCTTTCGCTGCTTTATCTAACGGCACCCAAGGGCGGCCGCCTGCCCCCGCTGCCAGGCCGAGAGGCCCTGCCCAGGCCCAGAGCTGCTGCCCCGGCCGCGGGCTCGCACCCACCTCCCCTCAGCGCCATCTTCCCGCCCACCCGGGGCGGGGGGAGCAGAGCCGGGCCGCCCCGGCCCCCGCACCCACCTGGGAGGGCCCGATATAATCGTCCAGGTCCGTCAGCTGCAGCACCCCGCTGAAGAGAGACGCCATCCCGGCCGCGCCGCCGCCGAGCGCGGCAGCCGGCGGGTAGGCGGGGCCGCGACACTGTCGTAAAAGGGGGGGAAGCGCCACACTGCCGGAAAGGGCGGCGACGGAGGTGCGCATGCGCGGGTTGTGAGGAGGAGGGGGTTGTGATGGCGGGCGGGGTGCTTGAGGAAGGGCGGTTCTGCTGCTGAGAGGGCCGGGCATCCCTCGGGCAGGCTGCCTGCAGGGCGTTTGTCGGTCTGTTGGCCGCAGTGGAAGGTGTGTTAGGCTGAGGTAAGGTGTAGGCGGTATGGAGAGGGAGGTATCAGGGCCCCTGGCCTTACGGGCAGGGTGAGGCCTGTGCTGGGCTGCTTGTGCTTGCAGAGAGTCCTCGGAGCCTTAGAGCTTGTGGGGTGGCCTGGATTCCCGTCACCCTTCTTGGGACTGCTCTTCCACCACGGTGGCTGATGATGTTCCTGCCTTTAAAGCTGTAAATCCTCCCTGAACCGCTTGCCGTATTCATGCAAGTGCTTGATGTTCTATGTATTAGTGGTTCAAAGCTCAGCGTGAGAAATGAGTAGTTCTTCGAAGAAAGCATTTTTATTTACATGAGAATTAGCGGAGAAAGTGGTGTAACAGTTTTTCAAGATGACTGGGGAGGCTATAGTGCTTTCTGCTTGAGAACTTGGCATCTTCTTGATTGCACACCCTGCCTGGAGATGTCGCAGTGTCGGTGGTGTTTCAAGGAAAACCTTGCAAATTCGAGCTCTTGCAGAATGCAACCTAATACATACCGACAGGAGCTTTGTTTAACAAAAAATCCCCAACCTTTATACTGTCTGTAGAAGTACCCTGAGGTATCTAGTTGGAAAGTTCTAAGCGCAGTGTGCTGTTAATAAGCAGAGCTGCATGTCGTTTCCAGGCATAGCTGTCGACAGAACGCAAGGAGAAACTGGTAGCATCTAGGCCCTGACCCTGAAAGCACTTCTGGGTTTTGTCCTTGCAGTCTCAAAAGCTCTGGTTAAGGTGTGAAGATGGGGCTCCAGGCAACATACTCTGCCAACAAGTGCGCCAGACTCTGCAGACTTTAACACCCTGCAACTGCACCTCTAGATCATTGTCAAGAAGTGATGAGCTCTGAAGAAAGCAAGCACCTGTGTTGGTTGAAGTGTTGTGTAGCTGTGCTAGAATATCTTACCATTTAGGGGCAGGATATAATGTTACGGAACGGTGTTTAGTAGCCAGAGGGGGAGAATGCAGTAAAAAATCTGAAACGTGTGGTTTTTCAGATATGTTGTTGCTCGTCCAGTTACAGGAGGTGCTGAAATAAATATTAAGGCATCTGATCAGTTGTGAATCCACAGAGATTGTCCGCGGAGACAATGATTTGTTCGAGGGTCTGGAATAACCATTCTGCCTCCTGATAGCTTTCCCATAAGCCCATTTGGAAATGTTTTACTGATGGAGTAGGCTCCCAAGGGAAGGGGTGAAAGTCATCTGCGAAGTCGGTTACAGTCAGGTTGTGCAAAGCACTGGGGAACACACGGTGTGCAAGAGCCCTGCCGCTCGTTCACGGCGAGCTCGGTGTGACCCAGCGTGACTTCCCAGTTGACCCTGTACGCGGAATTCTGCGCGGTGATGGTGAGCTTACAGCAGGGTGTATGCCAGGAGATCCCACCGCAAAATCTGGCACGTCATTTCTTTCATGTGATAAGCTGCTATTTTCTGTACAGTGGGAGAGGATCTGCTGTCTGGCAGACAAGGAGTAACCTTGTTGTATACCTTTGCTGTGCAGATGTAAGCCTTTAGGAATTTGTTTGCATTTTAAACAAAAGGGTGTCAGTACTAAGGAGAACTTGCTGGTGACTCCCAAGTCCTCTTTCACTCACCTGCTGATGGCTGTTGGGAATATCCTGCTTCAAGGTGAAACCCAGAATTAGGTCCCAGCAAATCTTCCAGGCTCTGAGCACTTAGCTCCTACACAGGGGAAGTAATAACACAAGAATTAGGTACATACATACAAAATTACATGGAGTTGCTCATTCAGTAGTTACAGAATGGAGACTTTTTAGCTGTACAGCAACGCTTGGATCGTGTTGGCTGTTCCCAGGCAAAGTGCAGGTGGGGCGTGTGCGAGAACCTGGCCCTGCTTTGTGCCGGGACGGCGGTGTCTCCAAGGCAGAGCTAGCAGCAGTGCGCAATTTTACCGGGCATTATATTTGTTTCTTCTGGATTAAGGCCTATGAATGTATTACTGACCATGAGGGGTTAGTTGGAGGCAAATTTGATGACATTTTGGGCTGTGATCTGGCCTTTGTGTGGGATATTTTAATTTCTCTGAAGCCCAGTACAACACGTCGTTACGAAGACTGAGCCACGGCATTGCTGATCAGTCTGTACAGACTTTCAGCTCAATACCTTAAATTTGTCATTGAAATGAACAAGATCTTGCGTGGAGGATTGTTCAATGAATTTCCCAAGATTTATGTCAATCCAATCTCTCTTTCCTCTTTGGATGTCACAGGCAACCCCTAGAAAGAGGAAAAAAACTTCAGGTCTGTTGCCGAGGCAGTGTTACAAACTAAGACAACCTGTGGCCTTTCAGGGCAGCGGTGATGGTGCTAATGAAAGGCACAGAATTAGGACACCATTCCTGTGGGTGTTCATGGTTTTAGATTATCTCTTGATTTAAGAGCCAAATCTAACTGTGGGAAATATCCCCATGCAGTGCAGGTAGGACCCAGAGACAGGACCAGCTCCAAGGAGACTGTAAAACAAGTCTGAACCCACTGTACTCCTGCTCAGTGAAGTTGGTGCCAGCCACGTGGACAGCGGAGTGAAGGTAGGAACCCATGGCTGATATTTTGTAGCCTGGAAACAAACTCTGTTATCACTCTCTAGGCTTTAGAATTATTTTACTTCTTTGGTGCCGTTACCTGTTGAATGTGATTGCTGGCTCAGGTAGGTTTTAATGTAGCTGTTGTATATGTCGATTTTGTTGGAAGGTGAAAGGGACTCATAAGCGTTGTTGAATCCTTTGACTCTGGGAAATAAAAGAGGACATTTTCAGAAAAGAACTGCATTTGTTTNNAGNAAGTTGACCTGTTGTTTCCAACCTGCTGCATGGCCTGGGTGGTGCCTGAGGCTGTCACATCTCTCAGTTGGATTTCACAGAAGAGGCTCATGAATGTTTCCATTTATATGAACAGAAAAATGTTTTAGAATATAGGGGACTTGCTCACAGATTTCCAACAGTGACAGGCAAATTGAGCAACCTGGAAGATCTCTGTGCACTTCCTGCCTAGTGGTTCTGTGTTTGGTTTCAGCTAATACACAGAACAGTGAGGGAGTCGGAGCTCGGTCCTGTCCGAGAAATCCAAATGTGGAGTTTCAGCTGAAACGCCAGCTTTTAACTACAGTGCTGTCACAACCCTAAGAGTCGTGGTAAACTCACATTGCTTGATAGGAATCACAAGAGATGTTGGTCCCCAGCCATCCCAGATAGGTTTTGTTCATACCAGACAGCAACAAGGGCAGCTGCTGCTGGAACCAGGCTGCCCATCTTTCACTGGAGAAGTTTTGGAATTTGGGTCTTAGCTTTAGTAGTACTGTCTTCAGTATGGTGTCTCTAACCAGCATGCTGGGTAGTGAGGTCAGATTTACCTGTGGTATAAAGATGAGCAAAAGCATCAATATGGCTTGAGGCTCTGGATAAGCATCGAAGTCAGAAGAGGCTACTAAGGGAACATCTGCAGCATTATCGTAACAAAGTCAAATATTTTAGTTGTCTGTCCCTATCCAGGGTTTAGGTCTATTTTCTTGGTCGCTAGTGCTTGCTGAGATCTCTCCTTATAAAGTTGTCTGCTGTTTACCACGGCTCCTCCCTGCCTTGCAGCTCTGTTGCATGTAGACAACTGCCATTACATTCAGAGCACAATGTGAGCTGTACAGGGAAGGCAGTTAATTACGACATTGACCTTCCCCCAGTGACATGGGAGTCAGAGAATACCTGGGATCCGTTAGGACTGACCTGGTGAGCACATGCGTTCAACTGGCTCATGTATCTGTCGACTGCGTTATAGGATCCGCACTCAAGTATTGCCATGATCGAGAGCGTGTCTTCCAGGCTGGTCAGTGTTGAGTTAACAGTCAGCTGTGCCATCTCTTCTGGGGTATCGAGATCAGGAACTTGAAACTAAGAAGAAACACATGTCAAAGAGTTGTCCAAGGGCCGTGTTTGCTGTTACGTCAAGGCTGTGCTTGGGGAGTGGCTCTACAGCAAAGTCCTCTGCCAAACAGGGAGAGAGGATGTTTCTGTGGTACCACAGATGTTTGTGGGCAGTGCTTTTTGAGAAGGAGACAAAAAGTAGGCTATGCCAGGGCAGATCCATGTTTTCTTATGGAACAGTGAGGTGGGAATTGTCTGGTGCCAAATCTTTTAGAAGGGTGAGGGTGAAAACCCCTTCAGTTTTGTGTAAAGAACCTTCCAGGGGAGAATGTCAGGTATCTCCCTGGACATGAGCTGTTACATACCAGCAGGAGTTGCTTGCCTGTGAAGTGCTTGGTTAGTCAATTACTTTAAGTATAATCTGTACCTTTTAAGCTTTAAGGAGAATCTGATAAAACTGAAAACCTGTAGTTGGTTAACCTTTGTTGACTTGAGATCTGCTAAGGAATATTCTTTTGGCTCTTCAGCTTCCACTGTCTCCTGCGTGCAGCATGCATCTGCAATAGCCGCTTCTCTTCCACCTCATGACTTCCATTTCCTTTTTCCTCCCACTTTTCCCTGCTCTGTCTTGACCATTTTCTTATTGCTGCCTTTTCCACACTAATCCCTTTGCAGAGATGACTTGGCTGAGAACCTTTGGAGGACATTACCTGCTTCAGGCTTTAAGGCCCTAAAGGAAACTGCCAAATAATTACTACCAGGTTAAAAGGGCTTTATGTAAGGCTGGCTACAATTAGCTTAATTGTGTGTAAAATTCAATGTATGCTGAATCTATATCTCTCTCTACCTGTCATACTAGGTGGTAGGTTTTTGTGTTAGAATCCCTGGAACCTTGTGCCAGCCCAGACAGTGCTGTCTGCTCTCTGGGAATTTAAATAAAAACCAATAGGAAGCTGAGCTGTGTAATGCTGCTGTAAATTCAGTATCTTCTTTAGCAAGGTAAAGATGTGGGGCACTGCCAGACGGAATGTGTTCGTGTGCAGTTGTCTACCCAGCTAAAAGGCAACCTTGTTACAAAATGTGATTCTGTAAAAGTGGCATTGTAGTAACATCACTGTGTGTTCTTTCTTCTCATGTAAAACAGTTTCTTTTGCTCAGGGGAGAAAGGTGCTTTTTTTTCTAGCTGCTGAGAAAAATTCACACCTAGAGACTTTCAGCACTGTATTTCCGAGCAAAGTGGTCACTGCTAAAAAGTTAGTGCTCCATGCCGAGGAGGTTAGATGTATTAAGGCTTTCCCCAAACCCTGATGGGTTTCAGATCATGCGTTCTGATACAGCATTGTTCCTTGCAAAATGAGGTAGATAATAAGAGAATAGGAAGTTACATCAGAACAATGGTAGAGTCTCCAGTTTGCAAGCTTTTTTGAGGCATCGTGCATAGACCAGAAGCTTCTCACCGTGGCTTTGAAAGAAGTTTCTTGTTTGCTGTGGCATATGTTCAAAGACAGAGAGGTCACTTTCTGTGATGAAAATAGAGGATTTTTAAAGTGGCAGCATTTGGCAGGAAACTTGCCAAGCAGAGTGAATGTCTGCAAGACAGGCACATCAGCATTTCTCCTTCCAGAGCTTCAGCTGCAGAATAAATAGGAATCTTGGATTGAGCTGCTGTGGTGCAGATGGCAAACGTTAGCACAGACAAGTTGCGTTGTTCGGGATTCTGCTGGAAGTTGCTCAGATGCTGTGGATGTGGTAGGCTAAGGTGTTTGGCATAGGACAGTATATTTATCTTTTGGCTTCAAGTTAATAGGGGAGTTGTGAATTTTGATAATATTGGTGCTTAAGATTTAATCTAAGTGTTAGAATGGGCAGTTTTCTTTATGTATGCAAGCCCCTTACAAAAGCGCTGTGTGTCTGCCTGGTATACAGTAACGGGGTGAGCTCTCAATATCTCTGTAAGGAGTTGGCAAACTGGTTCATGTTTTGGGATTACAGACTTCTTAGTTTAGTTCAACCAGTAGCAACTAGTAGATTGTACCACTGCCTACTTTATCAGTTTAGCTGAAGTACCCTCAATAAGACTGAAACAATCTGAAACATGCCAGGCGGGTTGGTCAACATTACTTTTATTGATGATTGGATAGGTAGTGTCACACAAATTCTTTAAACAAAATCAGCATTTTAATAAATACTAGCGCTGGCTTACAGAGTGTTTGAAGTTAAAACATTGTCTAAGGCATGTTTTACAGCTGTGCAAGGTGTTTTTTTTTTTTAGAACATCGCATGAAAAGAAAAATCTGTTTTTTGACATGAAAGCAGAAGTGTTGCATTTTCAAGCTGTACTTGAATTATTTCATTAATGCAATGTCTTTCTTTGCTGTGAAACAATATTATAACATGTAGACCCATACATCCCAATCAAATATTAGCCTAGCAGAATTCAGCTCCTGTTGGTCTTACTGCTGTTGCCCTTTGTCACATCTTTTCTTCATGCGTCATTTGTGTTGTAGTTACAGCTTGGTGTCATAATACAGGCAGCGTGGAAGATTAACTCGCTGTGTCCTCAGGGTGTGCAACCCGTTGCTACTGATTAGACTAAACTCAGAATTCTTGAATGTATCTGGCATTTTAGTAGACCTGAGCAAGTAATTTCTAGTATTTCTGAAGACAGAATGTAATTTGAAGAGTCATTGTCTGGAGGAATTAGGAAAGGCAATACCCACATGAGGAATTTTACTGTGACCTTTAAGCCAAATTGATTTTTAAATATGATTTAGAAGAAGTTCCCCTCCTAGCAGAATATGCATCTATATTTGAGACATATCCCAGGCTCTTAGCATTGGTTCTGATGGCCAGTGATAACAATTAACACCTTTCATCAAAGAGAGGCTGTGAAGAGAGAGGCAAGCGGCTGGAATGCGTAGTTCAACCCCTGATGCTGCACAGGGGTCACATCTGGTAATCTCTCCTATGTAAGACCAAGCTGATCCCTGCTTTGAGATGCAGCCACTGTGAGGAAGCACCTCCATCTTGCCCTTACTGATTATTATGAATGTAAAGCCCAGGAAGCTATCTGTTTTGCTTGGAAGCTGGTGCTAATTTTACTGTTGTTCAGTGCACAGACTAGTAAAACTTACTCCAACAATGTCTGGGTAAAAGGTCTGAAGTTCGCTTAGTTTAGCTACTGAACAGATCTCTCCAAGGTTCTTTTGCAACCAGTCTTTGGTCCCAGTTGTTCCATCCTGGCACGCTGATCCTGTAATCAAAATGGATCCAAAGAGTTGAAAGCCACAATGTCCAATGAAGGAGGCATCTAGGCATTCTGCACGTGAGTGATTAAATATCTGCTGACAGAGGAATGGCTAACCTCCTTCCTATTGCAAGTGCAGGGTCTGATCTTCTGCTGTCTGATTTGCTTCCAGACTGGGGAAATGGTTACACCAAATGGAAATCCTGTTTCTCTGCCTATATCCTATTCCTTCTGCGATAGCATAGCTCCTTACACCAGTATTCCCTGTAGCTTCCGAAGGAGAAGCGATTTCCCTTTCTCTTTCACAGGGTTGTCGTGAACTTCCCAGGGTTGTAGTGAACAGCAGAAGTGACCAAATCTCAGTATTGGGAAGATGGGTGATTGTTAGGTGTAAAATCTTCAATGTTTGGAGTACGAAAGATGCTCCATACAAATACTAGTGCTTTACTGGGAACTTATGTGTAGGCGCCTTACCTGAGTCTGTGTACTGGGCTGTCAGATAGGCCTTCTGAAACTCGTAGATGTCGTGCTTCTTCCTTGCTGACAACAGTGGGTAGACTCCATCCATTGCTGCAATGCTGGGGAATAAAGTGTGTAACAGATGATTTCCATGTGCGTAAAGCACCAGAGATGGGTGTAGTAGGATGAGGGGAACTTGTTAATGCTGACAGACCAAAGGTGGCAGGTGCTAGTAGTCAGCCTATAGTACGTGGATGATTTCTGCTGGGCCATATAACTTATGGTGTGCTTGAGAATAAGGATTACTATTTGGTACCTGTCTACAAGAAAATGCCCCCTTTGGAGCAGAGTCATTGACTGATTTGGGTTATACCCAATGATATACAAGAAGGTGAAAAGCAGCCCTTGCCTGGTCAGTGACTAGTGATGCGAGAGTGGCTGCCTTGTAGCCACACAGAGCTAAAGAGGCCGCAGCCCGGCAGGCAGGCACTTACAAAGCTCGGTAGTATGGGCACGGCGTGGTGAGGGGCAGCAGCTCCAGCACCGTCGCGTTCACGCGGGGGAGCAGAATGCGCAGTCTGTGCAGCCACGTAGCTGTGTCTTCCAGGGACATGTCAGCAATTTGTGGGAAGAGGATCTCGGCTGACATCATTAGCAGCGTTTCTTGAACTTTGGTGCTTCCTAGGAAATCGGAGCTCTGAGGAAGGACGAAGAAATTGAAGCAGGTGATGAGCAGAGCTTAGAAAGCCTTGAATATTGAAACTAGGCAGGAAAAGCGGTGAAGGAAAAATTGGCAAAATAGCCACAATTTCTCCTCTTTGCTGCTCTCCTCCCCTTCCTTCCTCTCCTGTTTAACAATAAAAGTTGGAAATATGGCCTGACTGTGGCCTTGTTGGGGAGTTGACCTTGGCAGTTCAGGTTTTCTTTTGTCAGCAGAGTTGGACAGCAAAGCAAGGCAGGTGCTTGAATTTCCTTTCCCTTGCACTCCCATAGCCGCTGCTTTGTGATGGCAGTCAGCAGAGTGGTCATGCTGTGTATGAAGCAAGGCTGGGACTCCCTCAGGCTTCTCAGCTTGGCCTGTTGTTAACTTGTCCTCAGCCCAGCAGCACTAGGGCAGGCAGCAGAGTCTCTCTTGCTCGCTCATACACATAATGCATGTTAACAGTTTTAGGGGCCTGGTCCAGAACCTTTCATAAGTCATTGGACTACCTTGGATGAGCAGTAGAGAACCCCTTGCTGTTTACATCCTGGCTCTAGCGTGGAGTGGTGGGTGTGCTTCCCAAAATTCCCCTGAGGAGGAACTTTTTACACTGGTCTATGCACAGAGGTTAAGCCAGAGTAAGGACTGGACTGAGATCAAGATCATACAGGAGCAGAAGGAACTCCTTTCTGGCTCATCTTCCAGATTTATATCTGGCCGTGAGAGTCTCTGAGTTGGAAGTCTGAAAGTGTACCTGTGACCTGTTCTGCTCCCCAGGACTTGGCTGTCACTGGCACTTGTGCCACTTACCTTCAGGCCAAAAGTGTTGAAGTCCTCTAGGAAGGCAGCGAGGTACTGGAGAGGCTCCTCCTTGTTCCCAATTACCTCCAGGACCATCTGGATGGCCGAGGGACTGTAGATAGTCTTGCTCTGAACAGTCAGCTGGGCCAGTGCCTCAGCTGAGAAAAGATCTAGGGAGTCAAGCTGAAGAAGACAGAGCATAGCACGAGCCCTGGAGACCAAGCTACAGCATTGTCCCCTGGCTCATCTCCCTCAGCCCACCTGAGCTTTGATATCTAAGGAACATTAACTTCTCTCTGGACAGGGTTTCAGACAACAAGCAGTGCAGGGTGTTTACTGGGACTAAATTTAATAATAGCTGTTCTCTGTTGCTAGACAGGTGATTTGTGAGAATGTTCTCAGCAGACCATGTGTAATTTAATATCTGCTCTTCCTGTGTCTTATCAGCCACTGCTGTTTGGAGCTTGTCATTGAAATCTATGTCTTCCTATGGAAATTATATTCTCCTGATAAGATGGTTATCTCCTAGAGGCAGTGCTTTTGACACTATTTTAGCATTAAAACTTAAAAAGAAACTTAATCAGAAAAAAATGGAAGCACGCAGAAGAAAATGAGCAACACAAATAACGAGCTAATCCACTTGAACTCTGTTCCTGTCAGCTTGTTTCATGGCTAAGAATAAAATGCCAGATATTTTATATCTAGCTCTTACCCCATGGAAGTTGCTCTTCAGAGTTGCAAAATCTGAGTACGATCCAAAAGCAGTGAATAAACCAAAATAGTGTAGCAGCCATTCTCTGTCTGCCGCAGTGCCCTGTGCGCAGGCTGAGCCTGCGAAAGGAAAAGCAAAGCTCAGAAGATACGTCATTTCTTTCATTGGATCGCTGAGACATGTAACACTGAGCACCCACTGTCAGAGAAATCTATAGTATAGTTCATGTTACAAGCTCCCTGCGGGATCCAAACGCTGTCAGAGAGGGGATGGGGGAGTCGTTTGGCCTTTGAGCATACTGGGGTTGTCAGATTCCTGCAAGGTCTGCATGTTCTAGTCTCGTTCATGACACAGCTTCTGTTTTTGCATCTCAGGTCCCTGTGCCGTCTGAAGAGGTTTCAGTCCTCCGAAGAGGAGGATGGTACCTTTCTCTGACCGCTGTGACCTGAAGGGCTAAGCAGGAGGCTGAGGAGCGAGGGTGGGCTCTATTAGGCATTAGCAGGAGATTCAGCTCACTTATCCTCCAGGGAAGCAGCTTATCCAAAGGTAGAGACACTTCTCTGTCTGCTGACTTCAGGGGACCCTAAAGGCCTAGCACTGGTTAGGCACTTAACTGTCAGATTGCTAAAATGTTGAAATGACTCTTTCCTACAGAGGGAACAGGTCTGCATGTCACCTGAAATCAAGGACATTTTATGAGGTGGCTGAATCTTTCCACCTTTCTGTGTTCCTGAATACCTGGAGATGAGCAGGCCCAGACCTTTGTTACCTGAGTTCTGCAACTGGAAGTGGAGAACTCTCTTTATGAAAGAGTAGATGTGCTCTGGATTCTCATAGGAGCCCTGGGCTTTGTGTTCGGTCAGGATCTTCACTCTGCAGGACACAGATAGTCAGGGTAAGACAGCCACAACCAAGCAATTCACAGCCACTGGGACAGAACCCACAGAGCGCTCTGCCAGTGAGTGGAGAGGTGTTGGGGCTGCATTCAGGGCATGTCTCTACTCCCTTGACACCAGGGAACAGACACTTCAATCAGAGTGAGACCAGAACTGCTGCTTCTGGGGGTTAGGCTCTTTGGTTAGCTTTATGTGAATTTGCAGGTGTATGGGAGTGAAGCAGAGTCTCTAGGGTCTGCTGTTTGTAGCCTGAAATGTGAAACTGCAGTGGCAGCCAAGTAAGGTCATAAAGGTATTTACCAAACGAGAATCTTGGGTTTGGCACTGGTGGTTTGGGATAGTGGAAGCTGCTCTCCTCACCCAGTGGTTGGGCTCCCAGCTTTACAGGCAAAGAGGGAAGTAGGAAGAGTGTCACTGAAATGATAGTGGACTGGATACCTACATGGCTGCAAGAGAGTCGCATGTCATGTCACTGGGTAAGAAGCCAAGGTTCTGTGCATTGAGGCTGCGCAGGAAGAGGCCAAGCCTTCCTCCAAACCAGGCAACGTAGTCCTCGGTAGAGAAGAGCTCAAATTCTGTGCTTAAGTGACAGAAGATCTGCCCCAGGATGAATCGTCTCGCGTCACCGTGAGGAAGCTGAGAGAGATTACGCTTCAACCAAAAGAAAAAGACATCATTGAAAGTGCACAGTGCAGTTAATGTTGAAGGTGGGACTGGTAAAAAGGAGTCAAACGGGGGGCCAGGAAGTATGCTGCAGTTCTGAGATAACCCTGCTGGAGACTTATCTTAACACAAGAAGATGTAATTAATTTGATTTGCAAATGTAAAATTGCTTGTGTGTGCAGTTTTGGTGGTTTGTCTGCTCACTTGCCTGTGGGGCCGCAGTGACCGTGTGTCCAGGGCTGGCCTGTTCCTTGGCCGTTCCAGGTGCGTGTACACGAACTGCCTGGGCGTCCTGCCGGTCCCCAGTCTGTGGCTCAGCCTCCTGGGGATCTGCTGAGGATGCTCACGGCAGTTGGTGGGGAAGGATACAGGGCTCTTACTGTTTGATCAAGGAGACCATAATACAGTGCCTGCACAGCGACTCCTTTATTCTTTCCCTGAGCCTTGTTAACCTTTCTGACAACACTGAAATTCGTGCAGGGTTAGAGTGGCAGTACTGCAGAGAATCTGTATCCCTTCCAGACTAATTAAGAGCTATGGCCTCTTCCTACACCTGGAACCTCAGCACCTGTATCAGTACACACTTCATGTGTAAACTGTTTTATTCCAGCCCCTTGAACAGGAGGTAGAGTTTCTACCTGCTTTGCAGCTGCATTGAAGGCATCCATGAAATCTCCAATGGTGTGAGAGCTCAGAGAGCTGAAGACCTTGCCTGCTTTGTCCCTGTCACGCAGGACATCGCTCGCCAGTGTGTAACCTGCCAGTTGCTCGGGGCTGAGTACTGCCACAGCATCAGTCTGTGAAATCAAAGGTTAAAATTACTGTCCTTGCCTTACAGCAGCAAGTATTTGCTAGCTGTGAAAGGCTGTCAGGCAGGATTCGGGCCTTGCACTGGGCTCTGTCTCGCAGAGTTACTTACGAAGGTGAAATCTGCATCCAAGTTGGTCAGGTCTCTGTACGTACCCAAGGAGCTGAAAGAACCCAGGTTTGTTTGTAGCCAGCCCAGGCTTCCCTTGGTGTTCTCAAGGCACGGGCCACCTTGTAAACAAAGCATAAATCAAGGGTGATATAACCAGCAGTTCAGTCCCCTGGTTCTCCTGTGGGAGTAGTATGACTGTGCTGCTACAAGAGTTGCCCAAAATGTCTGGGTGCTGAAATCCCTCGGTGATACCGGCAGCACTGGAGTGACTGATGCCCAATGGGTGCCTCTAGACGTGTAAGCATGCCTGGTAAGGAAATAGCATTCCCATACTTTTCAGCAAAGGTGTAGAGATCAGAATGTTAAATTTAGGAGATTCTCAGATATTGTGGCAATGGCAGCCAGAGAAATACCAGCGATGGTCCAGATCTCAGCTCGTGAGCTGCCGTGGCAGTGAGGGACAATGATTAACACCAGGGCTCGTCCTGATCTTCAGGAGAAACACAGCTGCTTCTGCAGACACTTTTGTTCCCCTGCTCCCTGTGATAAGCTATAGGGCAAAAAGCAGTTGACATATTCCAAATTTAACTGGATTTTCTTTTTCATGGGTATACGCCCAGCATCCCATGATTTTGTGAGTATCTTACTGCTTCTGACAGACATGCAGGGAAGTTACAGGAGCGGGAGAGCGTGGGATGCCTTCAGCCTACCTCCTTGAGAAGCCTTAGCAGACAGGTAGCTCTTTGCAAAGCTGTAAACATCCTGGTGGCTAGCAGGGGACATCTGTTGAAAGCTGCCTTCTAAGCCGCTCATTCTGTGCGAGAAGGGAAAGCGGGAGGTTCGTTAGAGCAGTACAGCCTTGGTTTTGGCGACTGAAGTCACCATAAGTTTGTAATGTGATTGCACACGAGAGCTCTGCAGTCTATGGCCTGTTGTCTCGATGGTAACCAAGCTTCTTCCTTTAGATGAATTTGCATTGTTAAACAAGCATCATTATACCAAATTTGTAGTTGGATAGAGATGACACAGTGCTGGTCAGAAACTGGAGCTGTGAGAGAATGGAGCTGCTGGGAGTAAAAATAGGAAGGAAGGGTGAGCCTAGGATTTTAAGAGCCACAATATAGTTTTGTTTCTGTACTCAAACAGGGTCAAGCAGGGCAACGGGAATTCTCTTGCCATGTGCAAAAGCTGAAGTGAAAAGAAAAGTTGAAGTGAATGCAGGCAGTGGAGTACTCACATAATTTGATATATTCCGCAAGGTATGTTTCTTGGGATAGCTGCAAGGGCAGAGGCATTTATGCTGCCCAGCCACAAGCTGAGCTTGTTCTGGAACCAGTCCTTATACTGGGAGACACTGAAAGTAGGGAACTGGCTTTGGAGACTGCGAAAGATTGTGCTGAACATGGCATCTCGAACTTGCACGTTTGCCAGGGATGGTAAGTCTTGCTGCAAAGCAAAGCAAGGAAGAACACAAATCAGCTGTGACCAGAAGCTGTTTCCCAGCTCTTGCTGTAGCAAATGTGTGGGTCAGGGGGGGATAAAGCATTTGACAGGGGAATCAGCTTTAGGAAGATATTGTCTAGGTCCGTATGGCTGAAGCCCAGTAGTGTCAGCAAGACACTGTTCTAGCAGTTTGCTGTGTGCTAAAACAACATCCCCATGAGCAGATGTGTTTCCCTGCAAATCCAGAGCAGGGGTCAGCATCTCACCTGAGAAGCAGTGGCCACAAATTCAGCCACAAAGGCAGAGATGTCCAGAGCTGGCCTGCCCTCCAGGGAGACCAGGAGGGTTTCAACCATGCTGGTATCATCCAGGACTCCAGGGTCAAAAAATACGTGGGCAAGCTGGGTAGCGGTGAGATTGTCCCTTGCATTGAACTGCAAAACCAATGGGAAGTGATCAGAGAGAGGTAAAATATTGCTAAGAGGTGGAGAACTGAGCCAGAGCTGTCTGGATTCCCTGACTGGGAAGAAGAGCTCTGCTCTGGCTGGAGCAATGTCTTTTTACTGAATGAGTTCATCTAGGAGAGTGCTCAGCCTTGTGCATGCAAGGAGCTGTAGCAGAGCAGGATGCTAAACCTGAGCAAAGGCAAAGCTCTCGGGTCCGAGTCAGAAAACAAACTAACCCCGCTGAAATCTGTCATTAATCTGGTGAAATCTTCATAACGAGCGCTGGCCGCGAATGCCCCCAAGTTCTTCTGTAGCCAGTCCAGACTTGTTTCCTGTCCCAAAGCACAGGCAGAACCTGCAGCACAGGAGAACAAGAGCGCGTCACTCGGCTTCCTTCGTGGTTGTTCGAATGCACAAGAATGCTGATGATCCATTTCAGGCTTTGGCTCATGTTACCTGTCACGGTGTGCTGGCTTTCAAGGAAGGTCAGCAAAGCGCCACAGATGCCTTGCTGATTCATGGGTGACAGGGACGTGTACGCCTGGCTCAAGGAGGACACACTGTGGAGGGATATCACATGAGGAAGATTTAATCACAGAATCACAGAATAGTAGGGGTTGGAAGGGACCTCTGTGGGTCACCCAGTCCAACCCCCCTGCTGAAGCAGGGTCACCCAGAGTAGGCTGCACAGGACCTTGTCCAGGCGGGTCTTGAATATCTCCAGAGAAGGAGACTCCACAACCTCCCTGGGCAGCCTGTTCCAGGGCTCCGTCACCCTCAGAGGGAAGAAGTTCTTCCTCGTGTTCAGA
>Ga0065711_1006995_pt1 | contig 15961 bp, 10 predicted proteins | sample Hoacrofraction12_FD_59098 | JGI IMG/M metagenome (GOLD analysis project Ga0065711, IMG submission 59098) | Hoatzin crop microbial communities from Cojedes, Venezuela - Epithelial fraction 12 v2 (version 2) | ecosystem: Host-associated > Birds > Digestive system > Esophagus > Crop | place...
GTTGCCCAGGGAGGTTGTGGAGTCTCCTTCTCTGGAGATATTCAAGACCCGCCTGGACGCGGTCCTGTGCAGCCTGCTGTAGGTGACCCTGCTTCAGCAGGGGGGTTGGACTAGATGAACCACAGAGGTCCCTTCCAACCCCTAACATTCTATGATTCTGTGATTCTCTCCAAACAGACTTGTCAAAAAGGATATATCACACAGAGCAAAAGGAAGCTGCAACAGAGGCCCAACATGCAGATTTCTGTTCCTTACACCTTCCTCTTTGACAGTTTTTGGCAGTTACAGCCAGCTCCGTTGAGCCTGGTTTTGCTGGAAGAAACAGGCTGTGCTGTTTTCCTTTCTGTAAGTGAATCTCTGCTCTAATAGAGAGCTCGTAATCCATTCACCCCTAACCATTCCTCCATAGCTAGCATTTGTTAACATATGTATACACTGGCAGAAGCTAGTATAGCTTAAAAAATAAAAGGCAAAACCAAGATGTTTTTTTATTTTTACAGCTAACTTTGAAGTATAAATCTCGACAGCGTATTGAGACTACACAAGGATTATACCCTTGTGCAGGTATGGGGTTTTTTTTCTTTTCTTCCCATAAAACCCTTGACAATTCTTTGACACCACCGTTATGGTCCATTCATCCCTTCTTCCTCTATTTCTCTCTCTTACACAAATACACACACACATATAAAGCCTCTTTTGAATTAACACATTGAAGAAAGGAAAAGGTAAATGGAGGAGAAAGCACATAATACCTGTAACTAAACAGAACACAGATAACTTGCTCATTTTCCTCAGTAATGGATGTTTACAACAACCCAAGGATGATAGTTTTACCAGCAATATAAAATGATAATGTTTTATCTTCTGATGTAATATATTTGAATTAGAAAATTGCTGAAGTGTTTTCAGCAATGGTTTTTAGAGGGACTGAGATTCATGTTTATAACCAGCAGTAATACAGAGGACTCCTGACTGAATGGAATAAGGCAATAGCATGTGTCTTGTCCCCACCAAACCATTTATCTTTCACTGTATGTGCGCTTTTCTAACTACAAAGCAATGGGCTAAGTGAGAGGCACAATTATTCCTATCATAGGGAAAAGCAGAAAAGGTGAGGGGTAGACTAGGCACAAATCAATAATCCCACAGGCAAACAATTGCTGTAGAGGTGCATATTGTATTAATGAAGAGTAAATATTGATTTAGTTAATAGCATGTTCCAGTAAACATTCGTAAACATCAGTGACCCTGGTTTGTGAACTCTTCCATGAAGGCAGATCCCATTATCTGTGTGAATACCTGTTCATTTACAGAGGGCTTCTTCCATGAAAAGTATTTTAAAAGGCTAAGGATGACTAACAGAGGAGCAGTTTTGAATAGCTGTAATGTAAACTTAAGTTAAGGCCATTAAGTTTTACTTAGTCCCGTAATTCCTAGGAATCTACAAATCTCAGTCTATTCAAAGCAAAGATACACAGGTAAGCAAACTGAGATTTCAGCTACTTTCCTGAAAATTCTTTGGAAGCCGGTTGCTTTTTCTGTTTGCATGTTCATAGTTCATAACTTTGGGTGCAAATTCTCTTTCAAGACAGATTGTATTCTATTTCACACATCATTTGAATTCATGAAGAAAATAAATTAGACTAGAAATACTGAGGTTTGGGGTTTTTTTCCCTGTAGAATGAAACTGAGGATTAAAAGTCCCTTAAACATTGCTTCAGGTATACTAAGAAGGAAAAGAAAGGCTGCAGTATTAATCTCTTTACAAATATTGGTAGAATGCTGTTGTTACTTCACTGTTAAAACACAGCTAATATTGTTGATGAAGTCTTTTAAATAAAACCTGCTCTACGCAAATGCCTTAAATACAGATTTCAACACTATAGTCCAACAATACTTTCATGAAGGCCTGTCACACTTCTGTTTTTTAACAATTAAAAAAAAAAAGAAAAATGAAATCTTCTCATTCCTGTTGACTTTAGCTAATATAAAGTTTTTTAAAATGCACAACCATATTTAGTGTTCTGGATCTTTTTAAGGTCTTGCGGTAGTATCAATCCCACCCTTTCTTTCCAAGTCTTCACTTTTAATCAGAAAAATGTACACTTTTGCTTCTATTCAAGCAGTCCAGGTGGACTGAATATTCAGTTTGCCATAGCTGTCTGTCAACTCAGTGTCTACTGACACACTAATGTTGCTCTTAATTAGCTTACATGGAGTATTTTTGCTTTTAGCCAGTGAAAAGGATTGTATTCGGCATTCAGCTAGACATAGAGGTGCCTACAGGTGACATAGGTGTCTAAGCTTTCATTATTGTCAAAGGCAATCTAGTCAACGGGATGAACGGTGAGTGATTCAGCAGACCAGCCACTTGGGCAGAATAGTATCTGAGATGCTTTAGGGTATACAGGACATAAGAATCAGCAGTCGAGATGCAGGACCAAAGGGACACTTGTGCCCCCAGGTCCAGACAAGCAGCAGCCAGGGTACTGCAAGGTATCTATCTCCAGTATCACCAGACAACTCCGGTTAAGCAAAGGAATCAATGCCGCTTGCATCTTCGGTCCAGAGGAGTAGGTCGTTCTCCAAGTATGATTTATTAAGTCGATATGCGTTGGCTCAACTGTTATAATACTTCAGAACTATAAGTCCCTCAGGAGAGTCTTAAAGAATGTGCATGATCTAGTCCTGCTTCCTACATAGTCACTGGTGGATAATTAAAAGGCCAAACCACAGCTAGTACTACCGCTGTTCCAGCTGACATCAGCACAGGACTTGCCAGGTTCACACTCTGGGACACAAAGAAATCCCCATGAAACAGAGTGCTGTCAGTAGGGTCACAGCACTGTTCTTCTCCCAGGAAGCCAGAAATCTCCCTCCATCATGCTACAGGGACACTGAAGGGAAACTTGGAGGTGAAGTGGTGCTCCATTGAAAGCACAGCCAGATAAGTAGGAAGAAAGAGTCTCACCCTACTTTTGAATTCAGATAAACCCTAGGTTCCTCTATAATTCATTTGAAAGTGACAGGTACTTCCAAAAAAACCCTACAAACTGAGTGCACTTGAGATGTGATGCAGTCTCTAAAATATTGCTGTCTTTCTTCAGTGACTCCAAGGGAGTTTTGGCAGAGTCAGGTCCTCATTTATTGCCTTTGCCTAGATGGGATAAATTTAGCCTTTCTGGCTAGAAGACAGTTGAAGATAATACAGGGCAATTATGTTTTTTTATTGCCCCCCCCCCCAAGCTTGCTAGAATTTTATATTGGAGGTGCCTGGTAGCATATTTTGATGGATACTAGGTTTCTGACAGACACCTGTCTAGTTTTGAGACAGCCTGCTCATCTTCGTAGTTCAATGAAAGTAGGCTGCCAAGGAATAGGTTGTCAGTTTCTTGACAAAGTATATTTTGCCTATAGCCTCAAAAGACATTTCTGGTGATTCTTCTTAAAGAATTTTAGTCCTACAGCAAATAAATATTTTTCCTCATAAAAATCATAATTATTTTGGCTTTTTGTCCTGTCTCAGGAAAAATCTTCCAATGAAACATGCCATATCTATTTATTTTTCAAAAACTAAGTCATTTTACTCATGAGGTTTCTTTATAATACCGTAATATCTACGTATATATCTGTTCTGACTTCAGATATGGAAGTTTCTACAATTCTTTTTCAGAGACTAGTCTATGGTCTAGCAGAGCTTACCTGTATGATGGCTAATAGTCCATATATAAATACAGGAAAGTAAGTATTAAACTGTTCTTTATACCATACCCCAAAGCTGTTAGTTAAAAACAGCCTTTTGGAAGGTATTTTGATGCTGTGAAGTGTTGGAAATATTTTCTCTCAGAACAAGTTTTAGTGATAAACAGTTACACATAAAGACAGCAACAGAAAAATACCTAAAAATTTTTAGACATGCCAGAGATACATTTTTGTCTTTGAAGATTTAGAAAGAATACATTGTGCTTCTAAAGTAGAATGAAGCTGGTTTTATTTTTCCTTCAGAAAAGATATTCAGGGGTGAGTCTATTAACACATAGCCAAACCCATTCTTCCTGTTTCTACTATGGAATTTAGTGCAACTATACCAACAGTAAGTTTGTCTATTTTTGCTATATTTGGTGAAGCGAATAATTAGACAAGTGAAGAGGGAAACTGGTGATATTTTTCTTTACTTTTCACATGTTCTGTAATTAACAGCTCAATAACTATGCACATCCTTGACCTGTCTATTTTTTATGATATTAGTTTATTGTTTCACATTTCACTTTCATAATCTTATTATAGTCAAGGAAAATATTATCCAATCCACTGGTTTTATAGATGTTAGGGAAATAATTCCCTGACTATTTTCATGTTATTTAGAATATATAATTTTATATGAAGCAAGTACAGATGTGCTATTTTTAAATGACTTTGATATTTTGGGAAATCTGAGTGCTATCATCACAAAAGGATTTTATTCTCCAACCAAAACACAGCTTTATATAGAAGTATCTTGCTTTGTTCTCACTTAGAAAAATATGTGCATTACTGCATATGTCTCTAAAATATTTTAAAGAAAATTATTGTTAATATATGGGTTTTATTAAAGAAAAAAGAAAAAGGGTAGCGCCAAGTACCCTGAAGAAAAATTAGCAGGACCATCCTCTTTTTGGAAGCAAGAAAGTAAATCCTAAAAAAATTGTCATTTGACAATCTGTTGGTTGTCAGTGAGATATATTGTTTAAGATACTAAAGGGAATTATTAAATATATAAAACTTGAGAAGGCACAAATCGTTCTAATAGCATTGTACCAACTAAGCTAACTAAAAAAGCCAGGATTTTTGTCAGGTTTAGAATAGTCTACTCCTCAAGTCACTCCAAAAATTTGTTCCCTCTGCATGTAAAAACACTATTTCAAAGGCATAAAGGGGCTCCAGCAGTAAAAGCAACAGACCAAGCAGATAGCACAAGAGACACTCTGCAAGACTAGAAGTAAACCATAATTTTCCCTGTCATCTGTACAGAATGAGGAAAAAAAGGATGATTCTGTAGGCATGAAGATGTATTTCCACCTCTGTGTATATGTCACTTCCAAGTTTCCCATCTATACCTTGCTACAGTACTAGTAATGCGAAAAAGAAGTAACTCCAGCACAGTGCATGAAGTTATTGTCTCAGAGAGGGAAGCCAATCTTGTCTTCCTCAAGAGCATGTGTACTTGTGCATTTAATAAACTCATGAATTTGCATTATGTATCTGATGTTCAATGACCAAACTACCATTAAGTTAGCTCCCTGCTTACTAATACCTGAGAAGGTATCCAGGGCCAGGAGGAAGAATTAGGGTTGGCATAAACAGGTAGTAAGAATATAGAAAAATCTGTTCTATAGCATCAAAGGTCCCTGCTTCAGCTGTTTCTGTTCCTGTGTTCCTCCCAGCCAGGCTTTCTCCCAGAGGTGCGTGTGGGTGTCCTCTGATAACTCTGTTGTGAATAGAAGGGAAATGACCCCAAGTCTATCCTTTTCTTCAACCTTTATCATATCAGACTCCATTTAACTTATTTTTGCTTCTTTTCAGAGTATTTTTGTGTTGCATGAATCATACCTGAATACATGTTGCCTCATGAATTATGATTAGAGATATCATTACAAGCATGACTGAACACTTGCTGCCAAGTAGAATTGCCTAGACTTGCAAATTCTTTTTACAGGGAGGAGAGGGAAAAAAAACCAAACCCAGGACTACTTACAATTTAGGAAACGCCAGAAATAAGCAAGGCTGATTCTACTGTACATTTTTATTTAACATGGCCTTCCTTTTATTTAGTCAAGTCTGATCTCTTTTTGTTTCAGGAAGTGTCCCTGTTTTGTTATTGAGGGGTTTAATGATTAACAGTTCTGTATTCATTTCTTCCATTCTTCGTAATTTTCAGAAAAATAAAAAAATATTATGCCTACTGGATGTCCTTTCTCCCTGTGCTTAGAGATACCATCACAGAACTCCAGCAGGTCAGGGGTGGTGGGATTTCCCTTTCCAGAAGCTGTGCTGAGCAACTGTTTCCAGTAGACTGCCCTAATTCTCTTCTGCACTCTGGATGCTACCATGTTACTGGGGAAGGAATTTGAATTTGCAAATAGTTTCACCCCGGGGAAAAAAAGAATGGATGAAAGTTAATTGGGATCATTCATGCTCAACAAATTTTATTTACAAATATGCAAAGCTGGTCAGTTTAAGCTGCCAAGTAAATTTTTTATGAAAGACCGTGGCAATTATAGACAGAGATGCTGGACTAGTCCAAAAAGAAGATTTCCTTATTTTTTCCAGCAATTGTGTTTCAGTGACGTCTAAAAAATGAGACAAATGGGCACAGAGATTACCAAACTCCCTTGTCCTGTTTAAAGTCCCATTTAAAGTAAAAACTAACAAAATAACCCTAGGGAAAAATAAACAGAATGGCAATATTGCCTTGAAACACTTTGCTAGAGACCTTCATTTACAGGGATACCAGAGGACAACTGGCCTTAAAGAAGCTTTATTATTGCAGCAACTATGACTGCTATCTCTTCAAATCCATTGTGACAGCATTAGATTGTTATTATTCTAATTCTTAGAGATGAACTAACAAAAAAATTTCAAAAATACCAAACAAAAAAAGGAAATATGAAGAGAGAAAATTATCCAGGTAAATTTACCTATCTACAGGTGCCAACTAAGTGCATGAAATTAGTTTCTTTCTCTTATATTCCCTTCTTCATATTTCTCCTTTTTCAACAATTATATTATCTGGTTTAGACATCCAAAACTGTGTATATTCCAGCACCGCTGTGAGATTGTGATGAGAGAGGCAGCTGAAAACGTCTTCAACAGGTTCATGCTGGGTTTGATCTTGCCACCATGGCAAAGAACAGGATGTGAGATTGTAAATCTGCAGCAGGAAAGCTGCAAGTATCATTTGACACCAGTAAGACAGAAGCATGATTTTCTGCCTTTACTTTTTTCCCTCTCTCTTTTGTGTACCTCCGTATTGGTGTCTTGAAGAAAAAAAGACTCCAACAAGAACAGCAACAGTAACACATTCAGTCCACTGCAACTTCTTTTCTTTCACAGAAAGAAAGAAAAAGGTGTTCCATACAATAATATCTCAAAGACTGCCATAATAGTTTTCTCCAATAAACAGTATTGCCATGTAAGGAGCAAGTACAGCTAAACCAATAAGAATTAGGAATGCTGTTGAAAGGACAGCCTTATTTTGCATGCTACAGTTCAAAGCAGATTTAAATATGGGACTAAACCATCTGCAAAGAGAATAAGTAGAGGAAGTTGGACCTGCTGAGTTAGACTAGCTACCACAACCTGGATTAACTGTTTAATGACAGTTTTAGGAAGAGATACATACCAGCAACATTCTCTAACTGTTTATTCTATTGACAGTAATGTAATAAAGTCCCATTTCAGCTAGCATCTGTAGGCATTATAACTCATAGATTGACCACCATCTTTCAGTACCTTACCAGAAAGAATGCTGTGGGTGGAACCTACTAAAATGATTAACATTGCTCATCTGGAATTTCCACCAGGACAAACTCACCTCCAGCAACCATTTGAAAAACGCACTTCAGCTTCATCTGACCTAAAGCTACCTAACCAATATATAAATATTGCTTATTCTTGACTGCATCCTGAGGAACACTGTCTGTTATTTTACAGCCTTGGTTTTCTCTTCAAGTTCAAACGTAGTACTATGCCTAATGGACACTATCTCTGCAACAGCTACCTTCACATAGTAACTTTTGATCAGTTTCTTTCATATAAGCCCCATACAGCTCAAATTTACACTCATCAATTGTTGTAGACTGTTAAGATCTTTGGTCGTTAACTTGTTGCCTCCAGAGATCCTATTGTAACTGTTTTTCTAAGTGCTGGAACTTATCCTCCAGGCCTGTAAAACTGGAGGATCCCCTACTGAGGATGCAATACTGTCAGACAGCGAGGGTTTCAGCTGTTCAACTTACTGCTTCAGCAGACAGTGTTTGCCACTGGGCATTCTGATTAGGTCAAGTAAGCAAGAAATCACAGCAAAATGATCAGACTCTCAAGAACGAACCGTTTTTTTTTTTGTTGTTGGCAGAGAAGCTGCATCTGCATGTTCAGTCTTAGCCCTGTGATAGTGGGGCCTCTCAGTTATTTTTGGCTGGTACTTGCACATTTCATTAATGAATATCTACTCTTTAGCATTAAAGGATTTGTGGGAAGAATAAATATCTTCTATTGGGACAAGGATCACCGAAGGAAACAGAAAGGTATGCTTTTAGACTCAAGAGTGCCTCAGTGTTCATCAGATCTGAAAAGTGACAAACACAGGGTAACTAGAAGATAGATGCAACCGCTCTGAGTAAAATGAAGTTATGTTAAGCAATTAGATGAGTTGAGAGAAAAGGTTAGTTAGCATCCAGTGAGCAAAACCAGAAAGATGAGAAGCTCTTAGTTCATATGGAGTAGAGGCAGAAAAGGGGTTTTAGCATAAGTATTAGAGGAACGGGTTAGCTGGAAAACTGTACAGGCCATTAAACCAATGTCTTTATTGAGCCTTTTATTTTTAGTAGTATGTGGAGTTGTGAATTTTAGTCTGCAGGTTCATCTTTTGAACGTACTCTGTAGGACTCCTTAGAGGATCAGGACTAAGCAGTCAGAAACGGAGTGAAAAATGTTCCTCTGCTGTTAAGTGGCTGTTTCTACCCTTCGCAAATTTCCCGAGCTAGCTCATTCTAGCACACAGCACTCATTTAATTGCACTCACGTTGCGGTCACAAGGGCATTTGGTCAATCAAATGAAGTACACCACAGATTGGGCTGAACAAGTGTAGGACCTAGATTTTAATGGTTTTGTTTGGGAGAATGTTGTTTGTAGTAACTGTGGAGAGTGTTGGCATTGCTCTGGCATGGTCTATTTCCATTTGTCGTTTGTTGATATGTGTGAATTTATTTCTAAATATATGATTGGTAAGGCAGGGGATGGTTTAAAAATTATGAAAGGAGTTATTATCAGAATCTATTTAAGGCAGAATCTGAAAACAGCGTTTTCATTTTTCTATTGAATTGCTTTGTAGATGTCACTGGAGTGGGATGTTGTTTTCAAGGGTACATAGTAACAGGGGTTTCTTGCACCTATGTAGATAAAACTCTCTTTGGTAAACGCCTTGTACTTAATGCATCTTTTAACATCAGATTAGAAGAAGTTACTATGGAATTATAAGTTATTTACTCACAGCAGAGTATTATCCTGAGTAATTTAGGTAATTAAAAAAAATAATTCTTTTGACAAATGCTGTTAAGGAATTTTAAGAGCAATGAAACCTGTTTTGGTGATTGAAAGTGAAACTCTTGCTAGTAGGAAGATTTGATAGAAAACACTATGCATCAATTAAGACTGGTTTCTGCTAGTTTCTACTAGTAGAGAAGCCTAATTTCTACTTGACAAATTAAAGTTATTAGCAGGCTAATGAGAGACCATAACAGAGTCTGTACTCCTTACCAGATTGTAATAGCTTCCCAAATCTTCTCTGTGCATTAACATTTGATAGAAAGAAACAACTTGATAGTAATGGAAAGTAAACCTGGTAATCACAGAAAGGATCCTTTAAAATGATCATAGCAAACTGGGAACATAGGAAAGAAGTTGTTGTTGATCATAATACATGCTCAATTTAGGTTTATCTTGGGTAAGAATTGAAATTTGAAAGGAACATTTTAAGAAAAATAGAAAGTGTATCCAAATCAATGTATCCTACAGTGATTATTTACAATTATGTGGGTTTTATGCTTAAACAGTCAATGAAGTTGAAAAATAATTAATAATTCTTCCTTAGTGAGTTTTATGACATGATCTAATTGTATATAAAACTAATTACAGACAGGTTTTAAGAGTGCTTGCTTTCATGTCCTGGAACCTAAAAGTTCAACAAATCCTACCTTACAAAAAAACCCCAACCAAACAAAAAATATCAAACCCAAAAAAAACCCTTAAAATGAAAAAAAGTCAGAGACTTTGATTCAGGTACAGACTAATCTAGATCAGATTCATCCAGAACTTTACTAAAACAGAAGACAAATACTTTATTTATCTCTTTGCATGGTCCACATAAGAAAAAGGTAAAGAAAAGGCACTCCTATGGTATGACATCAAAAAACTCTTCTACCATAGAGGCACTAACCATACCAACCTGTACTAGTTTTGGATGGTACAGAATTAAATTTCTCTTCATAGTAGTTTGTATGGTGCCATGTTTTGGATTTATGATGAAAAAAGTGTTGGTAACACAAGGATGTTTTAGTTATTGCTGAACAGTGCTTACACACCATCAAGGCCTTTTCTGCTTCCCACCCCACCCCACCAGCAAGTAGGCTGGGGATGCACAAGGAACTGTAAGGGGACACAGCTGAGACAGCTGACCCCAGCTGACCAAAGGGATATCCCAGACCATGTGATGTTAGCTGCATATAGGGAATAGATCACAAGGGGGATAGAACGGGCTATCCCAAAAACAGTCAGTTGCTCAGCCTTATATGCTGTTCAGCAAGGGCCAAAGGAAACCCTGTCAGAATTTCTCGATAGACTAAGGGACTCTATGAGATGACATACCCCTCTGGACCCCGGGTCAGAAGTAGGGATCCAGCAGCTAGTATCCCTTTTTATTGGGCAATCAGCAAGTGATATTCAAAGAAAGTTGCAAAAATTAAGATTGTCAGAAAGTGGAGATTTGGAAAAATTGTTAGATGAAGCATGGAGAGTATTTAGTAATGGAGAAGAAGAGGAAAGGAGGAGAGATAAGAGAGCACTGGTGCCAGCTTTATAGGAAAGTGGAGCTTTGAGCAAAGATCATGAATCAAAGAAAAACGGACCTCAGAGGCCCTTGGGGAGAAATCAGTGTGCATGATATAGGTGATAGGGACACTGGAAAAGTGAATGTCCCCAAAGAAGACAAAGGAGAGAGAGAACTCAGAGCCCCATAACAGATGACTGACAGGGACCTGGGAAATCTACCCTAGCGGACCCAATGGTTATATTAAAGCTAGGAAAACAACAGCAAGAGGTAGAGTTTTTAGCTGACACGGGCAACGTTTTTGATTTTAAACCAAGCCTTAATGCCTGTGGATAATGATTTTGTAACGGTGAGGGGAGCAACTGGCCAAACTGAAAGAGCATATTTTCTCAAACCTTTAAAGTTTAAATTGGGAAAACAACTGGGGATACACAAATTTCTTTGTATGCCAAATTCACCAAAGCCCTTATTAGGATGAGATTTGTTGGAAAGGTTAGGGGCAGAAATAACATTTGGAGAGGAAGGAAGAGAATTTAGGGTAGGAAATGAGCAGCTAATTGAGATTTTGAGTTTAGCTTTGATGAGCACCACTGTTGAGATGGGAGTACTGAAGGAAGTTCAAGATCAGGTATATCCAGGGGTGTGGGCTTCAGAAGTGCCAGGGAAAGCAAAAACAGCCCTGCCAACAATAATAAAGGTTAAACAAGAGACAAAACCAGTAAGGGTGAAACAATATCCCTTGAGTTTAGACTATAGGAAAGGAATTCAACCGATCATTGAACGGTTTGTCAAACATGGGTTACTTACAGAGTGCAGATCTGAATATAACACTCCCATTTTACGGGTAAAGAAAGCAGATGGGAAATACAGGACAGTCCAAGATCTCAGGGCCATTAATAGGATAACCGAGGATTTATACCCTGTGGTGGCCAATCCGTACACTTTGTTAACAAAATTAAAGCCCAAATTGGCCTGGTTTACCATACTGGACCTAAAGGATGCTTTGTTTTGCCTACCCTTGAGCCCAGAAAGTCAATTGCTGTTCGCCTTCGAGTGAGAAAATCCAGATTCTGAAAGAAAAACACAACTCACATGGACTGCGCTGCCTCAGGGCTTCAAAAATAGCCCTACTCTTTTTGGAAACCAGTTAGCTAAAGACCTGGAACAATGGGAACATCCACCCAGAGATGGAACAGTACTACAATACGTAGATGACTTGCTAGTAGCCACGGAGACGAAAGAATTAAATCTAATATGGACAGTGAGTTTATTGAACTTTCTTGGGCTAAGTGGTTATTGAGTCTCTCCACAAAGCTCAAGTGGCCTGACACAGGTGACTTACCTAGGATATGAAATCAAAGCTGGTGCATGGACTATGAGGACAGCAAGAAAGGAGGCTATCTGCCAAACCCCTAAAGCACAGACAGCTAAGGAGGTCCACACCTTCCTGGGAATGACAGGTTGGTGCCGCTTATGGATTTATAACTACGGACTCCTGGTAAAGCCGCTCTACGAACTTTTAAATTCAAGTCCAAAGGACTTAACCTGGAACAGAGAAGCTAGTGAAGCTTTCCAGAAACTAAAACAGGAACTTATGCAGGCACCACCCCTGGGGTTACCAGATCCTACTAAACACTTCTGTCTGTTTTCTCATGAAAAACAAGGAATTGCGTTGGGGATCCTGGCCCAGACTCTAGGACTAGACCAAAGGGTGGTGGCATACTTTTTCAGACAACTGGATGAAGTAAGTAAAGGATGGCCAGGTTGCTTGAGCGCAGTAGCAGCGGTAGTGCTCAACATCCAAGAAGCATGTAAATTCACAATGGGCCAAAAGATGATGGTACTTGTATTGCATACCATCTCCACAGTGCGAGAGGCGAAGGGGGAGGCACTGGCTATCTCCACAGAGATTCCTCAAGTACCAGGCCGTCATGGTGGAGAGCAACAATATATAGGTAGGGGTTACTAATATTGTCAATCCAGCATCTTTCCTCAGCGGAACTACAGGGGAACCGATGTCCCACTGTTTGGATACAATTGATTCTGTGTACTCCAGTCGACTGGATTTGAAGGAGGAACCGCTGGAGGACGCCAAAGAAGTGGTACATGGATGGCAGCAGTTTTGTTCAGCAAGGTCAACGTAAGGCCGGATACGCAGTAACCACTACTGATCAGCTAATAGAGGCCAAGGCCCTTTTGCCTAACACCTCAACTCAAAAGGCAGAAATCATAGCTCTAACTTGAACTCTGGAATCAGCAAAAGAAAAACAAAATAAACATTTGGACTGATTCTAAATATGCATTTGGGGTGGTTCACGCTCGTGGAGCAGTTTGGAAGGATAGAGGACTGTTGTCCACCCAAGGGAAGTACGTAAAATATGCTGAGGGAATGCTTAGGTTGTTGGAAGCAGTTCAGCTACCAGTAAAGGTAGTCATAATGCACTGTAAAGCTCATCAGAAGGGAAGAACAACTCAAGAAATAGGTAAATTCCATGGCAGATCATGAGGCCAAGAAAGTGGGCGAGGAGGGCATGGTGAAATTGTAGTCCTTAGTCCCAGACAGTAAAATCCAAACTGGTCAGACTAACAGTGAGCCTAGATACTCAAAGGAGGATCAGAAACTAATTAAGGACCTAGATTGAAAAATAGGTGAAAATGGATGGGCTAAAACACCAGAAGGAAAAATGATAGTACCTTGTACCTTACTTTGGGATGTAGTTACGGCTGAGCACAGAAAAACTCATTGGGGGACTGAAGCCCTATACAAATACCTAGGCAAATGCATTGTTGCTTGGAATTTATACACAACTAGCAAAGAGGTGACACAACAATGTGAGGTTTGCCTACAAAATAACCCCCAAACAACTCGAAAGGTTACATTGGGACAAATAGGAAAAGGGAACCTTCCTGAGCAATGGTGGCAAATTGATTTCTTAGAACTTCCAAGAAAAGGGGGGTTCCGATATTTGCTTGTTTTGACTGACACCTTTTCAGGATGGCCAGAAGCATTCCCCTGCCAAACGAATAAAGCCAGGAAAGTGACTAAGACATTGGTGCGAGAAATTATACCCAGGTTTGGAGTTCTGGCAGGCATGTCCTCAGATTGAGGACTGCACTTCATAGCAAAGGCCACTCAGCAAGTTAGTAGACTTCTGGGAATAGATTTGCAATTACATACCCCTTATAGGCCACAGGCAAGTGACCAAGTGGAAAAAATGAACCACCTCCTTAAATTGCAAATTGTAAAACTAGGTCAGGAAGCTGGATTGACCTGGCCTCAGTCACTATCTCTGGCTCTTCTGAGAATTAGAACCAAACCTAAGGCTAAGGAGGGACTAAGCCCTTTTGAAAAACTATATGGAAGACCTTATATGGTGCAGGCAGGAGCATCTACACAAGTCAGTACTGAGGTGCTAACCGACTATGTGATAAGTTTACAGAAATAACTCTGAGAGGTAGAAAAACTGGTCCTGGGCACTCATGCCCGTGGGCATGACAGACCAATTCATAATATTGTACCAAGTGATTATGTATATGTCAGATCTCGTTCAGACTCACCTTTAGAGCCTAAGTGGGATGGACCATTTCAAGTTCTGCTAACGACACACACAGCGATCACGGTGAAAGAAGTCTCTTCCTGGATTCACCATATGAGAGTTAAAAGAGTGCTGAAACAGCAACAGGAGGCCAAGCAAACCGGTCCTCTAAAATTCCATCTACGACGGAAGGATTGCTGATGTCTATGTCTTAATGGGACTTTGTATAGTGGAAAATAATTCCTGGGACCAGAATGTATATTTACAGTTAACTACTAATAATTCAAGGCTTTTGAATTTGTCCAGTTGCTGGGTATGTGCTGATCTTCCCAGAGGTTATGTGAAATTCCCTCTCTTTGGAATACCGGTGTCTTATGCTAATTGGAGCTGGCCATAGGATAACCTAAATAATTCCACTTTGCCCACAGGAGAAAATTTGATTTGGAAACTGGACGGGTTTCTGCAGAGGGTCAAGGTATGTCTGTACTCCCTAACAGAGAAACTGTATTGGGGTTTTAAATCCCCATTACCAAAGAAAAACGAAACAGGTCTAAGTTATTCTTGTGGACTTGGTGTCGTCCACCCTTTAAAATTTGATCTACAAGTTTTGGGAAAGCCAGTCTTTATAAAACGGGTAAATGAAACTGCTCCAAAGGTTGGAAACTTTAATCTGAGCACTATTAATGGAACTGAATGTACTAAAAAAGGTGATGACTCCTCGGGATGTCCTGTTGCAGTTAAAGTAGGATTACAGCTTGATTATACATAGGATTGTGTACCTGATGGGCTATGGTGGCTATGTGGAAATAGTCATGCCAGAAAGTCCTTACCTCGTTCTTGGGGTGGGACTTGCACTTGAGGATAGCTAGTTCCCCAGGATAAGGTATTCAATCACTCACATCCACCACCAGGTATTTTAAGATCACCATGGAAACTCATTAAACGAGAAGTTAACAACCCCCTAATCAAACAAGGAACAAGATTTCATAGTTTTGTTAGATGGCTGTCTCCCCACTTAGGAGTAAGTGAATTGGAGAAAGCAATAGTGAATATTTCAGCCATCATAGAACAAATAGAAAATCTTATTGCAGATGCCATACAGGGAATTCAACAGGAAGTTTCCTCATTAGACAAGGTGGTAAGTCAAAACAGAATGAGTCTACATACGCTTTTAGCAAAAGAGGGAGGATTGTGTATGGTTATTAATCAAAATTGTTTTACCTATATTAATCAAGAAAATGGGTAGAAACAGATCTAAACCAGATCTGGGAAAAAACTAAATTTTTACACCAAGTGGCTGAAGATGACACCTCTTTTGGGTATACTGAACTTTGGGAAAAGCTCACATCCTGGCTACATAACTTAGCATGGCTAAAGCAATTGTTTGTTACAGCAGTGTGCCCTGGCTGCCAAGAAAGCTAATGGGATCCTGGGATGCATTAGGAGGAGTGTAGCCAGTAGGTCCGGGGAGGTTCTCCTTCCCCTCTACACTACCCTAGTGAAGCCCCATCTGGAGTACTCTGTCCAGTTCTGGGCTCCCCAGTTCAAGAAAGATGAAGAGCTACTGGAGAGAGTCCAGCAGAGGGCTACAAGGATGGTGAGGGGACTGGAACATCTCTC
>Ga0065711_1041677_pt1 | contig 15960 bp, 12 predicted proteins | sample Hoacrofraction12_FD_59098 | JGI IMG/M metagenome (GOLD analysis project Ga0065711, IMG submission 59098) | Hoatzin crop microbial communities from Cojedes, Venezuela - Epithelial fraction 12 v2 (version 2) | ecosystem: Host-associated > Birds > Digestive system > Esophagus > Crop | place...
GGGGGGGGGGAGGCAAACAAAAACAAGAACAATAAAGCAAAGGAATTACAGCATGCTTTAGCCAGCTTCAAACAACAAACATGACCCCATTCGTATGAATACGCTTCCCTCTCCAAGTTTGTAAGTATTTGCCTGGTATGTAAATCATAACAAGATGGAGACTCCTGGGCCTGTAGATTTACAATAAGACCTGCCTTTAGTTAGTCCCCCGTTTAAGATGCGATTTCAGCATGGACACCTGTGCTGACTCCAGCTTTCAGCTGCGGTGTCCGTGCATAACCAGCCTTCCAAGCAGCGTGGGCCGAAGGTAACAGTTCCCTGGAACTTTCTGGTACAAAACAGTTGTTTGGACAAACCCACAAACAGCCTGGCCAAAAGGTTCTCCAATCCCTCCTCCTCTTACACAAGCTCTTTCTTCCAAAGCTTGTCACTGTATCTGTTGTCATAGTAAAGACTCCGAGTAACAAGCTCTGAGTCAGACAGCTTATTAATAACAAGTGAAGGACAGCACAGCACAGATTTCATTAGGCAGACTCCATTTAGCAAACCGAGTAAGATGCCAGGGTCCCAGAGGGCATATTGAGACCATGCTGGAGAATCTGGTATCCTCCTCCACCACCGCAGGCAAGCTCAGATCACTGACTACAGCGAGTGCAGGAATGGACGCTACATTGGTGCAGATGTCCCTGCGCTCAGGCTGGAAATTCTCTGCAGACCAACCTTAACTAGCACTGTTGTGGCGTCAACCACAGCACAGGAGAGCTTTGAATAGCGAGATGCTACCTGAAAGCAAAATACACTGCTTACACTAACTTAGGAAAAAAACAAAAGTCCAACCAAACTGCACAGAAGTATGAATCCACCTCTTTCTTCCTCACAGTCAGAGGGGGGAAATTCTGGGGCTCAAGACATAAGATTTACTACATGGAGTTTACTCCAGGCTGGGGCTACAAACAGAATCAGTATGATGTGTACACAATGAGCACGTTGGAAAGTCTGGGCTTCACTGAGATGCCCCAGAGGACCTACATTTTCCTAAAAATCACTGTTTTAACCCCCATTGGGACTGTTAAAAAAAAAAAAAATTCGGTGTCCGTCTGCAATACCGACAGTGGCGGCTCCGCTCCAAGGCAAAGCCACCGCTGACATGCTCTCGACCAGCGACCCTGGTTTATGACGGTCAGTCGGATTACGACATTTGGGAACGAATGGGGCCTTCACACTGATACCCCTTTCAGTCTCAGCGAAGGCACATCGCCGACAGCAAGCCAGCTTGGTGGGCAGAGGTCCTGCATCGGCCCCCATGGCATCGGTACCACCTAGGTCAGGGCATTGTCAGCGAAGCCACCCGCTGCCCTCAGCGAGGACTGCGACTCAGACAGCTGCCTGCTACACCTGCGGCTACACGGTGTGGGGTGGCCCTGCCTTCCAGCTCCGCGTTGCTGTTTCGGTCTCCCCAAGACTTGCGATCAGATACCGTGACCAAGAACGTTTATTTCATGAAATCTCAGCCCTGTTATTACCAGAATCCATCCTGCCACTCACACAAGAGCTTAGGGGGAGAGGAGGAGGATTCAGCTGGCACTGTTCTGTCAGGGATTTAATCTTTGGATACAGTGCATTAGATGGATTAGAGCAAAGACGCAGGCTATCAGTATTTTTAAAGCCCGATGACCTTTAACAATGAGAAATAATAAGAGGAAAAACGTGAACCCTGACAAATTCATAACTACAGCACAGGGGAAAGGAATGTATTCTTTTAACATATGAAAAAACATTGCGCATGACATGTCTATTTTCTTTTCAGTCCCGTAGCTGTTATGAATTATATACAGCATATTTAGTTGTCGTTTGTTCTTGTGCCTTTTTATGTGTGTGGGGGGGTACTTTGGCTGTTCTAAATTTTTTCTTTATCGTTGCTCAAATCATTGTTTAAATGCCATTTGTTTTGCCTCTCCGGAATCCCATGGTAGCGTTGCGTTCCTGTACTACTGATATGCTGTCAGTAAGAGCTCAGAGATAGGGCTCGGCCGTTAACCAGCAGCATCCACGCAAGAGGCACGATATATCACCTAGCTTAAAGAAAAATGGCATTTTGAATTAGTTCCTACTAGCCTTACACAAGCAGTTCAGGGAGAAAATATGTTATAAATATTCCTCATAGCTCTCTCCAGATGACTTAGGAAGGAAAGAAGCAGGTTTGCCAACTTCCAGTCCCCAACTCCAACCCCCTCTGTTATGGTGACAGCAAACAGCAACAGGTCATTACTGGCACGGTGACGGCCAGCGCAGCTGTGGACCGGCAGGAACTCTTGGCTACGGGTGTTATCACCTGGGGATGCAGATGAAAGGAACCAGGCTGCAGCCCTCGGTGAGCCGAGAAAGGTCACTCCATCTCGAAGAAACAGCAAATGCGTGCACTACCTCATCTCCAAGTGCAATCACAAAACAATGTCAGATGTCAGCAAACAGCTCAAAAACTCACGGAATCTAGCAAATACCAAAAAAAAAAAAAATATTCCTTTTAATATGGAAAAGTTACCCCCAGTGTCTCTAATGAAGCTAAAGATGAAGAAATCCCCTCCTTCTGTGAAAATTGCCAGCATCTTCATAAAAACACTATTTATTTTTAGTCAGTTGAAAGCTTTCGTTTCTTTCTCTGTATTTTCCTCATTCAGCAACAGGCCACGTACCAAAGCTGAAGTTTTGTTTAGAGGGAAAAATAAAAACAAGCTGCAGCAAGAGGTCCACAGATCTCCGGCTACTTTCCCTGCAAGGGCACTGCCTCAGCCACAGCCCTCCCACCGCTCGGCCAGGGGCCCGGCATCCTTAAAGAGGGTTTTCTCTTGCTCCTGATCATCCCCGTTGCCTCCCCTCTCCCCAGGCTCTGCGGTGGTGGATGCTTTGTGAGCAAGGTTGCAAGAAACAGGCCCACGTTGGTTGCAAACCTTCATGGGGCTTTTGATCTAGAGGGGCCCGGGGCTGGAGCAAGAGGGAGACGCGAAGGACCTTCAGCCCTCCCCATTTCTACGTGAGAGAACAGCAAATACGCGGTAGATGTTTCTTTCCAGTGGGCCTACTGCTGCTCAGGTCACAGAGAGAGTGTTCTCCTTGTGAGAGACCTTCACCGTTAGAAGCGGGTATTACGGCTTTGAGATACATCTCAACAAGATGCTTTTTTCCCCTGAATACTTTCAGATAATCTCCTAGATAAGTTCACGTTCCCTTTGAGATGGTGTATGAGGCTCCACGGGTATATTTAGATGTCGCCATTGGCTCTTACTCCTTTTCACATACGAACATCTGATGAAGACAAAGGTGGTTTGTTGGGTTTTTTTTTTCCTTTCTCGAGAGCAATGCGTTTGGCTCCCTCCTGTGGGCACCAGCACCGCGAATCTCCCAACACAGCTGATCTCAGCAAGACAACACCACCAGCCAAGCTGCAGCCGAATCCACCCTTCCCCTGGCAGAGTCCTCTACTCACTTGGCCAACAGAGATTTTCCTCAGCTTAAGCATTGCCAGCAATGCCATAGAAAGGTGCAACCGGCACACGGCAGTTTTCAAACTGGGGAACTGGGCGGGAGTGAACCACAGCCTGTACGTTCTTTTCTTTAAAGTACACGAGAGGTGGCCTGATGCTGCACTGCCTGGGTGAATGCAGGTAAGCAGTTGACTGGCTTCAAACTTTACTAGGTAATTTTCTGTTACCTCTCAGTGTGAGTTCAACTCAGCACCTTCCAGGATTATTTCCTATTCAGGATCCAGCTACTGAATAGAATAAACTCAAGAAGCTTTAACTCTTCGTTTGCCAGCTGCCCTTACCAATCACTTCAAAACCCCAGGAATACGTGCAAGTACTTCAGAACTCAGCCTGGATACTCTCGATGTGGGTCCAAACCACCACCACCAGCTCAACTAGGAAAGGGAGCTCCTCTCTCCAGAACTATAAGTTGCAGTTTGTCCTGTTCTTTCCACGAAAACATCCCACAGAGCAAAAGCTCTAGGCCACTGCAAGGCAAACGTACCATGCAAACCATAGAAAAACAACAACTTAATACTGTCTCTGTATTGCTTAATCCTTAAAAACATTCTTTTTTTTTTTTTCCCCCCAGGATTAGTTGCTTGAGCTGTTTTAGTTGCCAGCTAGATTCTTTGCAAGCACAAAAATAATAAGTGTGCAGGTAACAGCATTTGCTGTGGGATTTGGATAGCTCTCCCTGGGGCTTCTCTGGAGAGTTTCCTCCAAACCTCATCCCTTTTCTGGTATGTCAGTAATTTGTTATAGGAGACTGTGTGCCCAGTTCCAGATTCGTGGTTTCTATAGAGACAAAGGGAATTTGGGGTGTAGATGAGGCATAATCAGCATTGTTTTATAGAAGATTTAGCTTAGAAGAGCAGTTGCCGAGACTCAGATAGCGAATGCCATTGGAGGTTCCAGCACATTTGAATGAGGCTGGGAAATTCAGCCCCCTACAGACAGCCACAACCTTCTGGAATGGGAACAGAAACAGCATTTCATGGAGGTTTTCTGTGACATCTTGGATAGCATTAGCTATCTTTGCCTGGATGGCTAAGTCTCACCTGAGCAGTCTTTCTCAGAAACAGTAGGGAAGACTGGCCAAAAGTTTTTATTCCAGAAAAGCTTAGATACTTCATCTGCCTGTGGGGAGCTGAGGAAGGAGGGAAGCGGGGACCTGTTTTCCTCTTGCAAGTTTTCCCAGACGATGCCTCCATAACACTGTGAAACTCTAACAAACAGAAGTCCGGAGCGGTTTCTGGGGAAGAACTGACGGGTGACTGGGAAAGCTCAGTAATTTTTCTTCCCTGCTCACTAGCTTCCTCTCACAAACCAGGACTGAAGTCATCATCTGCATCCCATAGCCATTTTCATACAAAGAAACACTTTATCAGCTTTCCACCGAGAAAGCTCTGTTGACTCCAGGAGTCTCAGAACAAGACCTCCAGTGGGACCAGCCTCAACCAGGGAAATCAGAAGATGTAAAAAGCCGAGATCATTCCCGAGCTACAGCACCCCTATGGCACCAGCCATGCCCACGAACGCAGCCCAGCGGGCACCCAGAGCACACGTAAACCTTCTCCACATCACCGCACTGGCAAGCAGCTCCAGGCGAGCACATTTGCAGCAGTTTGCACTGCCCTAACCCCCTGTAAAACTTGGTCCGTGACAAGTTTTTTGATCCCTGCCTCAAATAAGTGGGGTTTTGCCCTGAGATGGGGAACAGAGAACAGGAAGTACCCACAGAGAACAGGCAGCAGAACCCAAACAGCCCTGGAAATGCAGAGAAGGACTAACGCCATGCGAACATCACAGCTGAGAGGAGTCCTGGCACCGTGCAAGCCAGCAAGGCTCCGGGAGGACTGTGGTCCTGGATAAGAGTCCGACTGCTGCCATCTCCTGCTCCTTCACTGTCAAAACAAGCCTGGGCGTGCTCGGATCAGCCTCTCCGCTTATCAGTGCCACTCCAGTGTCTCAGTGCAATGTCACCACCCACACCCGCATCGTTCTGCTTACAACACAACACCCATGAAGCAACAGCGTTGTCTGATTTCTGTGATTTTATGAGGGTGGGAGGCTGACCTGCCTCCACCTCAGACCCTGCGAAGAGGGAAGGAAAGCAGGTCCTTCAAACCTCCAGTCTTTCCTGACAGTCCACACAAGCTTTATGTCTCCACAGCTGTCCGACCATGCTGAAGTGCCTGTCCTCTGGTCCCTCTTTGAACTCATGGACACTTCAGGCAACAAGATTTGGGATAAGCACAATCTCCTGGACAAGCTGGGAGACATCTGCCCCTTACGACTCTCAGACAGTCCCTCCTATTGCATTCCCTCCGATTTCAATCGAAATGAGATGAGACAATACTGATCACTATAAAGTTGCGAGAGAAGCAGAAAGCCAGACCGTCTTGCCATGCTGCGAACAAAGTTAATGCTCTGCCAACTCGTCAGTCACCCCAGTTGTGAATTATTGACCTGTCACTCCAAAGACACCTACTCTGGAGCTACAACACAGCCAGACCTCACCAGCGCCCGTCACCCCTCGACGGCCAAGGCTTTCCGTGCAGCTCCCTTGTGTCCAAGCAGAGCAGGCACGGCAGCTTTCGCGGGCTCGGGCAGCCTGGGCGAGGGGGTTAACCGCTGCGATCAATGGAGCCTGGCATGACTTGGCCCGACACATGACATACGAGTAACTCACGAGTTCACGCAGGTAGTGATTTACAGTCTGGATTTGAGCTGGAATATTGCTAGAGGGGGAATGTGGAGCTTTCAAGTAAAGAGCTGGCTGACTCATTTTCTCGGTATTTGTTTTCTTGCACCACCTCTGCTCCCCATTCCTCATGCACGATCTCGCAACCAAGTCTTGCTCTCCAGTAAAATGGCTGAACTTGCTCTTACACCAGATCAGTAGTTTTAAAATTAACCAGCAAGCCTCAGTCACACCGTGGGTCACAAGTGCCTCTTCGTCCAGGTACAATCAGGCAACGTTACACCAAACACTCCAGGCAAGAGCCTTGGGTCATTCGCACTGATTTCAACAGAGCTGTGCCGCCCGCTGCCAGCCGAGGAAGGTCCTCCACAGAAGCCAGCTCTGTCATGTGGATGGGGTGGGGAGAAGCAGCAGACCAGAACGTGAATTGAAGTGTTCTGGGCGTATAGGAATTGGTAAGGGCATGACCTCCCCTCGCTTAACAGCAGCACTTGAAAAATAAGTAAACAAGAAGCCACACTAATAGCCCTCCTGAAAACCCAGAGCTGACTAGAAGCCGGTTTGTTCCAACAAAGCTCGACATTACAAGAGCTCACAAAGATGCCCCAAACTGCAAGCAGTTCACCTGCCACAGATTTCCCTGGGATGGTTTTCCTCACCCTCTCTCCATGGCACAAAAGTATCTTAACACGACCGTGTTTCAGATGGCTGTTGGTGTCTGAATTGAGGGCTACAGTGCTATATCCTTAGTGTCTGTGTCTGACCCCACAGCAGTCCCCAGGGATACAATTCTCAGGCCTCTGTTCTCTTTAAAATAAGAAGTCAGAAGGCCTCGTGCAATAACGCAGATGGTAGAGCTGTGCTTCTCCTCACTTTTAATCACCTTTTTATCACTAAAATAAAGAGTGGTCAAAGTTACACCTATTTTTCATACAGAACTATCAAGAGTCATTTAAGAGTAACTGAACAAGGTTATAGAAATGCTAATCTCTGAACACTGATCTCCTGCAGGCTCTCTGGAAGAGATTGTGTTGTCTTCATTGAAGCCGGTGTCTAGGGGAAGAGAGAACAGCCTGAATATGAAATGAAGACAGGCTTGTTCCAGATGTGGCAGATCCAGCTTCCAGTTCTTTCTAGAAACTAAAGCTATTTTGGAACATCGTTCTTTATTTACAGCATTTATTATTTATCGCCTTTACCTTGCAGGTGCAGCACCAGCAGCGCCTGCCTCCAGTGCACCTCACCGCAGCGAGCTCTGGATGGCAGCAACGCCCAGCACGGGAGCGTTGCCCAGTGCTGCGGGGCTGGGTTTGCGCCCTTCGCCGGAGTACGGGGACAGGGACCCCAGCATGAGCCCAACGGGGAGCGACGGCTGCGCCTCGCCTCTGCCATTCCCCATGGGTCTGACGCTTCCTGAAGAACTTTCCAGCACTATGAGAAATAGCATTGAAAAGGGCAGTGGAGAGGCTATTTTTCTCCTGCCGTGCAAAGCTGCTGTGAGAACAACTCCTGAGCTCTATACGCTGCCAAAGGCAGGCGCTTACAGTGCAAGGCAGCGTGTCCCCAGCCCTCACACCCGCATTGCACAGGCATGGAAAAAGAGGTTTTCAAGCCACCTCTCAAAGCACGAGGTGCAAGTGCCCCCTCCCAGCCACATCACCTCTCCCTAACCCAGCGAATAAAGCCGAACACCAACATGCACGGGTCTCGTGCCACGATCACAGAGCTCACTGCTCAAAGGGAACTTTCTCTGCTTTAACACCCTCCATTCCTCAAGGCAGTTGAACCAAATATGGCAAATACAGAACTTGATTCTAAGCGTGCTTTCCACATGTTTTCAAACATAGTTCAGCAGCTGTTCCTGGGAGGGTTTATCTAACATGGGGTTAGGAGTAACCAGCAGCTTTCTATCTACCTCTGGTCACAAACACCAGGTAACAAAAGCTGAGTAAGAAATGAAATAATAATAATGTCTCCAGTGAGGATAAACCCCTGTTACACAGTGATAACGTTTATATCAAAGCTCTCTGATATGCCTAGGTTGCTTTAAGGCAAAAGCCGCAATCCACAAAACTATGTAAGTTCTACTCTTATGTAATGGTCAAAATTTTGCCCTTAGCAAATGAATCCATCTCTCCCTGCTAGAAGTATCTTAATGAGAAGTGACCTTTCAAGAGAGCTTTAAATCTTCCTCAGTAATGCGAAACCCTGGAGCACGCTGGGAAGTTGAAAAGAAACTTATCTAACATCAGTTGCGCTTGCTTAGTTTCCAAAATGCAGTTGGTTCCAAGCTGTCGCAGCGAGTGGGACTGCGAGGGCCCAGGTACTGGGGTGTTTTTTGTCTTTTTTAACAGAACTGATTCACCTGTCTCTAAACCCGAGGGCACAAATATCGCTTTCAGTGTGACTCATCTTGGAGTAGATTGAAATGTTGCTACAGACCTGAGTAGGTGCTATCATCTTTTGCCTTGCAGGATTTTTACAGACAATGCTGAGAAGTCTTTGGAAAAGCTTTGAGACTGCCTCTTCTGCATCTTCCTTCTCCTCCCACATCCCTCCTCACTCCCAACTATTCTATTTTTGGCAGTCACAGAGCATTTCCTGGGGCTCCCTTTTTATTCTTTCAGCCTTGCCATAGGTGACACTTGTAGAGTTTAGTGTCAGGAACTTTTGCAGTAGGCAAGAGTGAGGTGTGAATGTAAATTTCCTTCTGTGAGCACCAGAAAAAATAACAAGCAAGGGTTAAAAACCTGGCATCTCTTGAGAACTTCTGATACAATTAAGCACAATTATGCTGGCAAGCACCAAGGACTGTATCTTCTGCATCAAGAACACAGCACAGAGGAGCTGTCAGCAGAAGACCTGTGCTGCTTATTGAAGGACAGGAGGGTGGCAAAAAAGCGAATTGTATGTACCGTACCTCTTTCCTCCTACCCTAACAGGAAAACAGGGTGTAGCTGCAAGATACCCAAGAAGAGGAAACGAGACAATTGCCTAAGATGTAGGGAAGGTAAAGTAAACAAGATTCTTCTGACCGTAACAACTGCTGAATTCAAAAGGGCACGAAAAGACCTGTTCAAACCCCAATTCACTGTCACCGTTCCAGAGGAACACAGCAGATGCAGCGGGGACACAGGAGCTGGCATCCCTTGTTCTCCATGCTGCCGCAAGGAATCCTGCCCAGACTACTTGGACACGGATTTCTTTGTGGTTTTGACTCAGTGAGTATGAGAATGTGAATAGATAGATACAACTCAGAAAAGTTAAGTAAAATAAAAGCCTCCTTTCCCTTCCACCAGGTCTTCCATCGAATTTTGCAGACATGAATTCCTACACACTTGAATTGAGTAGTTTGATGACGCAAATATAGAGTCACTGGCTTGTAACAACCGAACGGCGTTAGTCAGCAATGTGAAACCTGGCAAAGTAAAGACTGACAGACTGTTCAGCAATAAATCCTTATCTTAAGTACTTTTTAAAAATGTTTCGAGCTATAGAGAGCGGGAGGCTGGCTTTGTTCACAGTCTTTAATCACTTCTGCACCTTACTCTCCACTTTTCCTCTGTTTTTCTTTGCTGTGGTACATATTGAACAAAATCATATATGAAAAAGAAGTTGCAGTATGGAGCACATTTCAAAAGCCTCTAAAGTATTTTAGATGGTAAACTGCAGTTTTGCAAAACTGTTCTTCTGTGAAGTGCTCGAGTATCATTGAAATTCCCAAATGACAGTAATTTCTAAGGATAACATTTCTAACAGTGAGGTGTGACTGAAAAGCCTAAAATTCTGCTGCTCCTCTGGAGAAAGCAAAGGATGATGTGGCTTCTAAATCACTCGTAAATGTTCCCCCTCTCCCCTAAGTCATTACAAGTTGGTTTGCACTTCCTTGCCATTTGGGCACTGTATTCCCACGGACTCTCTGAAGAACCTGAGCCTAAAAGTTTTACTGAGACGTCTGAGCCTACGCAGCAGAGTGAGTCCAGAGCGCAGTCAGAGACCTCGACACTACCGTTAACCTCATCAGCTTGGGTACCAAGAGAAGCCAAAGCTGCAGGGAGCTTGGAGAATCATCTGTGCTGATCTTCACTCCCAAAGCACTCCCAGTACTGTACCTGCCTCTGGGTTTCATTACTGATCCTGGCACTGGCACGCCCTGCAGCCCACCTCCAGCCCTGACAACAGCACCGGTAACAACTCAGGTGACAGCTTCGCTCCTCCGTTTTCCACCTCATGAACCAGACCCAACAATATTTACGCAGCTTTTCAAAATGCATGGACAGGCTCGTGCAATTAATCACAAAGCTACACCTACAAAACCTGCTCATTCAAGCAGCTCAGCCTGAGCATTCTGGTGTTGCAGCAAAAGCAAGCAAGTCTGAAAGGTGCAGTGTGGCAACAACGGCTCACATTTAGAGCCTCCTGGGTGAAATCAGTTAGGTCCTCAGCTGATTGCTCCTGGTCAAAAAACCTGGTTCCGTGAGTGAGAAGTTCACAAGTGCTCACAGCAAATTATCACAGGACAAGGGATTGAACATACATTCCTGAAGAGAAGAAGAAAAGCCCTGTTTATCTTTTTTTGTCCTAGAAATTCAAGCTTTCAGTATCAAGATGATGAACACCTGCTCCGTGTACACACACACAGAAGCCTTCTTCTCTCTGTGCACCTGCAAGCACGTGGGCAGGTTTCTCCCTTATGCTACATCCCCTGTAACCCCATATGGCAGTGGCTGTGAGCGACGCAGAGCTACGGAAGGAATTAACGCAACTCATGGCCGCTTTATTTCCTCCCACAGAGTGGTGCAAGAAGGCCTAGTCTGTGCGAGCGATGTGTGTTCATGTGTACCTGCGTTGGAAGGAAAAGTCCAGGAAAAGTGTGCCAGCCAAAAATGGCTTTCAACGTGCAGAGCTGCCCGATCTGCACAGGACCAGCAGCCACCACGCAGGCAGGCGTATGTCCGGGCAGTATTCACGCGGGTAAGGCAGCAAGCACGCCCACCAACCTGCAACAAGAAGTTCTTCTGTGGCGTCACCCTCAACACTCCCTCCATCTGTTACCTAAAGCTTTGGAAGTATAAAGTCACCGGGTTTATTTTAAAAAGGGCACGGTACTGGGGATTAAACTGAAGTTTAAGTTTTTAGCAGAAAGCATGACAGATTCATTGTGTTGACATCTATGGCAAGATTTTACTTTCCCGTCAGAACCTTTTGAAGGGAATAAGCATATAATGAGAGTCTAACAAGGGCAAATAACAATGATGTGGCAGAGATCTCATAGCCTAATATTTTGCAAGTGCTGATATTGTAGAAATTTGCTTTCCTGGCATTCATCAACGGGACAGATTTTCTGATATGTGCTAAATAGATTTCAACTTTTAAAAATAACATCTTCTAAGGATCAGATTTAGTCTAATTCAGATAGGGAGATACATGGCAGCTGTGGACATATTGCAAGCTATGTTCCATGCCCGGAATAATTTCCCATCAAATTTCATTCGGACAGGGCAATTTACTGACTAAATTGCAGAATAAACAGACCTGTTTGGCTAAGCTGTTATCTTGGCAGTTGTCTTCGTGACCTTGCTCTCACTTGCTTCCTCCCATCAGAAGGTCGTTGCCAGTCCAAGGGGTTTTTGTCAATGAGAACTCATGGTAAAGCCCACCCTGCAGCGAAAGACAGGTCTCTAGAGCAGCTACAAGCCTAGCGAGCTCCATGTCCTGCCCGTCCACTGTCCCACGCCACCTTCAGACACCTTCTGAGGGACCTGTGACTGGTGCCTGCTGGCACACCGTGTGCCCATGGACAGGAATGGCCTTGCAGGTCAGAGAGGGCATGCTGCAGCATCCTCTGGGATGCCAGGTCCAGCTTCACAAGACGGCAAGTGGGTGGAAATGATCAATAGTGCAAAACAGGCCATGATCTGCAGGTGATATTTGTGCCCTAACCAGTGTAAAAAGGACAAGGAGCAGAGAATCTCACTCCAGGGATGTTCCCGCTTTGTTTGCGAGGTAGACTGCCGTATGTTTCCTACCCAAATGTCACCACAAGCACAAGGTTTTCTCACACACATCACAGAAAAGCTTTTGTTTGCAGCTATTAACGGAGATATTGAACACAGACAGCATTTTGCTTTAGAGTACCCATTCTAAGCAGAGGGCTGTCCTTTCCTCAGGATAAAGGTGGGTTGCCAGAGTACAGGATTATATAAAATTAGACAGTAACACCAACAAAAAGCATAGTATGTGAGATTATAAGTAGATTACTGGTCCTGGGCTCTTCTTTCCGCCCCTGTATGTCCTTGCGTGGTCAAAGAATAATGGCATAGAGAAACCAACTCTTCATTTAGCTTGGAACCGCTCCCTTGAAGCAGCGACGTCCTGAGAGCTCTGGTTTGAACCAGACGGACGCTGCAGCAGGAGCCGTCTGCCACACTAAGCTCCTTCTCCCAGTAGTAATTAAAAAACTTCCAAAAAGTAGAAACCAGAGACTTTGAGCACGCCATATGTGAATTAGGTATCTGGTTTTCACAGGAAGAAAAGGGAGGTTGGAGTACTTAAAAATCCTAGGATCTTTTCAAAATACAGACATAAATTACCCGGGGAAGATCCCACCTTCTCCACAAGACCCTTTGCTTTGCCCCCTCCGGTTCCCCAGTCAGACCCCTCTTCAGGTGTCGAGCCAGATTCCCTGGCAGCTGTTTTGCAAAGTGGCTAAGAAGCAGCTCCTGATACCTTGGCCCGCTCTTCCCTCAGCCAACGCAGTCTCCTCGAAGGAGACCCAACGCCACAGCTCATTTCCCAGGGACTACAGGAGCACAGCGTACACCCTTGACTGTAAATTCTCACGGACATTGACAGCCACAATGCTTAAACACACAGAGCAACTTAACTTTTGCCGACGCTGTTTCATCACGTATGGTAGAATACAAAAAGACTTAGGAAAACAAAAAAGGTTTGGGTTTTTTGCTTTTTAAACACAATGTGAATGAACGGGTATACTGATTAAGCAAGGTCACAGAAGTTATCTGTGTAGTAGAGGGTAAGAATCCACTGCAATTCAATAAAACATAATTTCACTTTACATATTTTCAATTTTATTCTTGTCCTTATTGGACTCACCCTAGAATCTTTTGTAAAATAGGGTGCCTTTAGCACAAATAAACATTCTGGAGTTTTTTTTATTTAATTTTTTACTCTGTTCTATAGCTGACCAAAGTCCTTAAAAGTTACAGTGTTCATTTAGTAGAATACTCGGGCAATTGTATCCCCAAACATTTTATTCCTGAAATCTGGTAATGTTTCTCTCTCATGAATTTTTGTTTTACTACTTCATGGCACTAATGAGCTTGGAAATACTGCAAAATCAGCCGTTCTTGGGGCATTCTGGCACTTCTCGCACAGAACTGACCAAGACCAAGATGATCAGAAGAAAACAAAATATTTTTAAAAAATATTTCCCCGAAGTTTTATGAAACTACAAAAAAAAAAGTCTGGCTCCAGATAAGTACCTTAGCAAGCTTCCAAGGTTACTACGCCCTTCCCAAATTTTAACGATTGCAAACAAAAAGAGAAAAAAACCATGAATTTTCCTAGGCATCAGATCAGAGCTCAAAAATATCTACCAGACTTATTTTAAGAAAGGAACTTGGAAATATTTAACTAAACCCACTAGAGGAATTGCCACACACACAAAAGCAATGATTACATGGGGTATTTACTTCAAGATTTTGTAATCTCCCCTGTGCATTCTCCTCCTCTCTTATCTACACGCAGACACACAAATCAAGACTCTAAATGCCAACATCACGAAGATTCAGCCGAAGGGCTGCATGTTCAAATACACAGCAGAATTTCAGGGGGTTTTTTGTTCTGTTTTAACACTTCTTGCTGCATTTGTGCAGACGAGCAAAGCCCATAGTTCTACACCTGAAGGCTGCAATGCCAGCGTGAGTAATACACCGGCTGCGTGGGGCACGAGGGCTAGACGATCACCCTCGGCAGCACGAAACCAGTAAATGGCTCCCTTTAGGGACAGTGGTGCCAGCAGCTGGTGGCACAGAGGGAACAGGTACAATTCTTGTGCAAAATGTGCGACTCATTCTCGCTTTACTTCTTTAAAATGGTGCATATTTAAAGCCAGCACCGTGTTTGGAGTTGGGGCAGTGGAAAAGGCATTGCTGAAGTCTTCTCCCTCATTTGTATTAATGCTTTTATGCCTGTATTTGAACGGCGTTAGCAAATACCTAAGTATCTCTGCTGCTATTTACTAACCTAAGTAATTGCTAACCGCACATTAATATAGTGCAGGGATTTGGGGCATCTTTACTGATACTATCAGTGCTGTCAGAGTCTCAAATAAATGAGGTGAGGAAGAGCAGCGGCGTGTAAAAAGCCAACCAAAGCCAAGAGCTGTAGTAATACAAGGAAAGACCACGACAACAAGAGCCACTCGGCGGCAACTGCCTGTCAGCGTTACCCTTGGCACCACTGCCACTGCGAACAGGAACTCTTTCCTACATTGCCGAGAGCTGCACAAAGCTGGAGCACTCATTACTGCTGTGTGCCATCTCCTCTATGAAATAATTGAGTAAGTCTGCTCATTAAAAATTTCATTGTTTTCTGAGGATTAAAACAGCAACAATAACAGGAAAGTGTGGATTAATAGCTCGAAAACAGTCAGCTAATAAACGTACGATATTTTGTAAAACTGACTAACTTCCAATTAAATGCATTTGGAAGTTTATTTTTCTTGATTTAATTTTCAGAATTTTACCTTTTGCAGGTAATCATTTGAAAGGACCTTTTCTATTTAACGTACCTGTGGACGTTTGGGTTGGCACTCAGCAAATGTACTCTTTAAACAGGACGGTTAAAAACTTCTCCCGTACAAATGTAATTTTAAAGCAGTCTTTACTTTGCCTCCAGTTAAAATACTCAAACATGCCAAAAGTCACACGGAAATCAGGAAAAGGTGGTAAATAAGTTTTGGCTGAACAACACCAATTAAAGCCTGGCTGTGTTCCAGCTTAGAAAGAAAAATAAATGCAAGTCAGTAAGTTTTGAATTAGTGAAAGTTTACACACCGAGTATGGACAGGTTCGGACAACGGACTAACCTGTTGCCTCTGTTTGGAGATGTGGTTGTGGAGAGCGAACGCAAGAGTTTGCCAACCTGCCGGGCCCCAACCACCAAAAATGTCATTCACAGGGCTGGCTCCTGCCTCTTGTAGCCTTCCTGGATCTCACATCTTGGCAGCGCTAGAGCAACAACCTACCTACTATATCACAGCACGGGAGGGGCTGGAAGGGACCTCTGGGGGTCACCCAGTCCAACCCCTGCCGAAGCAGGGTCACCTACAGCAGGCTGCACAGGACCTCATCCAGGAGAGGTCTGAGTATCTCCAGACAAGGAGACTCTATAACCCCTCTGGGCAGCCTGTTCCAGTGCTCCGTCACCCTCAGAGGGAAGAAGTTCTTCCTCATGTTCACCTGGAACTTCCTCGGCCTCAGTTTGTGCCCGTTGCCTCTTGTCCTGTCGCTGGGCACCACTGAGAAGAGCCTGTCCCCGTCCTCCTGACACCCACCCTGTTAACATAGTTATAAGCATTTATAACATCCCCTCTCAGCCTTCTCTTCTCCAGGCTGAACAAGCCCAGCTCCCTCAGCCTTTCCTCGTAGGAGAGATGCTCCAGTCCCCTCACCATCCTTGTAGCCCTCCGCTGGACTCTCTCCAGTA
>Ga0065711_1041678_pt1 | contig 15959 bp, 4 predicted proteins | sample Hoacrofraction12_FD_59098 | JGI IMG/M metagenome (GOLD analysis project Ga0065711, IMG submission 59098) | Hoatzin crop microbial communities from Cojedes, Venezuela - Epithelial fraction 12 v2 (version 2) | ecosystem: Host-associated > Birds > Digestive system > Esophagus > Crop | place...
TCATAAAAAAAAAAAAAAAAAAATCAGAAGACCTGATGCTTTACAGCTTCATAATGTCTGCTTGATGAGGTGCTTGAGGAATTTAGGCTAAGTTACTGCTTAAACCTTCTCCAGAAGAACTCCCAACAGCCTACACCAAATGACAGTTTTAAACCCCTAGAAGCTTTAACTGTTCTCATGTAGATCCAACACTTCTGTGAAAACATGAAGACAAGAGTTATAACAGTCACCGCTACCTTCATTTACTTTTCTTGTATTAAACTAACCTCTCACGATCAGGGTGGAAAACGGAAGTGAAAAAGTGAAATAGAGAAAAACTTCCGAGTGTATATTAACACATGCAAAAGGAAAGAAAGTTTACTAAACATTCATAAGCAACACTGAAATACCGAAAGCTGGAGCACATCTCGCAAGCTGAACCACACAGCAAGAGCGGAGTATGCCTTACTCTGCAGCTTAGGTTTTTCTTCATAAAGATTTGTAGTGAAACCACATATATTAATATTTAAGATTTCCTTAATATTAGAGGAAAACTAAGGAGCAGATTTAGCCAGCTCTACAACTGCAGAGCTCAGCGCACACGTGCAGCTCTGGTGAAATGAAGGAGAAAGAGAGGTGAGGGCCACTAGCCCCACCGTCAGCACGGGTGCGGGGATGGGAAAGGACAGGACAGTGCCTAAGCTCATACCACAGAACTGTGATTTCAGCCCAGGGGCTTCTTGCTGTCATTTACATCAGGGCCTTCTGCCACGAGGCCAGCTGGGCTGTCCTTGGAAATAAGTGTTAGGTGATACCTGGAGAGGCTGCACAATCGAGACCAAGATATTAGGAGAACGAAGCACACAGAACAAAGCCTCCAAATTCAGAATAATCTTGTTTCTGTATGTTTGGTATGTTGAGAGCTTCTCTGTCTCACGTGGTGTGTTCTCATTGCAAACCCTGATTATTAATTCATATTAATCCTGCATGACGGGTGCTACTTTCAAGGACTAAGGGGGGGCAGTTGGTTATTTAAGGGGAAGTGCTGGGGGCTGTTGAGAACTTCTTTTGTTTAATGAGTAACAGCCCTTCCCTGCCCCCTCCACAACTGAAAAGTCAAGGAAGAAAAGCAAACACTGAGTAACGTTACTGTTTTCCAATTCGCCTGTGCTGCTTCTAGTTACTCATTAACTTTCACACATATTAACCAAACAATAAAAGAGAGACAGAAACTAGGTTGTTACCCCCTCCCCACCAAGAAGCAAATGCAGCAAAGGGCAGGTTTAGAAGAACCAAAATTGCTTGGAAGAGATGCATCCTTCCATAGGCAACAGCAGTACAGCCCAACCCTAGCTGAAAACTCAATGACGGATCCTCACTATGACCGTGGGGCGACAGAGACAGCAAACACACGGTCTCTGAACCAAAGTTTTATCTCAAGATCCCATTCTGTAAGGTAGCCAGATACAACACATCAAGTGATGCCCAGGAAAAAAAAGACCTAAAAAAAAAAATAAATCAGGTATCACTGACCATCCATTCTAACACAGCCAAAGTTCCTCCCACATCTGCTGAAGAAGCTAGATTACCAAAAAACCCTAACCCAAACAAAAAGTTCAACAGTCACCTCAAAACACCATCTAGCTGTAATTCAAGCACCTGACTACAAAAGTATTCTTGGCTGTTTGTAATGCAACCCACTACACATCCAAAGTAAGACCTCAAAAGCAAGTTTAAGGGAGATTATGCCAATGCATAGACTTTGATATCACGTAGATTTTTACTTCAGCAGCTCTCAGGATTAGGTTCTACTCTAGGCAATATGTGAGGCTCTAGTGACAGCTCAGGGGAGACTCTGCGAGCAGTCCCACAGGTAAGAAGCCGCCTCACAGAGAAGAGTAGTACTGTGATGAGTTCCTGACACCAGGCAGCAGAGGAGCAGGTCCTCCTCCAGGAGGACACCAAGCTGGTATAGGTTCAGCCCCCATCCAAGAAAGACGTGAGCATCACCACCATCCCACAACACCAGTGTCCCTACAACTGCAATCAAGCAAAATCAAAGCAGGTGCTAGAGGATTTCTTCCCATAAAAGGGCTTTCTTTCTATTAGCAATGAAAGATGAACAAAATCAAGACCACAAAGCACAAACACCCCTGTTGTGACCCCTAAAATAATGCACAGTCTAGAAAAGACAAACTGAAATGGACAGAGCAACGGACCTTTCACTCCCCTTAATTCAATTCTCTCCTTTAAGTCAGTGCACTGTTATAACCCTAGCAATGAGACAGTAACACTGAAGTTTTTCAGCTTGATGGTAAAATCATGTAGTGTCCATCCATCTCCAATAATAGCAATATTGAGACAATGAACTCTATTGAGGCATCTAATAAGGCAGATAGTCATTTGCATAGTACATTTTCTGTGACTCTCTGTAATACAACATCTCAAAGACTCAATTCAGACTATTCTCCTTTCCCACAGACATTTTAAAAAAAGGATTCTTTTACTAGAAAAAGAAACAATGACCCCTCCCGTTATAGGGGAAAGCAAAAGAGGATTTTCCTGCCTATGACGGGTGCACATTTTTGTCTGTGTATTTTTATTCAGTTGGGCTTGCCTTTTTTTTTTTTTAAACTCTGTGTGTTTTTCATCTCCATTGTGGACTGAATGCTCAGCAGTATATTTCTGATTTTGTTCTAACAGGCTTCTGAGCAGGAAGCGCTTTGGGATCTCCACCCACTAGCACAGGCAAGTTTCATCTTTAATTTCTGTGCTGCAGTCTTTTCCTTCATCTCTCCACATACTCCTCTCCTGCGTGACTCACTGAATTACTATTTGCTGGACACACTGGGACACACCGCAGCTCTGTAGATACGCTAGTCTGCTTATGAGTCCCGAGTTTTAAGATGAGCTCTGTAGCTCTCGGGTGAACTTGACAAATCACTTCCTCTCCAACAGACTGTAACGGCCCTGAAGACAATGTACACGCGTATAGGGTACGCTGTGCCTCAGAGTTCAGCTCAAATAACAGCTCCAAGTACTGCCGTGTAGAAGCGACAATGATTACATCCTTCCTCTTCGTAATCCTTCTGCTTTCTCCTCTTTCACTAAATAATCCTGGACGTTGATGGTGTTTTATTTAGCACAAGGAAGCACATATATTATTCCTGGAGGTAACTAAGCTACCTCTACCTGTATAGGAAGGGCACACACTCGAAATACCGCTTCGGTATACTAGAATAGCTCCTGTCTGTTCTGCACTCTGTCCCTCAGCGTAGTCACACGCAAGCTCCAGGAGATTTTGCCAAATCCTCCAACCCATTTCCTCTGCCAGAGCCCACAAAAGGCACAGCGGGAGGGAACACACCCCCGTAACTCATCACCTCAACTCCCACCCTGCAAGATGGACACATTAATCCACCTTCGGCGGTGAACACGACCTCCCTGCAGTTACCCCTGGCCAGGGCACAGAGGAGACAGCGGCTGAGCTACCACAAAGTCCTCGAGGCTCCCCTGCCGTGTCCCACAGAACCAGCCGTGCCACACACTCTCCAGGTGGGTGAGGCGTGGGAGCCTCCTGCAGAAGTCTGAGCCAGAGCACTGCTCCTGGGTTAACGCTGGGTAACTAAGTGTCCGGCCCCTGCGAAAACGAAACTAGATGGCATTTTCGGCAAGTCAGGGAAGGTCAGCGGAAAGGGAGAAAAAGCTGCCGCACAACAGGCCCAGTGAGGAACAGCGCTGCACTCTTTGTCCAAGTTTCTGATTTTATCAGATTATGCCACAGTGTTAACATTGTTTATGGCCCTATTTTGTGTCTGTGAATCACCCACTCCCAGAGACTCTTCCTCCACCCCAGTTTATAAATAGCACCACATACAGAACGGAGTTTGTGAAGCAAAGGAGACCTGCTGAAACAAAATAATGTATATCGAGCTGACAAAAATCTTTCTCATTTATTTATAGTGCTGGCTAGACAGGCAGATTCCCACATTCTGTAAACCCTGTAGGTCACTATCTCTATTGCTCATTCACAAACAATTCTGCTAATAAAATGAAAAAAAAAAAAATCCCTCCAGTTACAGCTGAACTTATTCCCCAACACACTGCTTCTTGGTGCATGCCTTCTGAAAAAAAGATTTTTTAAAATAAGCCATATTATGTATTTTTCCCATTTGAAGACAACATATGCCTAGACCATAAGATAACATGACATTATTTACATATGTGGAGACATTCAGACTTTGCACAGAACCTCTTGGAGCTCTATCAGTACAAGACAAGTCATTTTCTACCATGTCATAGGGGACTGTGACCTAAATTTTCACAGATTGTATTTTCATAGGAAAATACATTCTTGATTGCAAGCGTAAAACCCATCAAGGGTTTTTCAATTTCCTGCTTTCCCCAGGAACCCTTTGCTTGCAGTGGGAAATTCACAGCACTATCACCCAGATAACAAAGCAAAGAGATATGTGACCAAAAGCTTCAGAGAACAGTTTCCTGGAGCCCGAATGCATGTGGCACCTTGTTGAGCCAACACATAACCAGCCATAGCCCCTGGGACCCAAACAAGCAGAACCTGGGTATTAGAAAGACCCAAATTCTCTGTCAGATGGGCTGGGTGGAAAGCGAGCTACCAGGCTCCACTTTGGCAAGGAAAACCTTCAGTGATGGTGCTGAACCTCAGGCAACTCATCCCATCTTTCCATCATCCCCACGCTCGGATGTATTTGCGACGTGTCAGCTTGACACCAGAGAAGGATCTGGACCAGATACACGCCAGCCTAGCAAGGGACTGCTGAGCTCATCAACGCCCACGCCAAACTCACACTTGCAAATAGACACCACTACAACATCCCCATCAGTTCCCCAGCGCTGTTTACCAGGCAGCCGCATCAACACAAGTGATGCTGGGGCTGGAAGCAGCCCTTGATTTTTCCACCAATCGCAGAGATGTGGGTACAGAAAATGCCTGGGAAGAGACATCCTGCCCAGATGGATTTAACACAAACAGAAGAGCCACTGAAATAACACTGGTATGTTCTACTGATAAAATTCTTTGTAAGTGCCTAAGGTGAAAGTATTCAAGTACTTCTCTATTTGATTCACCTTTTTTTTTTCCTCCTTGCAATTAATCATGTGGTTATTTGCCAAGCTAATGGTTCCTTAATCAGTTGTAGAAGTTAAAACCTGCTACAACAAGACTCTTCTTTAAACACCAAGGACGAGTAAAACAATGCACTCAAATGCATTTGGGAACAGTTAAGTATATTAACATTGTGGTTCTTTTTCGTTATTTTGTAGTCTCGACAAAAATCACTGTTTATAACCTTATTAAAAAAGGAAAATGCCAGTGCCTGGAAAATACCACAGTAAGTCTGGACATCATTTAAGCCAAGTACGTCTCTTTTTTTCATTCTCCTACTGCTTATCTCAACACACAGTTCCTTTTCCTTTAGCCTCTTTCAAACAATACTTGATACTAAACAAATAAAACTAAATGTGAGAAATAAATTATTTCTCACTAAAGGCTCATTTCTTCTCTCCTGTTCTACATTCACAAATGTAATATACACGTGTGTGTGTGTATACACAGTCACATAGATATATACACACACATACGTACTTGAACTGGCTTATGCTACTAAAAGTATCTTATTATAGTCATACAAAAGCTAACTAGTATTAAACATGACGTTCTGGCAGAAAGAAAAGAAGAGTCTGGCAGCACTGAAATTCAGAAAGTCTGAGCTGAGTCTCATCAGTTCACTGTGTGACTTCCAGTCCTCGTGAGTTGTTCATAAATGTGGAGAACAGAAGCTTTCCCAGTGGGCTCAATACGTTGATCGTCATTACCACCCTGAAATACCAACCGAAGGATTTACAGAAGTAATATTTAACCTACTATAATCTCTTTCCATATAAAGAATGTGTTTGCAATCACAATCTTTGTTAACATGTCTGATCAACGCAGAGAGAATTATGAGATCATAAAATATGACCACGACATGATAACAATGCTGGGGATCTCCCACGTAAGTTCTCACTTAAGCACACAAAAGGGAAACAATTTGAAACCAGGAAGAAAACAGAAATTTAATTAGAGCTGACTGAAAAGTGAGGCATATGGTTGAGAGGAATTTTTGCTTTCAATTAAAACACCCTCCTCCTAGGCAAACTAAATAAATACAAAATAAAACAAACAATTCTGTGACATGCATATACAAAAATAAATACAAGCATGACAGAAAATTTGGGTGGAAGCTGCACCATACACCATTTATGATTACAATCCAAGTTCTGCAACAAACACTACTTGTCATTATACCACATTTATTCCTCCCCATCATCATTGCATGTAACCATCCATTTCCCCCACATTACTAAAACCCATTCCACCCACATACCTAAAACTCAACTTGAAGTGTGGGCAGAAAAGGAAAGGGGGAGAGAGAAAGGTGTAAAAAACAGGACTGAATTTCAGAAATAGAATTTTTAAAAGAGAAATCATACTCTGAAGTTTCATATTGATAAAAGTGCTAAACTATTAAAGCAGCCATGTTTCTAAAATAACGTATAACAGGGAACAGTCTAAAACATGGGGCCCTCAGGGAAGGATTTGCAATCAAAATGACAGACAAATTGCCGTCATGAAGAAACAGAGAAGACTCCAGAAAACCGGATGCGTTTGATTTAGGAACGAGTAGATCACTATGAGAAAGACTGTCCGCACTTGCATTAAGAAAACTCAAAAGATTTTACAGAACGGGTGGAGCTTTCACCTACTTTAAGCTGTAACAGGATTACTTGGCCCAGAGAAGGGAGAACTTAGGGAGGAAAGGTTGTGACACCAGGCTGTGCCACAGTTCTGCTGGGGCAGCCCCTCTCGGGTGCACTCGGACGTTTCGCCAAAGCATCGCCACAGTGACTGCTAGAGCTGGGGATGCCCACGCACACCGTGCGTCCAAAGCCACAGAGCTCGGCTGGGGACAAATGCCTGCAACAAGACGAGAGGGAGAAGTAGGAAGAATGGTTTTGCATGAAAGGGAGGAAGGCAGTGATGCTCTGAAAACAGTCAAGGCCAACTAGTTAAATAAGTCCGAATGGTAATAGCAAGGGTGTAATGTAACATTGCCCAGGGTTTCCTAACAGAAGACCCCTTTTCATTTGCTCGTAACTTACCTGAAGTGCTTCAATTTGGAGGGAAATTTTTAAGATTACACACTAGCATCTGGCTCAACACATTTACTTAATTATGAAATGTTGCAGCCAAAATGCTTCAAAACATGGAGAAAATGAGAATGAGCGGAAACACATTGCTGTGCCTTTACTAAACACCACAGTGACCGTTTTTTCTTCTTATAGTCTGGCAAGAAAGGGACTTCCCCTAACCCCTTCACTAAGCTAGCCTTTGCTATCACTGGGAAAAACTTGCACACATCAGAAACACTTGGGAAACCAAAATAAAAAGTCCTAATCGACTTGTGCCTACTGGAGCCTTTGCAGAACTGGAGCAGAAGGGAATAAACGCAGCATAAAGCTACTTAAAGAACAACTAAGCTAAATCAAGCATTGAAAAATGCTCTGTAAGCAACCCTAACCATCCTATACATGGAAGGAGAGGGAGACTGGGGAAGAAGAAGGACGTGGAAAAATCAGGTGAAATAACCAGAGGACGCATGTAAGGAAGGTTGCATGGGAAGGCAGGGAAAGGGGAGCAGGGGGCTGAGTAGGATGGCACAGCGGGAGGTGGAGGCTCTACCAGCCAGGGCTGCATTGTCATGTTACCTGTGCACAAACGGTACCCAGGCTCAGCCCAGGGTTAGGATCACCAGCCATGTCCGCAGTGGTGAGGTAGGTGCAAGGCCAAGCCAGGAAGCCGAGCCTATGGGACTGGCTCCAGGTCAGCAGGGCACCCAGCAGGTCACCCCAGCAGGCACCCGCTGAGCTGCAATGCCCCCACAACCCAGCCGGGCAGGCTCCCACCTCAGCCTGAGAGCTGCTCCGAAATCGAAGCCGGGGAACATGCTTCTTGGCAAGGCTGTACAGGGAGAGCTACACAGGGACACCCTCCATCTTCATTGCAAAATGCACCTGTGCAAGCCGAAGCTTCTCCAACAGCTCCCTCCGACGAGGGCGCTGGCACTGAGCAGAGGCAGCTGAACACGGTGAGGGGCAGAGGAGCGTGCGCGCTGGGCCCTGCCTCCATCCTTTGGAAAAGGGCAGACTGAAGTCAAATGGGCACCTTTAACTTCAATGCTTCCTAGCTTCTCAGAGATAGATTTCACAGGCATAGAAGTGTTCCCTAAATACAGACTGTGCATTTTCACATGTGCATGCTTAAAAATAACACACATTCAGGCGTTTCAGAACAGAGACTGCCTTCGTACGCATGTTCACAACAAGCAAGGTAACCTCCAATACCCTGAAGTATACACATAAGCAAACAATAATACCTATCACATCCTCCCCCCAACAGCGGTAACTGCAGAGACTGGAGACTCTGCTACTGTGTAGTGCAGCAGATGAATCAGGCAGGCTCACTCCTTCTTAAGCTCTCAGATGATCATGGTTTTGACCATCAGCAGACACCGATTATGATCACCTCATTGTAAGCAGCATACAGCTGGTAACCTCATGTAGCAAGAGCCTGCAAGTTCAACACTAGCTGTCTAGAAATGCCTTCCATCGCTTTTAAGCAGTATCCAAATTACAGGGGATAGTGTCATATTATCACAGCTGTCAAGTGTGCAAAGGTCTGTGGGTGGGAGGGGTGAGTTTTACCTTTCTCTCATTTCAGGAAGGGATGTCTCATCCCAACAGGATCCAATTAAAAAGGAGGAGGAGGACTGGTCAGTTTTATTTCAGAGATGAATACGGTTCAGCTCGGTGTAATGAAACAGCACATACTTGAGCACTGCTTCGACAGCTGATACACGCTGTTAACTTACACAGGCTGCAGTAGTCTTGCTCCTCATGTACTCTCTGTACTTACTCATCATCCTCCCCCAATAATCTACTTCTTTCCCCTTAGAAACTTGTCTTTGCTTTTGGTTTCACAGAGACGGGCATGATGAGAGTGCTTACACCCAAAACTCAATTAGCCTCTGGTACGCTTGTTTTTCCATGTCCTCCTCAGCTATACCCACACACAGTTCTCATTTAGCTCCATTCACTGCATTAGAGCAGGGATAGGAACATCTCAAAGTAGAGTCCTCCAAACACCACCGAATACATACAAACCACAGACTGCCCACAAGACCAGTCACTGCACTATGGGACATCTACAAACTGTGGGGTTTCTTCCTCAGCAAAAAGAAGCATTTGCTGTGCAATCAGAGGCAACAATCGGCTTTGTTTCACTTATGCACAATGCACACAATGCACAATGCACACAGCCCGACGGTAGCCATTTACAAAGCAGATGCTTTACTACCATACTGATTTCTGCACCATTTCAATACAACAGGTGCTACCTCTAGCCCCGATTTCTCAACAGGATCTGAACAGCCATGTGCCACCCCTTCACAGGGTCAGAGGTACAGTTTGCTCCCTAGCATCCCAATCCCTCTTGCTCCCCCGACTTGCTCAGAGGAGCTGTTTCACAACTCAGACTCGCTCCATGACACATCGAGCATCCAGGACCGCTAAATGCCTGCCAAGGTTTTGTACTGCCTCAGTCACACTCCTATCCCCTTCTCCCGAGCACTCGAGCGGTTAACCACAGGCTGCCCTCTGTCTAGAGGTGAATGTCTATCTCAAAGCACAAGAAACCCTTCCCCATCTGTGCCTGATGTAAGGAATGCCTTTCCTATCTGCAAACCCGCCAAGAATTAACCAATTCACTTAGAGAAGAAAGGGACAAGAATCCACAATCCAGCTTTTGTCTGATTTGTAACCCATTCATGTCCAAAAAGGAACACTGCATTCACTAAACACAGGAAGTTGTGCAAGGGAAGCTCCCCCCCCCCCAGCTCTCATTTTTGGTACAGTTTGCGAGCAGAAGTGAATCCTGGTGGAGACAGATGTGGTAGGGCACTATGCCGACCTCCTACATGCACCTGGTGACTGAGAAAGATTTCTTTTTTGAAGTCCCTGCCAGAGGTTCTAACTCCATCAAGATTCCTTAGTACTAGCCACGTACAAACACGCAACATCCCACGGCTTTTGCAACCTCCAGGTCACAAAACAACTGGTGCAACAAGGGGGAGTAAAGCGTGAAGAGAAATTACGAGGGGTGGCAGATGAGCAGCTCCCGTGTCCTCAGACACATTTTGACAGCACAACCTACTGCAAGTCCTAAAAATTCCGAGTCATTAACTTGATCTTAAAAACTCTAGCAGGATTTCAGAAGTCCTACACACTCCCTGGAAGATGGACCAGCAAACATCTGACTTCAGGAGAGCAAAAAGTAAGAGGTCTTCACTCAAAAAGGAAACTGAAGTTTGGCAGTAACTTATCTCCTGTCTTTTCCACACTTTTCTATGGGATGAGACAAAATGTTCAGCTGACTAATTTTCACTGCAAATCTCAGATTAACAGAGCTGGAATTAACTTTGATGCAATCTGAAGACAGCACTGACAAATACTGCATGCGGCAATGGCTCTGAATGAACGTCTGCACGAGAGATCTGTTTTCTTTTTCATCTCTCCTTTTTTTTTTTTCCAAAAAAAATTTCATTCCGAAGAGAGCAGAAGCAACTAAGGTAGCCAATCTGCAGGAACGGGAGTGCTGGGGACTCAAACAATCTGCAGCAACTATTCTTTGCCAGAGCTGGGGATTGCAACTTATTATTCTTCTTACCTTGAAGAGGAGCTGGAAAATAAATAAAAAATAGCAACTGTGTCAGTTGTCGGGAACAGCCTTAAATTTAGGCATAAGAAGAATCACTGCACACACTGCTTACAAGCCAAACCATAAATGTACTGCAGAGAGGTTTGCACGCAAGCATAACCTATAGGGCACAGTGTAGGTTATCAGAAATGACCCTCTGTCTGGTAACAGCACAGCAAGCAGGCAGCAGGTTGGCTCGGACGGAGCAGGGGCTGCTCTGTGAATCACCCAGAACTGCTGCTGGAGGAACAGCAGTCCCTTCCTGCAAGTCAAAAAACAAAGCAGTGAAGCAGTGCTAGAGAACGAAAAGGAGAAGCATGGGGGGTTTTCTGTGAGCTGCTCAAACTTTCAGAAATTTAGAAGACAACTATTTTATTTACACCTCTTGGATAAAGTCCTAACCAACCGCACCACTAAGCGAACTAGGCTCCATTACCAGGAGATTACTGGGGTGAAGAACAGGGAAAAATACACTCTGCAGTAAATAATTAGCAGCTGTGGCCTTCTGCTCCGTCCTCCTGCAGCACTATGCTGCTCACACTGAACCAGGAAATAGCTGAACAGATACGTTTAAAAGTACGAAGACTGAGTCAGAAGACAATAGTTAAATACCAGTTAAACCACATACCGTAGGTCTGTCTTGTAGTACTGGGAAATGAGTACCGCTTAAGGCTGTTCCAGATATTGCATCCACCTGCAAATATTTGCTGCTGGCTAGAGCTCGGCACATATACTCTCACTAGCAGTGTCAGTACTTTGCAAGATATTGCAGACAAGAAAGGAATAGAAAGTTTGCTTAATACAGAGTACAATAACCTAATTATATGCTTTAATCATCAGTAAGCATATAATCCCTGGTTGGGGGAGGTTTTTTTTTTTAAAAAAAACCCACATATTATACGATTATAAAGTTAGTTAAGTACATAGCTGCTTTTTCAAGCATTTTAAGTTCTCAATTTCATGAATATAGAGAGCTAATTATGAGCTTCTTTAATGTCGATCTTGCACTATGAGTGCACAGCTAAGATCAGAAATTACAGTATCACAGAGGAATCGGGCACACACTCACAATAAAAGCACAGAAGCAATTACACTTTCATTACATAGTCTCAAATCCACATTAAAAAATACCTTGTGTTAAGACATTTATAATTTAGATCAACTACCTTTCAGCAATAACGAAAAATCGTTACAGCTGGAGAAAGGGATGACAAAAAGATAGAAATGCACTGACACGGTGCTGGAGGACGTTGGCTATTAAAGTCTTATCTTATGAAGCAGCAGCTAAACACTTTATAACAATATTTCATCTGTAACAATTAAGCTGGAAAAGATGCCTGTTTCCAAACGGATTCAACACATAAAAAAAAATTATTTCTTTTATTTGCTTCTGTCAGCTAGCTAACTTTTTTGTTCGTAAGTATCTCCTAGAAATTTTAACATCTCCAAATGCAAGTCCTTGATAAGTTACAAACAAAGGAAAGTTTTATTTCCTTTAATAGGGACAAAGAACACTATTGTTGAGATTTATTATATACAATTACCTGCATTGTTATGGAGATTAAAGGACAAAGGACCAACAGATCTAATTCCAGATCTTACAGCCTTGTCCTTTCCCATGCTTATGTCTTAAAATTGGATGTCAGTTAACACATTCACAATATCAATATCTACCAATGCTTTGCCTGCATTTAGAGATAGTTTCAATTATTTTAACACGGATGTGGCAATACATTTAATTTATCACTGATCATTCAAGTGAACACTTTCAACTTAATAGTACCAATAAAGTGTGTTTTTTCAGTTGGTTGTAAGAAGAGTCTTACAACTAGCACAAGGTTCATTACAAAGAATAACTGGCTAGTCTATTAGTCCCTTAAAAAAAAGCAAAACAAAACTTTCACAAAAATCTTCCCATTTTTTTCTTCCATCTCAGAAGTATTTCCAGAAATAGGATTCTGAACTGCAGAGAGATAACTGCAAAAAAAGAAAAAGAAAGTATTCCCATTCTGCAGATGTTAATGCTGCCCCTTTATCTCGTGTGAGAGTATGTTGGTCTCCTTTCTTCAGCTGCCAGATTCAACATCTATTGGAAACTCTGAGTTTAAAATACCAGGCCACTGTCTGTGGCGTCCACAGCATGCCAGCGAAATAGGCCAGATCCTGACCTCAAAGCTGGGCTGCTTATTTCTCCCTGGTGCCCAGCTGCACGGAACTAGACTAGGGGTGAATTCCCCTGAAAGAATTATGCAAACTGAACCAAAGCTACTGAACTTCCCCAAAGAAAGAACTTTTTTTTTTTTTTGCAGTTTTGTTGAAGACAGACATTTACAAAGACTGTGGGAAGGAAACTGTGGCTGTACTTCTTGTATTTTTCCTTTAAAAAAAAAAGTATAAATCCATAGAAGGTGAAACCATCAAAGACCTCAGTTAACCATGCACAGCCTACTTTGCAAAAAATTGCATTGGAATTGACCAAAAGAAGTATGTTTTTATTGGTATTGAACTCCTAGCCTAGTATTAGAAGAAGAGGCTGATCTTGCAAGGGGACTGAAAGAACACTAGAATTTAGAAAACAGAACTCACATAGCAGGAAAGCCATGAGCTGTCAATCCCCCAAATCCAAATTTGACTATAAATGGGTGATTATAATATGTGCAGCCTCAAGAAGACATTAGAATTCCCATATCTGCTTTCACTGGAGAAAAATAATTAAAGAAATCAAAATCTGATGACCTAAAAGGACCCACCAATTTAACCCCGTTCCTTTTATTTCCCCCTTGGTTTGAGGCATTTATAAGTATATAAAGTTCCTGCAGAATCAGAGAAAACAACTGAGCACGATCACAAAAGGAGGAAAACTCTAAGCTCTCTTGTTAACACAACACAATTTTGCATATGTAAATTCGATGCCAGCCACAGGCACCCATTTTTTCCCTTCACACTGGTTTTCATAACAAGTCACATTTTAATGTTTAAAAAGTACATTGAAACCACGGCATGCCAATTATTGCAATAAAACCACTGGCAAGGCTGAGTCAACCTCTTTTGATGGTTTCACACTGCTACTTTCTGCTACAGCGAAACTACTAACATGCGTTTCTTTCACCTGCATCCCAGAGGGTAAGTGGAAGCCCTTCTCTTTCTCAGTCAAAGCTGCATCTGGTCTCAGAGAGAGGTCATCTGCCCCAAATTCCTGCCAGCACAGAAAGCTGGTGCCCCTTCCAATCTGGGCTATTCTTGCTGTGTCAGATGATGCTAGTGGTGGAGGCATCTTCTATTTTCAGGTGGACACTGTTTAGAACTGTAGCATCCTCTCTGCCCTTTCCACTTCAAAACGCATAGGCCACCTTGCTCAAAGACAAGCAGCATAGCAATTTTAGACAAATAAAGACAAGATGTGATCCCTCTTACTACGAATTCAGACAGTAACTAACAAGTCCTCCGTCCTTGAGCTGATACAGGCCGTGGCCAGATGAAGCTAACTAAATGAACTCTTGCAATTTTCCCCTTTGCCCCTCTGTATCATGACATCTTTGGTAAAATTAAGTTCAAAGTTTCAAGTGAACGCCCTGGGAATCAGTTGGCTGAGCTGCTTTTGGCATGAGGAAACCGTAGAGAGGACAGGCAGCAAGAAGCAGCAACTCCATTTATCTGCAGGGACTAATGACATTGCAAGTGCAACAAGCACTAGAGGGAGGTAGCAGAAAGCTTTCATAGACTGTAATATCACAGACGTTCCAATGCTTTGCTGCCTATGCAGGCTGGCCTGCCCCAAAACGAAGCTGCACCTTTCTCTGGCCACGGCCTGCTGCCCCATCCTTTGCAGCATCCTCCTGTCTCGTGAGACAGTATGTGGTCCCAAGTCAACCCTCTGGCTGAGTATCCACCTGCCCTTTGCATCGCTCTCTCCTTATTTCCAGAAACAGAGTTGATAGAAATTGTAATTTGAAAATGAGGACTCAAAAGCAGATATGTAGAAACAGACTTGCCAGCGATGACCTCTTCTTGTGTGTATATAAGATAATAAACAAGGAAGCTTCTTAAAAATACTTTAACTTAACAGAATCCAAGTGCACAAGACGAAATACTGACAGAAAGCTCAGTCTAAGCTCCACCATGATGGGGAAAGCAGAAACAAAAGTCATCAGCATTCCTGTCAGAAAACACCCTCCAGAGCCATCTCCCACTGCAGAGATGAACCATCAGCAAACATAACAAGATGCATAACATCAGAACCTTGACTAGGAGTCTTCACAGCTGTATGTAGAGTCCCCTACCTTACCACCCATCTACCAAGATGTCCCAAAACCATGAATTCGCCATTACACACCCCATAAAAAAAAAAAAAATCCCAGCGAACTAGTAAAAGCAGAGGCTTTGAAACATGCATTTGAACCAGTCAAAATATGCCAAGCTACGATACCCCAATGACCAGGCACAGGCTGGCCTTCTACGAAGCTGGTTTGCACAAATAACCCCTCTTTAGGGAGCACTCCCATCTAGGCTAGGTTCAACCCAAATCCTTGCAAGCTGGCAGACAAAAAAACATATCAAAATACTGCCAGAAGGAAGCAAGGAATTAATCTGAGAATGCACCTAACCACACAGCCAGCTGTGTTTTAGATACAAACTACAAAATCCTAACAACGAAAAGCTCCCAGGCCCTTAAGACCATCCCCTCACCTGGGCTGTGGTGAGAGACAGCTCCAGCACCTTCGGGCTCAGAAGGAACCCACGCAGAGCCAGGACCAGATGTCACCCTCGCCCTTTCTCAAACACCCACAGCCTTTAACATGGGTACGCTAAGAGACTGCACCTGCTTACCAGACTACAACAGACAGACTATAATTTACAATAACGCTCCAGACCCGACGTTCAAGTCTTTACTTGATGATTTCGTAGTCTCAGAAGCAGAAATTTCTTGCCTTCAATGAGGGAGATACAGGTGAAGTTCACACAAATCATTCCTTATACTCAATTCCTGGCCCACGTGGTGCACAGTAAACAAGAAAACAGTACTATTGTAAGTAGATGGCATTCTCCTGTACACCACAAAACTAAGCCAATCAACCAAAAAAACATGAAGTCTTTCCAATAAACAAAGAACCCAAGCCGGTATTTAAAACACACACACACCCCCCCC
>Ga0065711_1041679_pt1 | contig 15959 bp, 4 predicted proteins | sample Hoacrofraction12_FD_59098 | JGI IMG/M metagenome (GOLD analysis project Ga0065711, IMG submission 59098) | Hoatzin crop microbial communities from Cojedes, Venezuela - Epithelial fraction 12 v2 (version 2) | ecosystem: Host-associated > Birds > Digestive system > Esophagus > Crop | place...
CTTCTCTGGAGATATTCAAGACCCACCTGGACAAGGTCCTGTGCAGCCTGCTGTAGGTGACCCTGCTTCGGCAGGGGGGTTGGCCTAGATGACCCACAGAGGTCCCTTCCAACCCCGAACACTCTGTGATTCTGTATATACATTCTCCCTTTCAGATACAAAAAAGGGACACTTATTTTCCCTAGTCTAGCTTCAGATTTGCCAACAGACTGGCTTCCATTAACGCATTTAGAAAATTAGTAGATACAGCTGTTGGTAAGGGTGTTTCCCCCTTATCTTATATCTTTTATCTTTTTTTAAGTCCTCTCTGAACTTCCCATGATTTGACACCAACAGCATGACAGGAGACTCATGGTTGCACAACAGTGCAAGTGCAACCACTCCAAAAGCCTCCGAGATGTTTCTCGTTCTCCAAACACAACTAGAATTCATTACCTCTGTATTTGAAATTTGGGATCATGTGAACAATGTATAACTGAACAATTCATTAATCATACTGAACAAAAGGGGATTTTGTTACGAAAAGGTGTACAAACACAAAGCAGAAAGAATCAAATGCTTAGACTCGAGCACATCTTCAGTCTTTTTGAGAAGAATTCTACACCTCACATCACTGAGGACTATTTGACTGCTAAAGCTAGTTTACAAGTCATTGGTTGGTGACGAATTTGTTACTATAATTTATATTTTGTACAAAAAACACCCAGGCTGTGTAAAAAGAGAGATTAAATAATACAAGCAAATACCTTGGAGTTTGTCATATTGTTTGGTCGTTTTTGGCTCTCTCTGGCTTCCAATTGCAAGAGTAATTTCTGGTGGTAAAGCTCTAAATCTTGTCGCAGTTTGTTTAAAGCATCCTCCAGTGAAACTGTAGCTTTCTTAGTTTCAAAGTACTTCTTTTTCCATTCCTCACGAACTACACAGGAAAACAGTAATGCTGTTTGGTCTTGTTCACCTTATCGTAAGGTCTGTTGAAGACAGTAACGGCCAACTAATCTCACAAGATTCAGTTGGCCAATGCATGCATTAAAAATTGGCAGTATGTTTCTTTAAAAAAAGCAGTTAGTGAAAATCTTAATTAAAATTACATTCACTATAAGTGCAACTGAATTTTCATAGAATAGAATCATAGAATGGTAAGGGTTGGAAGGGACCTTAAGGATCATCTGGTTCCAACCCCCCTGCCATGAGCAGGGATATCTTACACTAGACCAGGTTGCTCAGAGCTCCATCCAACCTGGCCTTGATCACTTTCAGGGAGGGGGCATCCACAGCTTCTCTGGGAAACCTGTGCCAGTGTTTCACCACCCTCATGGTGAAGAATTTCTTCCTAATATCTAATCTCAATCTGCCCTCTTTTAGTTTGCAGCCATTCCCCCTTGTCCTATCGCTACACAGCCTTGTGAAAAGTCCCTCTCCATCCTTCCTGTAGGCCCCTTCAGGTACTGGAAGGCTGCTATAAGGTCGCACCGGAGCCGCCTCTTCTCCAGGCTGAACAGCCCCAACTCTCTAGCCTGTCCTTGTAGGAAAGGTACTCCAGCCCTCTGATCATCTTCGTGGCGCTCCTCTGGACCCGCTCCAACACATCCATCTCCTTGTTATGTTTGGGGCTCCAGAGCTGGACGCAGTACTCCAGGTGGGGTCTCACACAATCACCTGCCACAAAAGGCTCTGTCTGTCCACTGAGATATAACACAAGGTCCAAACCCAAAATTTCATTCAGCCTGGCTGTTCTGTGGGTTTCAGTGGCACAATAAGTGCTCCAGACCTGTGAAGACTGGTACGCCCACCACAGCCCAAAGTCCACAGCTTTACTGTAACGGAATACTTAGCACTATACAGTTATGCAAAATTTGAGCTCTGCAGGCCAGAGATTTTGAACAGCTCAGTTTTATATAGAAGTCCTAAGACTATGGGAGAAGTTATTTACCTTTACACTTGCCTATGATTCCTCCTATATTGTTAATGTGCTATCAACAGCTGGCACATAAATCCCCCCTATATCTGGTGTGGCAGTCTTAGAGCCACATACATCCACTGGTCTGCAAAGTGTCTTAAATGACTCCTTCTTTCAAGGCATATTGTAGGAAATCAGGACAACTGCTTCTCAGAAACCTATCAAAAAGAACCCGGCTGTTGGAGGACTATACGGTATGTAACTGAGAGTGACTGTCAGCATGGCAATCTTAGGAGCATGTTAAATTCCTCCAGAATATGTTCTTCCCTTCATACCTTGTGAAGAAACATGTCTGCAAACGCGCTTACTTATGAAACTACAGGTCTCATAAAAATACTTCAGAAGTGGAGACGCTTCTTAAAGAACCTGCAGAAGCTGTTTGAATCCTTGTGAAATACCCTTTATTTTACCTAACTGGATAACATAATTTAAGACAATGCAGAAGCCATTTAGGGCTTATCTCAGCAGGATAAATTAGCTTGCCTTGCAGCTCCATGCTACTACAGATTCACTGCTTCAAGTACCCGAGTTTGGAGGTTTTTTTAAATACAACTTCACCACGCTGCAGAGCACAGTACAGCCATGCCCATATCTGAAAGAATGCGCTTGCCTTCTTCTTTCGACAATGCTACAAGCAACAGTTGAGACTCCTAGTGATTTAGTTGTATTTAAGTACAAAGAGAATACTCTCACAACATCAAAGTGATTAAACCTCATCTCTATGCAACTGGAATGTGACAGGGAGGATAGTTTAAGTATAAACTTGAAAATAATTTTATAAAGAAAATTTGGGTGGGATTTCAATGAGATTTTACCTTGTTAAAAAACAAGGTTTGTCAAGCTTGTCACGACAGGCTTGTAACTTCCATGCCATAAGCCGAATATCATTAGATAGGAGGAACAAAAAGTATTATGCTGGCAATTTGACTAGAAGTCCTGTCAGCACAGTAAAATCCTTTGTAAGCACCGGCTAAAGTCAGGTTTAGAACGTCAGCTGCCCCGGGCCTCCAACAGCAAAGCGGCCTGCAGTAGCTCTCTGGGCACTGCACTTGGGGGGACATGACTTGAATGGTTTACAAATCCCAGGGTATTTCTAGATTTACAAGACTGCCACAAAAAAAGTGGACAGAAATATTGCAACCTTGAATCTTTCCAGTATGCTGGAGTGAGCCTTCTTGGAGCTACTGGATAGCAAACTACTCTCTCTGTAATTAAGCTCACTGACAAAGAGACAAACATTTTCACCTTGGTTTCAGTGTCATTTCTCAGTCATTCCAAATTCCAAAATAAATTAAAAGTGTACCGTGGTATCTCCTCAGCTTATTTTGTTCCAGGAGCCCTTTAGCTTTTTTGATCAGTTCTTCTCTAGTTTTTTCCATATGCTTTCTGTCTTTCTTCATTTGTTGCAATTGTTCTACCATCTTGTTTTCTAAAGATATTATAAGTATATTTAGCAAGCATCTGGATACCATAAGTAGGAAGGATCAGTCAAGATTTTTGTAATGCACCCATCACAAATCATGCCAAAAGCTCTGTCAGAACAGGCAGTAGAAATTATTTTATTTTAATAAGTAGCTCTTTATATACTATATAAAGATATTTCCTCCTCAACATACTTTGCAATATGAAATCCTGCCATACTCTATGAAACAGCCCATGCAATTATAAATGTCTGGAATTTTCCAACCACAAACAAAAATTTGTAACAATAGTGTGAACGAATGTATGTACAAATTCTTTCATAAAGTAGGCATTTCTGTCTTCATTAACTATGCAGTCTTGACTAAATGTTCACTTCCCTGCAATTTCTTGGAATCACATACTCACTTGCTGCCTGCATTGCAGGAACTTGCGCTGGATTTACAGAAATTGCCAGAAAAGGTGGACTAGGAGGTGAAATATATTCTTTCGGACAAGTAAAATGATTTTGCTTGTTTTCATCTGCCTATAGAGTCGAAAGACACCACTGTAAGTATGTAACTCATAATCCTGAATAATTACAGTAGACACATGCCCTGAAAGTGGCCTGAGTGAATGGACGGGCTGCATTTGAATTCTGCATACAAGCTTTTTTATTCTGTTACCAGTACAAATGATTACTAAATTACAAAAATAGATGGACATTTGCAAATAAAATCAGAACACTGAACACTTACATTGCAGAGAGCATACAGACAAAACGTAGACTATTGCCAATTGTTCTTGCCTACATCCACAATCCCACAAGTTACTGGTGCTCCCATGCAAGATCAGGAACAACAGGCCTCAAAACTGCCACCTGGCTCATTGCTTACGAAGGCTGGACTGCCAATTTCTAAACTAAAATTTATAATACCAGATGTTAAATTTCATTATTATTTTCACAAGACTCCATTACTACCATTTCTGCACAAGACCTCACTGGCAACAGTTAATAGTGACAGCTATTATGCCATATAGTTGCATGTGGGTGAGGAGTCTTCCTAATTATGTTCTTATTCTGATACTATGACTATATCATATCTATGTTTTAAAAGGATTTTATAGTTTTTATCAGAAATTTTGCTTGGCTTGAGAGAAGAAAAATTTATCCCACAGGAAATGTGAAATTATAAAAATGTCACCGACAAACCCAATAAATTGTCACTGTCAAGAAACCATAAAAAAATTCAGCTAACATTAATAATACTGAAACAGTTATTGTATATGTAGTTCCTATTAAATTATAACCACAAGTATAAGTTCTCATGATTTCATTGTTTAGAAATACAGTTGATTTTTCATTAGCAAATCTGCTAAGTAGCACTGCATGAATTAACTTTTCTTAATTTCTCTCAAATCTACATTTGAGTATTTCATATTTCTAACGAGTTACCTGTCTTATAAAATTAGACTATTTCTAGGCGGACGATAATATTTTTTGCTCAAGATTACTAAGAATATGTTACGTTGAAAAACACACCTGATTATCCAGTTTTTCACCAGGATCAGCTATAGACTTGCTAGTTCTGCATTGCTGCAAGCTAAAGATAAAATCAAAGCAGCAAGTGAAAATTCATGTAATGAAATGTTTTTTTCCCCTATTTTCTTTCAGTTACTTGAAGTCTGTAAAAGAAGTTTCTATCTATGAATTAATATTATCCATTATTTTAGCAGATTCATTATTTACTAACCTTTGCTTTTTGTGTACATATTCTGTGGTTTGATCTTCCGTTATTTTAAGAATTCCAGCATCCTGTGTTCTGTCTCTTCGCAGTTTGGTATCTTTTTGACGGTCATTATTTTCCATGTTTGTTAGTTCTGTGACAGGATAGTGATGATCAAAATACATAGATTACACTTACAAAATTCAAGCTGGTTTGACTGTCTATGCCTGGACTTTCCAACCTGTATTAGAAATTCAGTGAATCAATGCAATATGTAGTTATCTTTGGGGTTTGGAAATGTTGTGTGAATAACAGAGGAAAGAAATAAATAAAGAAAAAGGTATTTTTGTTTTGAGAATTTGTACCTAACTAATTCTGGTAACTAGTACAAGAAACATTATCACAGATAAGGAAACCACTTAATTATTTCACCTTCCCTAAACTAATTCTGTATCTAACACTTTCTACCTTTCAGAGGGTGAAGATCCCCTGCAAACTGGGGCCAGCAAAGAAAGGGACAGCGAAATGTTTTGTGTTTAAATGTTAAAGAATAAATGTTATCTGCTTTAAAATACACACAATACATATCTCAAAAAAAAATTGCTGACAGACCTTACCTTTACTACTACAAATCCTACATCCTTCATCATTCAAAATAAAGCTATGGAAAACTTTTCAGTTATATATTTACAGATATATATTTGTATATTGAGTGGTCCCATACCTAACATCAGTTAACAGGATGATGGAGGAACAAAGCTATTTTTGAGAGACTATGACTGGAAACTGAAATTACTGAAAAGTCATCGATGAAAGCCTTTTTTAATACACTCTCCAGACACGTGTCAAAGAATACAACATGCAAATTTCTGTTTTCTTACTCAAAGTGCTAGATATCCAGAAAATCATATCTATGAAAAATTGAATATTGCCTTAATAATTACTCATTAAAAATTTGTAATAGACTAAAGTTCATATTTTTTACACTAACTGTAAAATTCTACTCAAATAGTAAGACTTGTCTTTCAAAAGTATCTCCTCAAAAATATTTATGGTATAATTTTGATGCTGATATGGCAGTAGTCATTCAAATCCAGTTGAAATGTGTTAGTAATTTCTTTCTTGGTAATCACTAAAAATCTAGGAATATTAAGAACATTATATAACTGTTCAGGGACTTAGTGGCCCTCAGTATCCATAAGACACCCCATGTTAAAGGAAGCAGTAGTTAATAGATCTCTTCCAAACAACATTTTCTATTTTGGCATAGAACTGTTATCTAGTTAATGTTTGCTTTAAACCCCTATACACTTTTGTACTATTTTCACTGTAGTCTGCTCAAAGAGTTCTATCACCTCTCAGTTTTAGGAATGCCACTGTTCAATAGCATATAAATAAACATTATATGGGACAGAGGGAGGAAATGCTTCCTCTTCACTAGTAATGTAGCCATGGATAAGATGACAATGAAAGTGGAAGTGAATAAATGCTTTCCCTGATATACTGATAACAAGATTTTTTTCATTTAAAATTGCTGTTGAATTATGGGATCATTATCCTCCAATCTTTACAGTAGCTGCTTAGTAATTTTTCCATATTAATAAGATTAGACAAGTGCATCAACTATAGTAAAAAGTTTCCCTGTATCAGTCACAGTGATACAGAAGGAGTCATCCAAAGTAAAACTACAGCCCTTTGTAATATAATATTATTATTTAAAAAAATAGAATACTGTTCTGATAGCAATATTCCAACTCATGCTTTAACTATAGATTCCTTAAAATTTATCTTTCCTCTGCCAACTTTCTAAAAAGCATGCTTTAGCAAAAAGATGACAATGAACAGTAGTACCCTCTCGACATTGAATGTGATTTGGGGGTGTCTGGTTATTCTGGCCTTGTTCCTCACTGTGGTTTATATGAAGGGTAAAAGCAGTTCCTTTGGCTTTGTCATTCCACGTAGGAGTGCTATGGTCTTTTTGATCTTGGCTGAGATGCTTTTGCTGAGAGGTCTGTAATACCATATCACTCTTTCCAGCCTCCCAATCTGCAGCATTTGAATGACTTGATGTGAAGAGAGATCCACTGGATCCATTTGGATCTGCATAATAATTGATATTAGAAAACAGAAATATTATTTCATTGTAAATTTTAACTATAATTTTTTTATTCTCCTCCTTCATCTTCATCCTTCACTACATTGGTTAAACTTACCTTTTTCTCTCAACTGTATCTGTTTTTCTTGAATCCTGTTGTTATGGTCTTGCTTATGTTTTGTGTACAAACCTGGAACAGGTTCTTTCTTACCCCATTCCACAGGACTGTGCACTTCCTGATTTTCTAGCTGATGGCCACTTTGTATGCTTTCTAAAAATTGTTTGGTTTTTTCAGGTTTTTGTTGGGGAAGACTGGATAATCTTGATCCATGACCAAACCTATTAGTTTCTGCATTAGAGTGACGTCTTTGTTGAGCTGATGATGATAATTGGTAAACATCTTCAAAGTATTCCACTCCAGGTAATAAATATAATTCAGGATATAGTGCCTAAAATATGTGGTATATTCATCAGACAGGACTAAAGAGGAAATGTACAATGTAAAAAGTTTCTGAAAATGATCATTTAAAAATCACTCGATACATACATAAGGAGGAGCAAATGACTTCAGTTCCAGTTCTGTTTCTTGCTTTGCTTTCACCTTGGAAGATAAAGAATGGAAGCATAACCAATAAAATGGCTTTTATTAATAATGTTGCATATCACTTAATTTCTGTATTCTATCATCATCTTTACATACCACATTTTTTCATAACCAGCACTATCTTCTGTAATGTCCTCATGAGGAAGAAGGAACATAGTCTACTATTCTATTTTCTGACATGGTACTTAAACTTTATTTTGTCTATTTGTCAAATCTCAGTCAGAGTACTGAATATGTTTTTTTATCCTTTGCATCTTCTCTTATGTTTCAAAGGACCTGATTAACAGTCACAGCAGAAGAAAATCTTCAACTTCCTTTACTAAAAGTTGCTTCAAGCTGAATCTGAATAGAAGTGCTGAGTCTCACATAATTTTCTCTATTCACCAGACACAATCTGCAAAATATTTAATCTATATAGAAAAAAAAAATCTATTACTCTCCTGTGTTTTCTTGTATTTATTTTCTTGATATTCTTTGTGTGATATACACTTTCAGATTTCAACAGTTGTCCTAAAAACAAAGTCTAAGATAATCAATGTATATTTGAAATATGTGCTCCAACAGAAGAAAAAACCCCAGAAGACAAGAAATATAAGCTTATATTTAAATAATGAAATTTAACTAAACATGGGGCCAAATTCTAGTCTCAGTAATGGCCAGACAATGCCATCGATTCACTGTTAGAGACACGGGCTATGTGCAAGAAAAGGAAGAGCAAATGCACACGATTTTAGCTTCAGTTTATTTTTCATTTTAAGACTCTTACTTGCAAGTAGGGTACAGCTCTTAGTACTGGTTGCATTGTTAGTGTTGTGAAACAGAAGACTGGGGGGGGGAGAACCACTCCACAAATATTTGATCATGGAGATGTAATTCAATGAGGGTTACCATGACCCTCAACAACAAATAGACCAGTTAGTTGGTTTATTGCTTTACACTTTATAACAAAGTTAAACATCAAGCAACAGTAGATACCACAAATTAAAATTATATCTTTAATTTGTTGCTAAAAATCTTCACTTGTATCTACCAATATCACAAATATATTTAATTTTCTATCAAGGTAAAATATTTTATTAATTTCCTGACATTCTAAAGGAAACTGTAAAATTTCTCCATTTATCTCAGAACTATTAGTGGGGACGAAAAGACACCATCTTACTTATTATTATGTTTTTCCACCTACTTTTTGCATATTACTTAGTATTTATTCTAGTCTTCTGTGTGAGTAATTTTAGTGGTAACTCAACTACAAATGAAATAAAGAACAGCACCAAATTTCCAGCTTGTAATAAATTTCCAAATCCGTGAGAAGCAGGTGAAATGACAGGTGAAAAAAGTATTCTATACTTACGTACCTCACTTAAGTCTTTGTGTGTAACAAGAACAAGCTTTCAGTTGGACTGATTTTCAAATTTATTTAATTTTTAGCTTGTAAGTTTAATCTTTAGTTTGTAAGATACATAGAGAATCAATGTGAGGAACAGTTCTGATTCAGAGATGTAGGCTTTTGATGACATACATATGATTCTATGATTCTATGATCTCAGGCTGTATTACTGGACTAATTAATGGAACACAAATGTACATCTAGAGAAGCTTAATTCAGAGACTGATCTTTTAAAGGCTTTTGGGCATGTCACAGCAGGAATCATTAGAGCAAGTCTGATTTACTCAGCTCCCATTGCAAATTCTTCAAGCACCATTTTCCCAACCATGTACTGGTAATAAGGACCTTAGGGAGATTTTTTTTTTTTTAATGCAGCTGGATTTGTCATATTTAATCCATTAACTTATAAAAACTAGCATCCTTTCACTGGATAGTAACTAATTAAATATGATGCTTTAACGGATGTTTCTAATATACCTGTCCAGCTGTGCCTTTGTATTTGGGCAGGTAGATGTGCTCTGACAAGAGCTTATGCTCCAGCATGTTTAAAAACAAGTGCTAACAGTGCTCCTGAAGTTATCTCTATTTTCTTGTGATATTATCTTATCTGCAGGAACAAAATCTGTGGTTTACATCATAAAGCAGAACAGCATTAAAGAAAAAAAATTATTAACTTACCACTGCTAGTTTTTTCCCAATGCATTTTAAAAATTTGAATTTATCTGCAACAGCAACTCCACCCAGGTACTCTCCAAGCTTCTCCCGTAGCACTCTTAATGTGATGTGAGGAGACACCCTAGAATGTTGTTATTCATTAATACATCTGTAAGATGAAATGATGATGGCTAGTTAGTAAGAGGGGGAAGATAATGCTATATACATGCTGGTTTGCATGGACAGAATTAGCAAAAATTAGAACTATGTCCTAGAACTGAACCTAACTACATGTAGGCCAGAGAGTCTTGCTGTGGTAGAGTCAGAACATTGTCTTACGATATGGTAGACTGTATTACAAGGGCTTTCATAACATTAACTAGCAATACTCATACTTTAGAAACCCCATACAAAGGGAGAACATGGAAGTAGCTGAAATTTGGAAATGACTCCTTCAGAATGCTCCTGCTCATCTGCAGATGAATAAGAAAAACATTGGGAACCACAGTCATGCATTTCCATGTAGGTGATAAAGTTCCATGGGGTCCATGGACTGTAGAACACACCCCTTCAAGCACCAAGGGCCAGAGGAGACTTCATCACTGCCCCCTTTAAGTAGCAGGTACACTCCTCTGATTGTGCCTTCTCCAATACAAATTTACAATTGGGTGTATGCATGTGTACAAGCAAATGTCTTTTAAATCAAAACCAAACACTGCAGTGTGAACATTTCCACCATAGTTTGAGGATGAGAGAGCTGATGCAAATATGAATTGCATCATTTAATGTACTACTGGAAACCACGCAAATATTCATGAACTCCATATAAAAATCACTATAGAATAAAAAGCATTTCCGCAGAATAAAACCAAATGTGCAAGAGGCACACAAAAGCTCTGCAGCACAACATAAGCAATTCTAATTGCTCCTATGCTGCCATTTAAAATAAACGAGGGTACAAATTCAGGCCAGAGACTGTTAATCATCCATGCTGATTAAGTGTTAGTAGAATACCTAGCATGATTTTGGCCCAGGCAGCTCTCACTCATCAAGCAAGGCACAGACATACCTTGGGGGATAGCACATGCCATTCTCAGTAAACAGTACAGACAAGAACATGCCATCCCTTCAATTCGGACAGGTCCTCAACATTAACTTGTCAGGGTTTGTCTGCACTTTCAAACAGCACTATATGCCTTTATTTTACGCCCTCAGTTTCATCTCATAAACACAGCACTTCGGTGGGCTACAGTGCTTCCCTTGCATTACTTCCAACACCCTGGACTTACAGGACCCTCCTCAAGATCATAAATCTGCCTTGCAGCACAGCCATGCAGCAGAGGAGACCAAAGTCTGCAGAGTGGAAACATACAGGCCACACTGCTTGGTCCCTGTGCATTTAGCGCCTGATTATTTCTTCCCCAGCCATTTTTTTCCCACACTTGCTGTAGATATTAGCCCTAATGTGATTTATTTCAAAGGTATAGAGAAATATGTGAAAGACGAATACATGATTCAACAGACATCCTTCCAAGGTCTTATGTGCGAACAGAGATTATGTATAATTCAAATATCTCTCATTCACTATCATTTCTTCAAGCTGATGTCTCAGAGAAGACACACCCCTTGAACGGTCTTCTGAAACCCAATAAATGCAAGCTTTTTCAGATGCGGTTCTAACACTGCACATCCTTCACTGATAATGCCTGTCCAAACTAGCAAGCAAATCTAAATCTATGGCATTTATGAACAGCAGGGAAAACATCTAAGTAACTACAATGTATCATGGGAGAAAATTATCTAGGTATACAGAACCTGAGATATAGGGCAGAAATTTATGTGAGAATGATTTGCCAGTGCAGCTGCTAGGAACATGTAATAACATATTTCTTACTTGCTGCCACTGGCTAGCAGAAGACTAGCCACATCTGAGTCTTTTGCTTTAGGGTGTTCCTTTAAAAGTAATGCAAAGTAGAAATCATTGCAGCCATCTCATCTAGAAATAACAGAAGTATGGCTTCTGTGGTGAGCAACGAGGAATAAATAAAAGATCACAGAGGCTGAGAAATCAAGTTCATGGGAACAAGAACTCAGAGCCACAGACAACTATACACTTAATATTTTCCTCTAATTTCATGATTAATGGAACTGGCCTGTACTTAGACCTAGGAATCCTTTGTTAAGCTGACTCAGTACTAGGATTGTCAAGCTGACTGGACAGTGCTATCAACAACGTCCAAACAGCATTAGTACCAGCAAGGCTGCTGTTCCCTCTCCTGGATTATAGTAAGAGAAGTTTTTTAAAATATTTTTTTGTTTTTAAAGACAGTGATACACTGGCCAGGTGCTAGTTATTGCTAACGCTAATGTACTGCAGCATCGCATAGTACCCATAGAATAATTAATTAGCAATTATTTAAGACTCATTAGCAAGCAACAAACACCCAGACAGATATAACCCCACTGAAATCAATAAGCATCCTAATCTAAGTCGATGCCTCAGAATTGAGCCTTAGTGAAAAAAATTTACACCAGAGAACAGAGGGCAGTAACAGATGTCCAATCATATGAAATGATTTGAAGTTACCACGCAGCCATGTATTTTGCACCTCTGCTGAAGACTAGAACAGCAAACAAAATGGATATATGCACTTATTTCCTCTGGTTTTGAGCAGCCTTTCAACAAAAGAAGCTGCAAGAATGAATACATTCTGCCTTAGATGCTCATACCTGACTGCTGTCAATCTTTTCAGCTACACAGTATATTAAGTGGACAATACAAGCTTAAATTTAAATTAGTTAAACCCATATTCCCTGCAGTTTAAGCTAAATTGACAGGTTTTGCACAGCAGCAGACAAGGTGCATGTAAAGGCTCAGTTTCAGTACACATCTTTACGTTATTTGATTTTTCTACAACTTCTTACCACACTAGATACACACAGATTTTGTCAGTAAAGTGCTTAGGAGTACAAAACAAACTTTCAAAGTTATGAAAACTACAACTCTCTGTGCCAGATTTGGGCCTACGACTGGGAACCAGGGTGTTCTTTCACTAACTCATCTAAACAGCTACCTGACAGCACACACAGCCTATGGTGTGGTGCGGAACCTTCCAGAAATACTGCTGAAGAAGAAAGTAGATATGCTGGTGGTTGCATGGGCTGTAATGCTTCCCCTTTAGAAACATGGCTTAAGCTCTTTCTTCGGACTGAGAGAGCTCAGATCGTCATATCCCTGTTCCTGGGATTTGACAGGCTATCCCGTCTTCATCAAGCCACTCTGTCTTGAAGCTGGCCCACTGCCAAAAAGAATTCAAGATTTTGATAATCAGGCTCAAGGAGACAGAAAGGCTGTAAGACTGTGATTTTACAACACAAATTATTCTGCAGAAATACTAGCACTGCTCTGGAAGTGCATTTCAATGGTCTACACCAAGGGCTGCAATGGAGAGAAGCTTGATACAGTCCAAATAAACATTACGCTAGTCATGGGCAGAACCTACCCTCCAGAACTTTTTAGAGAACAAGTCTCTTCTGACAGACGTAATTGTGCTCTACAGAGAAACAGCTGGAGTAAATGACCTGCCACGTACATGAAGCCTAGGATTTTACTCACCTTATAAATCCGGCTGAGATGAATTTGCTTGTAAGAGCTACAGGAACTGTATTCAACTTGAAGTTCCACACTTCTTCTGGGACATAAAAAACATGGAGCTCCACCAACTAAATAAAGAACAGATGATCATAACTGTAGATATATTATAATCCTCTTCCTGCATGATTTGTTTTGCTTAGGTGGACTTTCAATTTCTGGAGGCAGGAATGGTTTCTTCGATGTTAGTACATGGACCAGAAGAGTGAGGCTCTATCTGACAATGATGACTAGATAGTGAGAACAGCCACGAGCAGAGCAATTTGTGATTGAATGCCAGCTGACAGCATCAAAATAAGTCACATTAGAACAAGCTCAACAATGGAAACAAGAGAAAAGAGAGCCTGTGCTACTGCTGTACATCACTCTGACAGCAATGGACAGAGCTTACCAAAACCAGTTGATACTCTGGAGCATGTCCTGCTTGCAAGCATATCTCAGCTGAAATCCTACCTTTGTTCATCTCATAAAAAATGCAAAGCCCTCAAAGCTTGATCCAAACAGTATCACAACTTGACCTTGCCAGCAAGAAAAAAAATTCTAAAATATTTCTGACAGTTGTTAGTAATATTAGCTACCTTGGAAGCACAGAAATGCTCCTGGTAATGTCTGCAAAAAGAATAACTAAGCCTGCTCTGAGCAAGGTTCACTCAGATTGTGCTCAAACCTGTGGAAGTTGTGAGACTGTTAATGTCTAGGTTTTGTTATTTGTAGTGAAAATCAGATGGTATTGACAAGGATGATACACTTCCCTACAATGAGAAGCCATGCAAACAACCTACATTAAATATTTCTGCAATTGTTGAGTTATTAAATATACACTAGAAAAGAATGTTTTCTACATACACTAGGTTAAAAGCATGGGGTTTTTTTTCCTCTTGGGTCTCCTAGAAATGGTGCAGTGTTGCTTATTTTAATATAATTTTTTTATTTGTGAAATCTAAAAAATCTTTATTGAAAAGTACAAAAACTCACCTGTGATGTTCGTGGTCTCACTTGATTGAATGACATGTTGGTCCCTGTACTTGATCACAGCAAATACCAGGTGGGCTTTCTAATGTTCTTTTTGACCAAGACATTCTTTAAGAGTTAGTTTCATCATAATCTCTTACAAGAGAAGTTACTCCATTAATACCCTCTATTTTCACTTACTGTTCTTCTTTCCGTTTATGAAAATGGAAAAGTTGTTCCTGTGCTGAGGCAGAAAGCTTCCAGCTAACTGCAGACAAACAGACTCAGCCACACCTTCTACACAAGTGAGTATCACCTAAGTAACTGGGGGAATTGCTAAATCACAGCCCTGCAGCTCCGAGAGATCTGCCCTGGTGTATTTCCCCTTAACATTTTCTCCCCTCGCACAAAAATACTTTGCCTGTATACGTTTATCTACACAATTGTACTGTTTTCCTAAAGACACAGACCTAAATCCCCACAAAATAGGATTCTTGCAGCTTCTGGGTTTACTGCTGATAAAGGGACAATTACTGCGAATGGCAGCCAAGCCACACGCACGGCCCACTGCGCCGGCCAAACGCAGTATTCCAAGGAAACTCGACCGTGCCGTGTGACCACCTCAGAAAAACCCTTCGATAAACTAGAAACCATGGTTCTGCCCTGACCTTGTTATGACTTTCCTTGGTGCTCTCTCACTTTGAAGGCTCTTCCAGCACTTTCTCCTGCTGAACGCCCTTGCTGTTCTCCTGAACACCATCTTGGCAGCTCTCCCTTGTGCCCCTGCTACTTCTAATTCACCTTTTCTGGAGCGCCAGTGACCAGACCTTCTGGACGACCTCCCAGGTCTTGCCCTGGCTCCATGCGGTGGAACTAAGATTCCTCACGTCAGCGGGCAGCACCTGCTGACCAGGCCGTGTCTTCACCACTACCCCGCCAGGCGCTCTCACGAATGGCCTGACCGGCACATCTTGTCCCTTCTCCAGCTATTCCCAGCCAAAGGCACAGCAGCCTACAGCACAAGCTCTCCCCGTTAGTCCCTCTATATATGCAAGATGTTACACTTTGCCTTACGACACGCCACCTCATGCCGTTATTCCTGGCTTCATGGTCATTCCCGGGCTCTTTCTGCAGTGAACACCCACCTCTGCCAACGGCAGTCAAGACCCAAACATGCTGGCAAGAGAAAACTTACTAACTTCATTCCCTCCACCTCAAAATAAGCTCCACACTAGTAATTCCCTGGATACTATCACCGACATTTGCCACCTTGGTCTTAATACTGTCTTCTGGCTTTATCCACTTTATAGACGAATGTGGCGGGGGGGATCTTATTTCTGTGTTTCCAGGCGGTTCGCCCCTTCCCGGGTGTGCAGAGCTCGCAGGCCAGCAGCCCCGAACCCCAAGCACTAGTGAGAGACCCAGCCAGCGGCCTGCCCCCGGGACAGCGGCCTGATCCCCGGCCAGCGGCCTGACCCACGGGCAGCAGCCTGCCCCTCGGCCGGCGGCCTGCCCCGGGCAGCGGCCCACC
>Ga0065711_1006996_pt1 | contig 15958 bp, 10 predicted proteins | sample Hoacrofraction12_FD_59098 | JGI IMG/M metagenome (GOLD analysis project Ga0065711, IMG submission 59098) | Hoatzin crop microbial communities from Cojedes, Venezuela - Epithelial fraction 12 v2 (version 2) | ecosystem: Host-associated > Birds > Digestive system > Esophagus > Crop | place...
TTTTTTTTTTTTTTTTTTTTTGTTTCTGTAGCTTTACAGGGGAAACAGAGTTAGATCTGTGGAGGGTTTGGTTTTCTGCATACAATTCTTCAAAATCCCTCAAGTCTAACCATCGTAGGACAGTACCCATGAGCAACTTATGCTGAAATATCTGGGAACTGCACACACTGATCTCTTGTAATGATCAGGCCACTTATTTTTTTCCAGTGCATTTTGGCAAGCTTTTCCTCAGCATCATCCAAGAGCTTTTCATAGTAAGTGGTGCCTTCGCAGTGACCTGAGTCCTTATCCAAGCCTTCTTTGTTACCTTGGCCGTTTGCAGTCATATTTGTCTATTTTTGTGAAAAGCTATGTGCTTTAGTAGATTCTTACCTGTGGGGGACTTGTTTTTTTAAAAAAGAGGAGTGAATAAGGGAAATGTATAGTGAATAAAGGCTGACGATCCTCACTGCTTCTTTCATGATGTTATATGATGCCGCTTGTGAAAACCAGGAGAGCTCAATTCTGCTTCTTTATTGGTACTTGAACACTTTTCAGTTGTTGCTTTTCCACACAGAATCTGTAAGGCAGGACCTTCACCTATGCATTATTCATCCCCTGCTCTCTCTCCTGCCTGCTTTTGAGGTGTAATATCAGACAGTCTTCCAGCATGTCTATTCTCATTGTATTTTGTGCCCACCTCTGCCCACATTGCTACTGTAATCAAATTCCTGTTGTGATTTGTGCCAGAATAACCGTGGGATAGAATAAATCCACAGACTTTAAAGGCATTAGCCTTTAAAGCCTGCCTTTACCCTAGCACACTTGACAGCTGTACCTAGTACCGCGACCTTATTCTACCCTGGTGAGGCGGCATCCAAAGCCATGCTGCTTTGCAAGAGCATCGCTTCTTGCTTGCTGAGGTTTGCTCCTCAGGGCCAGCCCAGAGGATGAGAACAGCATGCAAACACAGCTTCTCAGCAGGAGCAACTGTTTGCTTCAGCTCTAGCCTTACTTAAAAATATAAAGCTATTGAACAAACAAATAGAGACCTGGTGTTCAAACTCATACCTAACTAACTTGGAGAGCTGGGCTCCTAGATCCAAGTGTGCATTTCAGACCAGCATCAAGAAAGTCTGGGTTCTACTTCAGTTTGTTTTCTTCTAGCTGTAATGCTCAAAGTGAGTACTTCAGGATTCAGGTGCAAGGGTGCAGATATATTTATCTGCTCTAGAGATGGACCGGCTATTTATAGAGGTCTTGGACACTTTCATCTCTCCAGCAGGCTAGTTTGAGCCACATCACAGTTTTGAACTGTATCAAGCACAACTACAGATCATGAGTGATCACTGGCAAAGCGATATCCAAAAGCTGCCTGGTGGAGTAATAGGTTAGGAACATCTGCAATTAAGTATCTGGAAAAATACAGTAAATAAAGAAAGATAATTGGAAGTTCCAACAAAGGACTAAAGCCCTTATCATCATGGTCTGACCAATTGAATCTTCCTAATCTTTCTTTAATAATTAATTTTTATGTAAACTCTGAATTTTTCCATAATTTTGTTAGAATTTATGTTCTGTCTTGCTTTCTGACAGGAAAAAAACCCCTCACGTTTATTATAAATCTTTGATATTTCTATTGCAGCCAGTGGAAAGGTGGGCTGAACCTAGTTCATTCATGAGTCTAGAGAAAAGCGTATTTCTTGCCCCACAGAGTGCCAGCTGATGAGTTGTAACAGATGGATAAGATAAAAATGGAGTATAGGTTGGGAGAGACAGGTTGACAAAAAATGATAGTGTGTGCATATTTTTAGCTAATCAAGACTAGTAATCATACTTTGCTCACTTGCCCAATTGTGATTTTCTACCCATGTAACAAAAAAGGTGAATTTCAAGACCACTATTTGAAGGAGGCTGGGGGGAGTGGCAGTGTTATCTTAAATTCAGAAAGTTTTTACCAGGCAGGGCTACAGACTGATTTCTGTCTGTAGTTCACAAAATTGTACAACAATGTTTTATCTTCCCACAGTGCCATGAAAAAATTTTGGCCTCAGTTCATGTGTGAAACCTTTTGCACAACAAAAGTGGTTTCTTGTGGCCTGTAAGACTAAATGTTCTAAGCATTCCAGGAAGCATATAAATAGATTGGTACCCTTCCTAAGGTTATGGAACCTTATTTCACTTTTTTCTTTCTTTTTTTTTTTTTTTTCCCATTTATGCTCTCTTCATCTAGGCAAACACTAAACAGAGTACGGTGTTGGAAAACCCTGACTATCATTTTCCATTTCACTTCGTTTCTCCTTAGTTATATTTTCTGAAAAGAAGTAGTTTCAGTAAATGCAACATAGTAAATTATCTTAAATTACTTCTTACAGTCCAGGCTAGTATTATAACATGAAAATTGTTACTTGGAGTCTCCCACGCCCCTGGCTGCTGCAGACCTATGTCTCCAGGCTGGGGAGAAACCAATCACAGTACTTATCCAGCAGAGTCTGCAGGCCAATCCACAATGTGGAAAGCAGTGTTTACATAAAGGAGATTTCTTATCCTTCGCTCACAGTCCTGCTAGATTCACTGAATTGTAGTGATGGTCAAAAACAACTAAAATGGTGATTCTATACTGATGGGTAGGCAAATGTCTATGTGGAAACCAGATGAGAAATTATTCAAGACAAAAACATTAAATCTCTTCTCATCTAAGGATACTACAAAACAGCCATCCTGTTTCTTTGATCTATGGTATTTGAATCTGAATGTGTGTTAATAAGACGTATATGTTGGGCATTGACATTGTCTTCTGTTGAACAAGGGTAAACATTGCATTTGTCTCTGTAAAAATATACTTCAATAGCTGGGAAGAAAGTGGAGATTCATTATTTTTGCAGTTGTAGAAGACATTTAGCAGCTGTGTTTATACTGGCAGACAATTTGGATATTAGGTGGCAGGACAGAGAACTGCAGATATACAATATTGTGCAGACATTGTGCACTTACAGCCCATATCCAGGGAAACATGTTATTTTATATTTCCCTTGGTGTAATTAATCACATTTCTTGATGTATCTCACTATTTCAACTCATTCCCCTAGATTCATTCATTTTTTGGCCTGTTTGTTTAGTAGTTACTGAGCTCCATTTTAACAAATTCCATCTCAACTACAGATAATAAAGTTCTTGTTGCTTCAGGGGAGAAAATTAAGATGGCCTGATACTGATTACTGAGACTACCTGTAATAATAAGCAAGTCTACCACATCAGAAAGATATTTAGCTTGCCTTTGGTCAGAAAAATATTCATACTGTTCTTTGGTATTTAAAAATTAAACTAATTTCCTGAAAGTAAAAATATGACTTTTATCTTGACCTACAAAGGAAAACAGTTGCTCTTTTCTCTGTTCGTGAAGTTCTCTAATCTCTCAGCAGGCTTTGTTCTGGTTTTACAGGTGAATCCCTTAAACCGTATCAATGATGGCACATCCCCTGGGAGAAATATGCTGATATAAACAGTGAGGAATCCTCCTGCTAGGGAGGTGCAAGCCTGAGGAACCTCAGTGTATGGGACGTAACGCCAGGCTTTTTTTTGGCATTACTTCTTCATTTAAATAATGGCATTAAATGTTCATGAGTAAATTTGGCTTGCAACTGCTACTGTGGGTGCCCTGCAAGTGACATCACCCTGAAATGATCACCTGTTGGCATCACGCTTCTCCTGCAGCTCCCCAGCCCATGGGAAACAGTCCTGATGCATCACTGTTCAGGGAAAGACAATATATCCATTTCCTATATGGTTGACCAGTTGTGCTGGAGAGAAGCTGGAGGAGTTTGTGCCAAACTTTTGATCTCCTTTGACCAAAGAGCTAGCTTTGTAGGAGCTTTGGCCTGGGAGGTGGGCAGCTCCAAGGAGGGCTCTGAGATGGGAACGAAAGACCTGCCAAGCATGCTCTGTTCTGGCTGAGGCTGGGTGTCTTGCTAGGTGAGGTTTTTCTGTTCGTGAAAAACAAATAGGAGTTTTGCTGACCTCTAAAAAAGAAGCAAAGCTGAAGAATTCACTACGCAGTGAATTAATAGCTGTGCATAGAGGATGACTTACCCAAGATGATGTGATCAGCAGATTGCTTGAAGAAACCATGAACCCTGCCCTCTGTCGCTTCTCATGGCTGATTCAGAATGCTAAATGTAACTAGGCAGTATTTTTCTTACGGATAAATGAAAAGAAGAGACAGAAATGAGCTCTGTTTATGTTACATGACTTAGCCACACCTAAGGAAATGCAGCTTGCTTTCACCCTTTTTGTTTTAGAGGGTGGCTGTGAGGAGGCTCTGTCCACTACAGTGAAAGTAGCAAACTAGTATGTTTGTAAGCACTGTTCTTGCATTGCCATGAGTTGTGTGGAAGAGATAGCCCCAAGCATCTGAAGGAGGGCTGAGGTAGGTTTTAGGCTGTGCTTAGCGCTTTTCAGAATACTGAAATCTCAAAAAGAGATTTACTTTCAGGAAGGTCATGGGGTTTGGATTTGGGAGGAGAGGACTCTGGTGATCATATTTTTATTTCTAGAAACTAATAACATATATATTTTATATATTCTCAAAGATTAAGTGGCTTGTGAAAGTACATTGGAAGCTGGTGGCAGAACTGGAAAATTAATACAGCTCTGGGGAACTTGATAGAAGTACTTTAGTCTAAGTCATTTATACAAAGAAAATAACATGTCACTATTACTCGTGCTTTTGTGGACCCCATAATTTTGCATTCTCTAAAATGCTTGCTCTTTCCTGTGATATTTTCCATGTTCCACTCTCTTTCTCCAGCATTTAAGTACAGCTCTCTTATATGATGATGGTTATACAACTGAAGTTTAATGCAACCTAGTGGAAGCTGTCTCCATGCAAAGACCACTGGCAGCAAGGCTGGAAGTACTATCATCTGCAAACATATTCCCAACATAGATAGCATGAGTTTTGTTGTAGACAGTATAATTGAGGTGTTAAATGACCTCTAAATGTCTAGTCCAAGCACACATAAAACAGATTAATAAATTATCCATTAAAAGATCTATCAATATGTGCTGCAATTCCCGCTCCCTTCAAATCTGTTGATCCCTTTTCCTTCCGGTAATTCCCATGTTTTCTTCCCATATGTTCATCTGCACCTGTCTTTCTACTGCAAACAGCTCAACAGCCCAAATCAAGACCAGGTTTCTACTGCCTCCACCCTCCTAGTAAAGACAGGCTCCTTCAACTTCTTGCTATATGGCCTGTCTCTTGTACCCCAGCCCTCCACCAGCTGGTCACTGCTGCTCAGCCATCGATGTTACACAGCTGAGCAACTTAATGAGGAGGTTCAGGGAAAGAAAAGAGATCTGCCTTGCCCTGCTTTGCCTGATGTTCCTTATAGTCCTTCCTAACACGTCTTTTTCCCTCTCTTCAACACTTTCACATTGAGTGCCCTTCCTCAACATGACCTTAGCCTGTCACTCTTGCTGTCACTTTTGTTGACTCCAGTCCCCTCTCCAGTCCCCTGGCTCACCTCCTCTTGCAGAGGCAGAGCTGCTCCTGACAAGACCATCAGGCTGAACACATTGTACCAGTGCCACGTGAAGGCACTTACTCAGCTGCTGGCTGTGCAGGTGGTGGTGCCTTCAGAGCTGCACTCCTCATGCAGATAGCTCAGACAAGTCACAAGTGTCTCACAGAAACAGCGTAAATTAAATCCTTTACAAAAGCCTAACTGAATGATCACTGAACACCACACCTGGAATCATTTAAATTTTAGCATTACTAGGAGTGTGTTATATTTTTCCTTTTAAAATAAACCTAGGAAGTGGCTAGGTTAATGCATACGACCTTAGCCTAAAGGATAAACAGCCAAGTCAATAAATATAATGTTCAGGACCCTGCCTATTCCTGTCTATACAGCCAATCATCTATAGCACCTGTATCCTTTCTGGCAGTTGTTTTATGACCAACACACTAAAGTATACAGAAAGAGAAATGCTGGTCAAATACGATGTATTTAAACTTTCCCCTAGGAACAAAGCATTTAGTTGCTGCTTGTCAGTCCATGACAATCATGTTTTTAATTGTGGAATTGATATCCTGCATTTGTCTAGCTGTTTGAAATTTAATTAACATAAATTCTAGGCTGAATACAAGGCGCTGTCTGTGCTCAGAGTACTTAGGGGAGGAGAGGGAGTCAGGGTGCAAGGAGAGCTGCTTCAGTATCCCTGTCCAGATCAGCTACTCTCACATGCTCTAGTTGCCAAAAGTTTCTAAGAGCACTGGTGCCCAAGGGGAACTAAGGCTCAAGAAATAGGCTGATACTCATTACATCGCAGTGACTACAGACTTGGCCAGCCTACAGGGATCTTATGAACAAAGCAGAGCCGGAGCAAGTGTCTAGTCTGGCCCCACAGCTATTGATTTCCCTTTATTGTCATTTAGTCAGAAGAATAATTAGAAAGACTTGCATTTCCAACCCTGTCCCATGCAAATACACACTATCAAGAGAGGGCAAGGTAGAGACAAGGATATAGCTCTGGTCTATTTTACATGAAGTGATCAGACCTGGAATAATGAGGAGGAAATCCACTCCCCAGTCCTGCTCCCCAGGCTCTGAAGACACAAATATTTTCTTTTTGCATGATTCTCTTACAACAACATAGCTCCCAAAGGACTCCACACTATGGTTTGGCATGCCTAAGATGCACAAATAGAAAAATGTGGATTTTGCACTTAACAAAAGTCGAAGTGCATCTTCTGACAGGCACTAGTCTACTTTTCAGATGTGAAATTAATTGCATGTGTTCATTACTTCAAAATAGATTGCAAATACGCTTTTTGATATTTTTCATCCAAAGTTCAAAAAGTGACACTGATGCTATATTGTTGAACTACAATGCTTACCACTCAGATTGCTACTGTTACATCCATGCTAGGTATACAGATGTGTATATTACCTCACTAAAGTAAGATGGCAGAACCAGTCCCTCCTCATATCCAAAAGAAATCACCAAGTGTGGTGTTTTTTCAATTGGCTTCTGAGGATGTTACCCAATTATCTGAAATTTCAGGTTACATATAATATCTATATTATTTCACACCGTGCAATATAAAGGAACTGGTAGGAAATGGCATTTAGTAGTTTAGAGGAATGCTGCTGGGTTTAGCAGAGGGTGACTGAAGGTGATAAATTTGATAAAAGCTGAATTTTGAGCACACCACTCCAGTGACTCAAAACTGAGGAAAACAGAAATAATTGCCAGGATGATCTTTTAACACACTCCATTTTCCCTTGCTCTTGTGTGAATTGTCTCTGACAGCACGGCCATGGAGGGAGAGAGGCAGTGGGAGGAGGGAGAATTGGGCAATGGAAAGGGAGCTGTGGTTAAGCAGTGGCTTTGGAGACCATCTGACTGGATTCCTTTTCTGTCCCTGCCTAAGAAAGTCATTTAGGAGATGTCTGTGGCACAGTGCCATTCTGCATTTAGTTTGGCTACTAAAAGCAGCTGTTTTCACTGCACTCACTGCGAGTAGCAGCAGACAAGCTTCTCCCACAGGCTCTGTGTTCTCTGTCTGTGAAATGGGAGGAGCAATATTTCTTTTCCCTCACTCTGCTTAGTGCATGCCATCTTCTGTCTTAGTGTGTTGGTGCTAACAGGAGGCCAAGCTTGTGGATCCCAGGATTCTTTGGCATCTCTTGGCAGCACTTGGTTTTGCTCCAGAAACAACTGGTATTGGAGTCATTCTGATTTAGTTGCCAGAGGCAGTGTACTTTTGTTTTGCTGCGGAAGGTTGACTTCTGCTCAACTATGGAGCCAGTGTGTAGTTCATCTACCAATTAATCTCATGCTTGATTGCAGTGTTTGTTGTAACTTTTACAGTCCCTTCAATCACTGTGACAAGATCCTTGTTTATGCTGTAACCCTATAAAAGGAAACAGCATTCAGCCACGGTTTTCTTGCTATATAGCCATAACGAATAAAGACAAAGACTTGCCTTGAATGACATATAAAATCCAATTTAATATTAATTCTGTTGTAATATTTAATTCCAGAAGCATATACGGAAGCAAATATTAAGGCAATAGACTCTTTGAAATTATTTAAACTATTTTTATTAAACATATTAAAACTATAAAGTATTAAGCTTTACATTTACAACAGCTATTCTTAAAAATTAATGACGTATTGCTGAGTGTTACTGTATTATTAAAATTACACTCACACGTTCAAAACTGAATCATCTCCCTCTACTGCCCCCAAAAATCTTTAGCAACACATAGGAAACTAGGTGGAAAAGAGTTAAATACTTTTGTTATCAACTAGATCAGCTACTCCAGTTAGAAGCATCTAATCAAGTTATAAAAAGGCCCGTTGAGATCTTCGTTAGTTTTTTCATCTAGTGTTGAACTGATGCAACATCTGAATGTTGTTGCTTTAGATGAACTGGGGAAACTTAAAAAAAAGGAAAAAAAAAAAGGACATGTCTAAACATGTCCAGTGCAAACATTGTAAATGGAATGCAAATGCTAGTACAGAAAATAGTAGCTGGGCTTTTTTTCCTTGTCTTTCTGGTTTTGAACACCTAATGAGAGGAAAAAATGTCCTCATATGTAGGAAAACCTGCAGAAGAAAGAACAAACATTTTCTCTTTAACCCTTTAGAAGATAAGTTTTCAATTATGGCTTCAGTTAAAGCTGTAAGGAAGGACCTTTCATCTTTTCAAGTTATGAAGTCCTGTCCTCAGTGTTGATGTTTATATCTTTTTTATATCTTCAAGTATGGAGTGGGGCTTGCAGGAAGGAAACTAAGACAGATGGGAGCAGGCAAGAAGGAACATGAGTCTAGGGTTTACTGTTTAAGGCACTCACCTTAAACAGAAAACTGTTATACACTGGTCTCTCTTTCAGAGGATATCTGTACCTTCTACCGTAAATATCACTAGCTGTAAACCAGAAATATTTTAAATCTTTAAACTTAAAAATAGAGCAGGGGTGTGGGGAGAGGAGGAGGGGACATGGTCACATAAAGTCTCCCCAGCTAATTTTAAATTTTTTTTCTGTCTTAAAGATTAAGATTTATCTGTTTAAATACATGCAGCTTCTGTCTGATCAACATTAAAACTATTTCACTAGGATCTTTAAAAACTGCACAAATTCATGACAGAATGCAGTCTCCATCCATTTACATGTGCAATCAACTTCCAGTTATTTAACTAGTGTCTTAGCAACTGCATCCTTTAGCAGTACACATATCAAATCACAGTTCTATTTAACAAAAAGAACTTCTGTTAATCACTGCTGAAGTCCATTTAAACAAGCATCATGTATTTCTTAAAAACAAGAGTATGCCATAAATGACAAGGTAATTATTGTGCATGTCTAATTCTGGAAAAAGGACGGGACTTACAATACATGTTTTAAGATATAACAATAAAAAGTTAATTGAAATACTTTTACAACACTCCCGTAATTCCTTATTTATTATAGACCCACAAACACCAAACCTCATATAAATTAGACATTAAACATGCCTTTAATTACCCAAATGGCAAGACTGTAGTGTTTTTATCCAGTATCCTTTAATAAATAATAAATTTGTGTCTAACAACATATTTGCTTATAACCTATTAATAGAATCACCTAATTGACAGCCACATGGTTTGCAAATTAATTCAATCTTGTTTCCTGTGGTACCTACTTCACATTATTTAGGGATTGACTAGACAGTATGATTATTTTGCCCTTATTTCAGTTTGATGCAGTAGGTTTATCTCATTGCTGGCTGCTTCACAGTGACATTTGTGTGACAGTGTTCAGGCTGCAAACTATTTAGTTGTTTTACAGTGCCTTCCCAAACTGCTTTGCACATACTTCAGCCGGTTTTACCTTTCCTTCTTGCTCTAGAGACACTTTGATTAGATGCTGCTTCTGTTCAGTTAGTGTTCAGACAGATTCAATCTCTTTGTTTTTTCTTTTCTTTCTTTCTGTCTGTCTGTCTGTCTGTCTTTTTTTTCTGTCTGTCTGTCTGTCTGTCTTTTGTTTTTTATGTCTTTCTTATTTGTTCCAGAAATAAAACCATTAACATTTTGCACTGGCCCTTCGGTAGGCCATCTGCTTGTGTGAGAGCTGTGCTGAAGTCCTGGGTCTGTTCAAGATTAGGGATGGGGAGATGAAGCATTAGAGAGTCTGCAGGGCTAAGAGCCTGAAATTCTGTACTCCAAGGAGGCACAAAGGGTAGGGCTGTGTGAAGACACGCATGGGATACTGTGTACTGCCTCATTAAAACTAACAATATGAAAATATCTTACCGAAAGCAAGAGCCAACCATCCATGTTTTCATCAGCTGGGTAGAATTTTGCCTTAGGGCACCAGCACAGTCCCCCATCCATGCAGCTGCAGCTGGCTTGCGTGGGGAGCTGTGGCGGCCGAGCCACTGCCGCCTTGCCTGGCACTGTCTGACAGCAAGCGATCCCAATGTGACAGATCTTGACTTGCCTTTCCCTGTTATCCCTTCTCATCCATTAAGTATTCATGCAAGCTCCCAATTAGACTGTGGAAGATAAGAGCATTAATTGGCAAAGTCACATTCCTTAGCATCTGACAAAACTGATGTTAGCCTTTCTGTTTTCAGGTAGGTCTTCAGCCTTTTATGCTGTTTATTATTTCTTCCAGGTTGAAGATAGGCAGGAATGGATAAGCAGTAACTGTACCTTCTGGTTTGAATTTTGAGCCATTCTTTTCATTTTGTAAGATTTCTTTCAGTACATTAAAACCTTTAGTTTAGAAAACATGAAGTTTAGTTTTCCATTTTACAGTATTTCCCCATTAAGATTTTGCTCAGCTGAAGTAACAGGGTTTAATAACTTCTCTAGCAGGATCAAACAGGCAAGCCCTAGCTTTACTGATGATGATTAAGGGTGGGAGTCATGCTGTGAAAGAGTGACTAAGCGCTGTTATTGAGATCTGACAATTTTCCTGGAAGATGGCTCTGATAACTCTGTAACAAGCATATTTCAGTGAAATGACCCAATTTTAGAAGATTAGTATATTTTCCTAAATTCAGTAAGCTTTTATAAAAATCTCATGTCTACAAATCTGCAGGACTTCTCTAAAAAAGGAGACTTGGTAATACCTACCTGGCAGTCCCAGAGAACCACAGTACAGAAGAGCATCCTATAGCAGCACTATCATTTTATATTCTGGATCTGTGAAGACAGGTAAGACAAGTTGATGCAGAAGGCAGGAGGAAATCAAGGTGGAAAAGCAAAGACCCTGGGAGGTCAGCATTTGACAACATTCTTCTTAGAAAAGCTAATGCCAAACACAGCCTCAAGTTGGACTTACTCTTGTAATCAATTAATGTGGCCATTATAACTAATAGTTTTAATCAGCTGGGAGAGCTGATGTACATTAATTACACAATATTTTGAAGTTCTTATGCTGATAGAGATTAACAATTAGGCATCAACAAGGATACAGGGTATAACAACAATATGTATGAGAGTCCCTATACAATTGGATAGTGGCTAGCCATAGGCCTTATGAACATGTAAGAAAATGTAAGTATTTTTAATGGATTGGAGATCTCTTACACAGTTTAAAATGTTTGTAGCTTGTTATTTTCTGAAGCCATAAAAATGCTTTGCCTGAAATTAGTTATTTGGAACTCCCCTTTCTGTACCTAACCAAGCAGAAGCTTAGTTTCAGTCTTCTGTAGAGAAAGAATGTGGTTCCTTGTTCATTTCCTCCCTCCCCACCCCAGGATCCTTTTCACGTCTGTAATAGGACTTTTATTAAGAAAAGAGGTTTCTATCCCATATAACAAACTTTGGCAGGGCTAGCTGGTGGCCCAAACCTTGAGTTCAGCAGGTAAGATGCTTCCACTGAGTCTGCATCTTTTCTTGGAGGAGGCAAGGAGCAGTTGTTCAGGGAATAAAAGATTCCAGGTTCTGTCCCAGGGAGGATGGAAGGCTTCATGCCAGTCTGTGGCCAGGCAGAGCACTGAGCTGCAGCTGCTGTAGTGCCTGCATCAGCAGAAGGGGAAGACGAGCAGTGACACAGTTACACCCAGATCTGTGGCTGCCACTCTCAGGAGAGCAGTCGGAAATTTGCCCTCAGTCCCAACTGGCTACTGAGCATTGTCATTCCTTGGGGCTGCTAGCTGAAGACCACCCAAACTCACCTGTACTAACGGGTATCTCAATCGATCTCTATCTTTTTATTTTTAAAAAACAAACAAACAAACAAACAAACAAAACCAGTTAAATAAATGATGTATCCTTAGGTTCTTCCAAGGGCATTTTCATATTTTTTTCTGACTAACAGAGAAAGTCATGACCTAATTGTTTATGCTAGCAGTGGGCTAAGCTGGTATAAATGGGTGCAGCCCTATTAGCAATAGCTTCTATTTAACTCAGTGCTACTGGCCTTTAAAAGTTGATCTAAAAGTTAAAAGGAACAAACTTCTTTATTGGCTTTGCCTCAGGTTAACAGAGGAACTTAAAATTCATAATGGAGCCTAGTAAATAAAGACCTTCATGTTTGTCCTCCAAGCTAACGCAGGTGACTTGATGCTATCCATCTTTTTCAAACCCCATCTAAGTTTTTCTGACCAATATAATTTTTGTTATATTGTCTATAATGTTCCATTGATCCAAAAATGTTCTTTCCACTTGTATTGCTATTATTCTCGATTCTCATTCTAGGCAAAGTCATGTATTTGAAGATTAATTCTGAGCAGGACAGTTTTGTTTCAGTCTATCCTTTGAAAGACATTGTAGTGCTAGAAAGTTCCGAGTTCTGAACTTTTTTTTTTTTTTGCTGCAAAGAACTGCACACAATTCCAGAGATGTCTGTGGTTCTTGGGTACTGGAGTTTCATCATTCCAGGTTCTGCCTGCTAGTCCACATTTTCAAGTGGCAAAATAACTCCCTGTATGAAACATAATATTCAGTGTGATCCAAGTTTCTCTTATTCAGGCTTTAAGGAAATCCTTAATTTGCCATTCCAGTTTTTCCTGTCATTTGCTTAATTATGCTGCTGCATATATGACTGACTCGTTGGTCCTTCTGTTCTGAATCATGCTCATTAATATGTGCGTTTGTACCTGTGTAAGAAACATTTTTAAGACTTTAAGTGTGTCTGGAAAACACAGAAGACAGTAGCTCTGGCAAAATAATTTTAGGAGATTCAAGAAAGATTTCAAGAACCTACACAGCTGCTTTTGCATTTTATTTTTCTGAAATTCTTAGTCTTTGGATTGGGAAATTTATGCTGTGTTCAGAATATCTTTTCGGGCAAAACAGTGTGTGTAATGGTGACAGAATCATTGCCAGATTTAAAAATAACCCCAGCAGCAGCAAAATGCTGTCCCTTGCAATTTGTCTCCCTGCCCCAACATTCCTTATATATTTTCAGTTATCATCATTCACAATTAAATAGCTATAAAATGAATTTTATGAGAACTTAATGTGCTTCTAAATGCACCCAAAACCATGTGGTGTATATCACATACATAGCTTGCTGAACTAAGAAGAGAAATTATCAAGTAAGTTATGTGGAAGCTTTCCATAGTCTCCTTATATGACCTTGTAAAAGGCCACGAATATTTGAGGTCAGAGGGAATATAAATATTCATTTCTACATGACTCATTCTGAATACTCCGCTGGAGAAATTTTAAAATCATTCTAGTTAACCAGCACTGAAAACATTTTGGACATTGATCATTAATGTTCTACATGTTGGTTTGGCAAAATAGTTTTTCCCGATCTTTTTCCTACTAGAAAACAAAATAAAAGATTTGATCAGACTGCCCCCTACAGAAAGGACAGCCATGGCATTTTCATACCTGTAGTTTATCATCAGTGGTAAAAGAGAATTCAGAGGCAGCATGTCACAACAGTCAGCTCATCTATAGCTTCCAAAATATCAATGAAAGTTAGACTAATAGTTATTTTAAAAAATATTTTTTAAGTCCCTGTTTACGGAGGTGTTTAAATGTGTCTAGATGGACATTCCTTTCAGGAAATGTCCTCAAAATGCTGCTGTTGTACCGCTTCTAAAGTAAGAACAGAGCGTGGAAGCACAGGCCCTGCTAGTTACAGCACTGTGATTCTGTACGTTCCTTGTGATTCTCTTTTTCTTGATCATAGCCAGTGCCCCAGACAGGAATTTACTAGCCCACCCAAGACGTTGTTCTCAGCTGAGAATATCAAGGTACAAGCTGAGGTATCAAGAGTTGTAGTTCCACTGAAATTTCTCCATGACTCTGTCCCTGACTGGACCTAAATGTGTATTCATTAAATAACAAATACATTGAAAAACTAAAATGTACAGTCTTGTGAAGCTCATGTCTTAAATTTTCCTCCCAGGAAGAGATTGAAAAAAAAATAAAGTACTGTCAATGGCTTACATGTTGTGAGCTGCTTCTATCTTTTCACTGTTCCAGATAGGTCTGTGTACAGCAGAGGAAGGTTTCTTATGAAACTTTATACAACTAAAAAGGAAGGTTTTAATTCAGTCTTTACCATACATGTTTTCAGCAACAAGAGAGGAGGGCATTCAGACATTTCCAAACACTAGATAAATTTAGGGTAAAATGCAAATCTGGGTTTGGGATGCAAAGAAAAAGACATACAACAGGCATTACAAGTTCTGACTCCTGATAAAGATTGTTACTTCTTCCAAGTAGGGGCTTGTGTTTTACATATTTATTGAAACATTAGCTCTGATAGAGCCATTAAAAACCTGAATGTTCGCTCCAAAATCTTTTCCTGTCAGGTACTAAGTCCTGAGACAACATCTGGGCAAAAGTCTTCCGTTTGGCAACACCGATCGAGGAAGACGTACAGAAGCAGGCTGTTTTCCTGACAGTTATGGATGAGCTGGGAAACACTGTTGTCTAAAAATGAATTATTTCAAATTTAATGGACTCTAAGTAATAATAAAACATTGTAACTTCTTTTGAGGAAAATGTCAAAAGCATAACCCTGTTTTCTCCACCTCACAGTGCTTTCTCCAGAGACTACCTGGGTTTTATGACATCCTATGGGATTCCAAGTCCCACCAGCTGAAAAGGGGTAGGAAGTTTCTCAGAGATTGCTGCCTTTCCTATTTCCTTTGGCTCTTGAGCTGTATAGTTTTTAAGGCATGCCACATACTGGCTTCACTCATGAGATACTCGCTCAAAAAGGATCAGAGAAAACATTTAATATTTTCATTACACATTTGGCACCCTTGAATATTTTGAGAAACTAAATTGTGCAGTTAGGTTCTTTATTTATCAGGGAAGAGGAAGGCTATTTCTTTGCCACTAAAAATGACATATTCCATGGCTAAATCTTAGATCCCACAGTTAGGTGACCGTTTTCCAAATAGTCCATAAACCAAATTGATACTGACATTAGTCCCCTTCTGCTTTGTGAGATTACTGTCCTCTGTTTGGATCAAGAAGGAAACACCCTAGAAATATAAGTGCTTATTCTTGCTTCAGAATCACCCTTAGCACCACTCACTGAAGTAGCAGCACAGATTTTCCAGCTAAGGAAAATGTAGTTATGATATGGAGAAAAAAGGAAAACACTATAGTAAATATCCAGTGCCTTTCATCACCTGTTAGGAAGAGAGAACCTGCAAAGTTTCTTGCCCTATAGAAACTCATGCTAAGTAAAATCACAGTGTCTTACCTGTTGATGATCAGTCATTTCCAGATTTTGAAAATGAAGATGATTATCATTATATGATATATGATTATTTAGTAGAGACAGCAGTGACAGGACGAGGGGTAATGGTTTTAAACTAAAACAGGGTAGGTTTAGACTGGATATAAGGAAGAAATTCTTTACAATGAGTGTGGTGAAACACTGGAACGGGTTGCCCAGAGAGGTAGTGGAGGCCCCATCCCTGGAAACATTCAAGACCAGGTTGGACAGGGCTCTGAGCAACCTGATCTAGTTAGTGGTGTCCCTGCTCGCTGCGGGGG
>Ga0065711_1007512_pt1 | contig 15958 bp, 11 predicted proteins | sample Hoacrofraction12_FD_59098 | JGI IMG/M metagenome (GOLD analysis project Ga0065711, IMG submission 59098) | Hoatzin crop microbial communities from Cojedes, Venezuela - Epithelial fraction 12 v2 (version 2) | ecosystem: Host-associated > Birds > Digestive system > Esophagus > Crop | place...
CACCCGCCTCATTCAGCAGCGGCCCCACATTGTCCCTAGCCTTCCTTTTGCTGCTGATGTAGTTGAAGAAGCCCTTCTTGTTGTTTTTGACATCCCTTGCCAGCTTCAATTCTAGGTGGGCCTTGGCCTTCCTCGTCGCATCCCTGCATGCTCTGACCACATGTGTAAGATATAACATTATGTAACATATAATATATAACATATTAAAATCTTTGATATCTTAAATCTTTGATATCTTAATCAGTGATCTGGATGAGGGGATTGAGTGTTCCCTCAGCACATTTGCAGACGACACCAAGTTGAGTGGGAGCGTCAATCTGATTGAGGGTAGGAAGGCTCTGCAGAGGGATTTGGACAGGCTGGATCTGTGCGCTGAGGCCAACTGTATGAGGTTCAACAAGGCCAAGTGCTGGGTCCTGCACTTCAGTCACAACAATCCCATGCCATGCTACAGGCTTGTTGAAGAGTGGCTGGAAAGCTGCCTGCTGGAAAAGGACCTTGGGATGCCAGCTGGACATGAGCCAGCAGTGTGCCCAGGTGGCCAAGAAGGCCAACGGCATCCTGACTTGGATCAGGAATAGTGTGGTCAGCAGGAGTAGGGAGGTGACCGTGCCCCTGTACTCGGCACTGGTGAGGCCGCACGTCGAGTACCGTGTTCGGTTTTGGGCCTCTCACTACAAGAAAGACATTTGAGTGCTGGAGTGCATTCAAAGAATAGGAAAGAAGCTGGTGAAGGGTCTAGAGAACAAGTTGTGGCTGAGGGAGCTGGGGCTGTTTATTCTGGAGAAGAGGAGCCTGAGTGAAACCTTATCACTCCCTACAATCTCCTTTCAGGTAGCTGTAGTGAGGCAGGTGTTGGTCTCTTCTCCCAAGTAACTAGTGACAGGACAAGAGGCAATGGCCTCAAGTTGCATCAGGGGAGGTTTAGACTGGATATTCGGAAAAATTTCTTCACTGAAATAGTGGTCAGGCATTGGAACAGGCTGGCCAGGGAGGTGGTTGAGTCCCCATCCCTGAAGGTGTTTAAAAAACGTGTAGATGTGGCACTTCGAGATATGGTTTAGTAGGCATGGTGGTGTTGGGTGGATGGTTGGACTTGATCATCTTAGAGGTCTTTTCCAACTTATGATTCTATGATTCTAAGTTTTTTGAAGTCATGAGATGAAAGGGCATATTTTCAAAGTATGTTGCTTTTCCCAATCTCTAATATTTGCCCCCCAGACTAGACTCTCACTCGTGTCATGCCACTTTTTAGCTTCTCTTCTCAGGGATTCTCTCAATTATTAATGTGCTGGTTTTGACAAGGATAGAGTTAATTANCTTCTTAGCAGCTAGTATGGGACTACATTCTGGATTNGTGCTGGAAACAGTGTTGGTAATACAAGGATGGTTTCGTTATTGCTNAGCAGTGCTTACACAGAGCCAAGGCCTTTTCTGCTTCTCACACTGTCCCACCAGCGAGTAGGCTGGGGGTGCACAAGAAGTTGCGAGGGGACACAGCTGGGACAGCTGACCCCAACTAAACTAAACTAAAGGGATATTCCATGCCACATGATGTTGTGCTCAGCAATATAAAAAGCTGGGGGAAGAAGAAAGAAGTTGGGCACGTTCAGAGTGATGGCGTTTGTCTTCCCAAGTACCCATTAGCCATGACTGAGCCTTGCTTTCCTGGAGATGGCTGAACACCTGCCTGTCGATGGGAAGCAGTGAATGAATTGCTTGTTTCACTTTGCTTGCGTGCGAAGCTTTTGCCTTACCTATTAAACTGCCTTTATGTCAACCCATGAGTTTTCTCACTTTTACCCTTCTTTTTCTCTCCTCCATCTCACTCGGGGGGAGTGAGCAAGCAGCTGTGTGGGGCTTAGTGGTCGGCTCGGGTTAAACCACAACAATTAAAAACAAATCTCAATAAACCTTTACGCTGTTCATCTGGAGAAATGCTCCTTTCCTCTTTCTCAGACAGGCTGAATTTATGAACAAGCTCTGCTGTTGAAGCACTTTTTTTTTTTTAATCAGTGGTTTTAACATTGAGTTAGTGTAATTGCACAAATTCCCAAGTGCTTGCTGAGCTTCGTAACACAACTGTCAGAGGTCAATCAGAGTAGCTGTAGGGGATTACTTTCTTCTCTTTCAGATTGTGCCTTTGAGGTAATTTATGCTCCTCTGGACCTTTTGTGATGTTTGTAATATTAACGTCATGTTCTCAGGTTGCTTTTGGGCAGGCAAGGCAAGGAAACAGTGCTCAGAAGCTGAAGAAATGACTGACAGGAGAGCAGTCCAGAAGTGATGCCCTGCATGCAGTGGGGCTGGGGATGCAGCAATACATACGCTTCCTCCCACTTTGCTTCCCATTTAAGTTTTACAGCTGATGGAAGGTCCTTGGAGAGTGAAGTCATCTCTGTTCCCATGGCCTGAGGAGCACACTGCCTAGCCTAGGTTGATATGGCACAAAATATGGCAACAACAAAACCCCAGGACATTATATCTATAATCAGACCTTGTACAAATTGAATTGGCTTCCAGAAAATTCTAGAGCCACATATGTAGTACTTGACAGGCACAACGTCACTTATGACTGTAAACAACCTGATTCATTACACTGAAGCATGCTCTCGTCTACCCTCCTCCAGCTGAAGTGTACTATGGAGCGAAGTGAACGCCCACAGCCTTCAGGCATCGTGGAGTAGGTGCAAAGTAAAAACAGCACTGATTATCTCAGAAACAAGCTGCTTGTGCTATTCTGGAGATTTGCTAAGAAACAATGAGAAAAATTCTTTTTGCATTCTTCCCCGTCAAAGCCTTCTTTCAGGAAAGCATCTGATCGCTGGTATAGCTGCCTTTGTAGATGTCTCCAGGAACAGAGCAGTATGTCTCAGGAACAGATACTATCAGGGCAGGCTGCAAAGTCAAAGATAGAGGGATAAAACATCCACGACATTTTTTGGAGATATATCCTGAGCCACAAACAAAGCCAGCTGGTTTGCTGTGCTTCTAATTGGGATGACATTAAGAGCCATGGCTGGTCTCGGTGCACTTTATCGCAATATTCACTTGATCTCATTTTTCCAGCAGCTCAGCCACACCATGCAAACCGAACAGGAACAGTTTCTGCCTAACCCCTTCTTTCGTCAGTCAATCATTCCCAAGATTTGCAGCTAACAGCACCCATCAGGTACACAAGACCCTCTTTTATCAAACACAAGGCACCTCCATTCCCACCAAGCTCAAGAAAGGTCCATCTAAGACTTCCTATTGACATTAGAGGACTTTGGATCTGATGGACTGTCATGCAACATAAAGGAGAAGGACACCATAAGCAACAGAGATGGGAAGGGATGAATGCCTGCAAGTCATCCGTATACATTTCACGTTACATAAATGTCTGCATGTGGAACAGAGGCAAGGCAAGAAATCTGGAAGCCTGTTGTGCTTCTTTCATGTCAGTCCCAGTTGCCACTTCAATACACAGACTTTTCTTCCACGTCAACCTGACTGCATGTCTTCTCACAAAAGAACTGAAGACAGTCTTCAAATCCTGCTAAGTGGCACCAGAGACAGATTGGCCTTAGGCAAATGCCAAGAATAAGGACTAGATATATTTCGTTTAGCTTGGGAATCTCCAATTCAGAGACCTCCTATTTAAGCTGTACAAACTTTTTGAGAGGAAAAGTAGCTAGTTAGCGCTGCTAGAAAAAGTCTTCCATCAAAAGGATCAGAGACTCCATGGAAAGATGGATGCCTTCCATCTTCAAAGCACAAGGCAGAATGCACTGAAACAGTTTGGTTCCCAAAAGCAGCAGCCGAGTGTGATAAATGACAAAGTGATTGCAGGAGCAAGGTTGACCCCCAGGACCCAAACATCTTTTCACCTGGAGAAGCAGTCAGGCTTCCTTGATACTGAGCTATTTAGATCAAGAGAAAAGAAGGAAGCCTATTTTTGGGAGACCAAAGATGTTTTGGAGTCTACTGCCATTGAGTTGTATATAACATTTTCTACTGTTCAACTCCAGCGTATATGGACGACAGTGCTTAAATGACTTAGTGCCAGGTCAGTGTTAGCTCAGTCTGACCAAGATGTGGTGTCATCCTTCCTATTTTTTAAACTGACATTAATATAATGGTTAAACAACATTTCTTATGGCTCCTGCAGGAGAAGATGATCCAGACAGGTTCCAACCCTGAATTTGCCTGGTACAAATGCTCTGAAACTGTGCCTGTTCTAATCCACCAAGAGTTTTCTTCCTTTTTTTTCCCATGCTGCCTTCTTGTGTTTGCTGTTTTGTGTTGCCTACTTTTTGTAAATCTTGCTGTAGAACAGTCTTAATCTATCTATATGCTACATAAACACAGAAGTATTACATATTTCAGTGAACAGCAAAATTAAATTTCCAGTCAGTTCAGAAACCAGGTTTCATCTGCCTTTTCACTGGTTATGAAAGATGAATATTAATGTCTATTTGCTGTAAAAAAAAACAGGGAGGAGGAACACAGAAAAGATGGAACTGGTGTCTAGTTTGCTACTGTGAAGTTAGAGCAAACTTATTAATTATAAAAGATGCACATGCATGAATGGACAAAGACCATGTGCAACACACTAGGTCAGCTTAACAAAATTAGAAAAAGCATTTATAAATTTATATCAGGTTTCAACAGAGTGAGGAAAAATACATCTGAGGATCTGAGGATGGCAATCAGTTTTGAGTCCACGTGAACATCTTGATTGACAGACCTGCAATGTTTTAGGGGAAGGAGATGCAAGGAAAAATGGGACGTGTGAATTAATCAAGTAATACATTCCTAAATCCTAGGATCCTGCTCCCCCATAACCCAACATCACTCATTTCCTATGTACCACTTTCCCAAAGTTTTCAACACATATGATCAGAATACACATCAGTCTAAGTTCTCATCTACATCGATGTTCACCAGTAGTCGTGTTATAAATAAATCCTGCAGAAGGTTAAACGAGAAACACCATGATCTAGTGAAAAGACACAGTACATGGTGGGAGATTCAAGAATCTACTTCTGCCTTTGGTAGAGATTCATCAAGAAACAGAAAACAACTTGGTGACTTCATTTCAGGTTTCCTACCAAGACCACGGAAGATGACAGAAGTCAGTTAGGCATGGTGTAAATCAAGTCAACAGACTTGTGGAGAGGAGAGAATTAAAAAACTATCACATTGGTCATATGATGGGCAATAGTCTCCAAAGCCTAATGTCTGAGGGAGAAAAAGATTGGGCAGGTTGTGTTCTGCTTGGGTGTTTTGGTGGTTGTTTGGTTTCTTTTAAGTGGGAACAGAAAGAAAACCAATGACATGCTGTGCAGCAGCTTCTAAGTTTGTTACCAGCGAGAGGTCAGCACAGGAAAACAAAAATCATCAATTAATCAAATCAATGTTCAAAAATCAAATGTCAGTGAACATGGGCAGCCCAGGTCAACCACCAACTCAAGATGCTGAATCTTGGCAGGAGCCGAACGGTGTCTCAGGACATTCCCAGAACGCCCTGGCAGCAAAGGCCACCTTTGAAAAGACAGAAAGAGAGAGGCACAAACCCACGTAACCAAAGTGAGAAAAAGAGATATCTGCAAATATTTCAGGGATACAGGGAGGAGAAAATAGTTCAACACAATCCCAAGCAGTGACTAACTGGAACATGGGCACAGAGCCAACTACTATGTAACCATCACCTAACTATGAAATTGTTATTCCTTGCCTTCCGCCAAGAATAACCTCAAAGTAAGGTCAAAAAACCACAGTGGCCACATTTACTTACGCACCCATGCAAAACACCTTTAGGAACACTGCATCCAAACAAACACTCATCGCTTTCCCCACTTTATACAAATCGTCTAGCTCACGAAGAGGCAAAGAGCGCCAGCTTGTATGCACCACCAGCTTCTGCTGACAAAAGCCCTTTTGACATTTCTATTCCTTGCTCTGCTCATTATGCTTCTATGGTTACTCCAACCATGTATCTGCACACAAGACTCCTGAAGACATCCAAATGATGGCCATGCTGCAAGATAAAACCAAGTAGGAAAATACATGTGCTCCAACAATGAGAAAATGCAGAAAGATCCTGAGGATTGCATTAGGTCCTGCAGTCACCCACTGCAAATCACAGCCTGGAGTTAGCAATGGCTGTGAGCCAACCATCCCGCCAAATTAAAGTGGATTTCCTGGAAAACCTCCATTGAACCCGCACTGGGCCACCGCAGACATTTTGGGGGGAGAGGGAAGCGTGTTCAATTTTCCTACTCATCCACCTTCGCCAAGACCCATCAATGATGGAGAACATGGTTGATCCCTTGATTATTTCAAGTGGTCCTTAACATCACACTAATCTGCTGTTCACAGAAGGACCTTCTATATTTTTAAACCACAACATGATCTCCCTAAGTCAGAAGGGAGGGTGAGCACCTTGGCTAGCTTTATTTCACCTTTCCCCCTCTCCAAGTAAAAGCCACCAAAAAATAAACCTTAAAGCTAAAACAAACTTATAGCATGGGATGCTCCTTAGTAGGTGCAAAGTTGTAGGCAGGCAAGGAATTGCTGGGGTTGCTTGTAATAAGGCAACAGGATGAAAATTAAGTAACATGGACTGAAGAGGAACAAGCAATAGAGATGCTTTTGACCACAGACATTCACTGGAAGGATGCCGTAGAAAAACACAGCAACAAATTAGCCTAAATCCTAGGAAAATACGCTAACAACCACACCTCATCAGCAGGGGAGGCTCCACATGACAGAGCGGAGCCTCCTGCCGCATCCCCCGCCTGCAGCAAAGCACGGTAGGCAAGCGGCAGGATTAGCATAGCATGAGAAAAGAGACTTCACCGCTTTTGAAGGCTCACAGGCGAGGATGACAAGACAGCACACACAAAGCTGGATGTGTAAATACATGCTGTCAAAGGAGTTTGCCTTCTCCAGACCAGCTCTGCTCAGAAAGCGTTTGCCGAGGAGATGGCAGAGACAGATAACAGCACGAGGCAGCCTGCAGAGAGCTGAACTCGTCACCTTCCCAGCTTTCTTTCACCCTAATGACAGATATATTTTGGGGTACATCCACCACCATGCTGAGAAAACCACATCAGTCACGTCTGTCCTGACACAGCCTCCAATCAGTTATGAACCGGAGACCATAACAATCCCCGTTTCAGCTCATTTCCCAGCTTCGGTATCGTTCGCCGCACACTTTGGGACTCCTTCCTGCTGATAAGCTCGTGTAGCGCATGATGGCACCAAAGGGAACCAAGCGCAAATATCAAGAAGAAAAAGCAGCTTCACTTCAGTGTGTGACTCATGCAAGAAGAACGCCAAGCCCTGAACAAGCCAAAGCAAAACAGCTGACTATCAAACCTTGCACATAAGTGCAAAGTTGCTCTTAAAAATAAAGACTGCGATTTCTTCCACCAAAAAAGCAGTTGGTTTTTTTTATACGATTAGCCACGTGTAAGAGCTTGATGAAGACAGGATACACAATGAGGGATGCAACTTCCTAAATATAGGTGCCAAGTACAATCTGAGATGCCCCGTGAGGCACATGTAGGGCTGGTAGACCTGACTGGTGATGGGAGCCTTCTGGGCTGGCAGAAGACTGGGAACCGGCTCCAAATTAGGGCACCTAAATCTCAGTGTGTGCAAAAGGTATCTGAGCACCCATGGCTACCGGTAGAGACCCAAGTTAGTACCATCAATGAAGACTGGAGAGCAAGTCAAAATACACAGGAGGTGCTTACTTTTCAGTAAAGAGAGGAGGTGGAGGAAGATTTTTACGATGGGGGTGGTGAAACGCTGGCACAGGTTACCTAGAGAGGTGGTAGATGCCCCATCCCTGAAAGCGTTCCAGGCCAGGTTGGATGGGGCTCTGAGCAACCTGATCTGGTTGAAGATGTCCCTGCTCATGGCAGGGGGGTTAGACTAGATGATCTCTAAAGGTCCCTTCCATCCCAAACTATTCTATGAATCTATGACTCAGGGAAAATGGGCAAACACTGGGAGAAGCCTTGCTCTGTTTGCCCTGTTCTCACGCTCTTCACAAAGCAGCCACAACTAATTACATAACTGGACTGGACTTGGTCCACCTTGTATAGACACCTTTCTCTTCCTGACCCAGTTTGTCCCTCCTTATGACAATATCAGAAGTAAATCCATCAGGTAACCACAGAATCGGACGGTTCAAGAGCTGCCAGGATACTTGAAATTCGTCTCTTTTTGTCAACTGCTCTGTCTTGCCTCTTTCCATGACCATGGTGAATATGCTCTCCACTCAACCCTAGCAGCTTGGCCTTAGGAGTTAGGTTAGATCCAACCCTGAGCCACATTTTGAGATAACCATGTTACCAAGAATCATCAGATCTCTGTCACCCAAGGAGAATGAGAAACACTTAGCAGAAATGAGAAAGCAGGAACATCACTATGGGCTCATCAGCCACCAAGGGCTGGTGTCTGAGCCAGGCTGAAATCTAAACCCATCTGTGCATTTATGAAGGTAAACAGTCTTTAGAGACTGAAGTCGGGAATGGGCACAAGGAATTAACAGATGCTAAGTTCACATCTGATGAGAAGTGTGCAAAAGATGCATCTGTGTTGTGCTTCATTTTACTGCTCTTAACAGAAATACCGTAATTATGATTGACGTATAATTGCACACCTATAAAGGATGAATATGAATCAAGGCATAAACATATTTAGGCCCCAAATAAGGTGAGGCAAGAGACGGACCCTGTTCTGCTTTATCTGCTCTCAGCCTGTGACGACAGTGCCCACAGCACTTTCATCATGCAGGCATTCTTGTTACAACATCGTTACACAGAACTGCAATATCAAGCAGAGATACATACTCCCACACAGGAATTTTTTGTTCTCTATCCAAGCTTATCTAATCTCACCAGCCCCATTTTTTGTTGTTTGTTTTTTTTTACTGGCTTGATTCTACATAAAGGATAGGACCCACAGTTGAGGAGAATTGTTTCCTCTTGCTCTTTGTATGCATGCAGTCATTTTTTAACTTGTATGTTTTGTCTCATAAAATTTCAGCCTGAAGAAAGCATCATTCTGAAAATGAAATAAATAAAACACAAAATGAAGGAGACTCTGTAATAGAGTTGGGACACGGACCAAAAGAACTTCTATTTCAAATGTTCTATTGCACCGTTTGCTTGTGTTACATTCAAAGCTTTGGGAAGGCATCCAAACCTATAAACACAAAATAATCCACAAAAATTACAGCTGCAAGGTGTCAGTGCCAGAGAAAAGTGTTTGATTAGAAAATGAAACTGAAAACACAAGGATGAGGTGAAAAACATGGAATAGCTTGTGCAGGATGAGAAATGTCAAAAAAAGAAATGGTGAACAAAGGAGATTTGACACCATATCCCCTCCAACAAAAAAGGGACATGGGAATGACACAGGGAACGAAAGAAGCCCTGTGTAAAAATGAAATGGACAAATGTTGGAGGAGTTTCCATCCCTTACAGAAGGTTTTCCCCACCACCATCTCTTCCCTCAGTGGAGGACCTAGGAGATTTATAATGGATTCGGCCACTTTCCTCCATCTATCCATTAACCATAGGAAAGTCCAAGCTCCTGCAAGCAAGAGAAAGGAGAGAGAACCGGAGACCATATGGGTCTTATGTGGCTTCAGATCAGACAAAAATCCTTTGCTGAACTGATCACAGACATACGGCATAGCTCCCTGACATGGAGCTTCCCAAAAAGCACAAGGTCCACATCACTTCAGACCTCCTCTGAAGACTTGCACCACTTTGGAGAGCTGTTAGGAGAAGGAGAAGGATCAAGGAGAAGGACCACAATGGCTACCTAGTCCCAAAGCACATAAGGCTCTTCTGAAGACTCATCACAGAAAGTCCAAGGACACCTCTTAGTTTCCAGAACCACTCACAAGTTCATGGCCTCTCTTCTCCAACTTTTATATTCCCCTTGGTAAACAACCTGATTAAATTCCATTTAACTTGAAAAAAAAAAAAAAAGTCAGCTATGCAAAGATGAAAACCCTGGCTTTAAATTTAAAGAAGACAGAAAAGCTTATCCATTGTACTTTTCAAATCAAAACCCAATCTCACTATGTTATAAAGAAGGAAATGAAAACATTGCAACTGGAGCATAACTGAAATAGTTTAAGGTCAAATAAAAACCCAAACATTTCAGGCAATTAAGTTCATGGGAGCACAGGGAGGGTGCACAGTTGTGTCTAATGGGTTCGTTCCACAATGAGACCAGAAATATTTATTCAAATTGAACTGTGCCTCCCTCTTTGTACTGCCTTAGTCCAAGGATTAAATTTGTTATCCACGAAAGGTATGAGAATCTGGCCCTAATGATTACATGCTCATAAAAATCAGAAGGTACTGTTGCTATTTCAACTAAGTATCATAAACAACTGCATCAATTAAATTTTACCAGGCACTGTACATATTGCAGATGCTTCAGAATAAATTATTTCTTTGCAGAACAGAGTATGTGCAAGCTCCAGGAGGGATGGGTAGTCCCACTTTAAATTGCTCTAAGAAAATACGTGCCTCTATGAGGCCATTATTTTGCAGGGAATGTTTTGAAATCCATTTTCAAATACTCAATTCAAAAAGTTGAGATAGCCGCACTCTGCAGATAAAATTAAGCGAAACTATAAAAGAGAAAGGCTAAAAAAAGAAATCTGGTCCAGATGGATTCCTGACTGAATTCTATAAAATATTTACAGAACTTCTGTCATCAAAACTTACGTTTCTTTTTGATGAGGTGGAAACCAAAAGCTCTCCACCTGTCTTTTTTTCTTTAAACCCTCACAGAATATGTAATAATATTATTAAAAATACCCACAAAAACACAAGCCAAAACCCACAACAGATTTTAATCTCAGCTGTAATTGCTGCAAGTGACTCCAATTAATCAATAGTGATTCTAAAATTCTCCGAAAAGAGATATTGTCCCTTTGCTTAATTTAGCCCAAAGTTGTTCCCTAGATTGCAAGTTCAAGAGTTTGTTCATTAAAATAGACTTAGCTCAGATAAGCAAGGCTGATACCACCATCATTCACATAATAAATTAACTGCCTAGTCCCATGACAGTGCTGTCTCTAGATACCAAAAGATACTTCATCATGCGTCAGAAGGGTAAAGCATCCACTTTTTCATTTAAGATCAGCCAAAAAGTTCTCAGTTTTCTGCTCCTAAAAATGTATTCTCCATTTGCCAACATCCAGGCTGCCAGACCTCAGGCACCCAAGAAAGAGGGAGCAGTTTCCACGACACGCAAATTGACTTCACATTTGTTGCGGTCCTGTAGGTGACAGAGGTGGTGAACGTGGAGCAGCCCTTTAAACTACAAATAATCTCAAAGGTCCTGGCAGGAGTTTTGGAGGAGCATGTGACTGAGCATCAGCAATGATATCAATAACGCAACTCTTTTGTTTCAGGGCAGGCATCTAGGCAGGGCTTGGTACTTGTGGATTTGATGTACAAGGTAACAAGGTGAAGGCAGTGGGCTGAAACCAGGGGATGAAGGTCCAGGTCCAGCTCTCAGATTTCTCGCTCAAGGCTATGCTTTTTTTCTTCTTTTCTCTGTCCCCAGAAAGGGAGCCCAACAAAAATTCCTTCCATAAAAATGCACACATTAAACCTGAATTTCAATCTCTGTTGGGTCTTCTCAGCTCTATGCAGCACAAATAACTAGCTCTTCTTATATATCTGCAGATTAAAAGGGGAAAACAAACAAACGACAAAAAAACCCCAGACTGTGTTCTGCTTCTAAATCCATTTCACATATTACTGCATGAGAGAAGAATTTACAACATGTTAGACATTAGGGGTGTATCCCAATTTTTTGTAAGCTGACCTTGGACTCGCTGTTCAATGCAGCATTATGCTTTTTCGAAGTAAAAGAAGAGACTACATAATGAATTGGTCTCCACTGGATGTTGCCTTGATGAGCACTACAATTAATTCAGATTAGCACGCTGCCCTTCCTTTCCCTTCACACTTTCAGAAATGTCTCTCTAAACCAATCTATGATTACCAGTCATACATAAAAGCTTCAGAAAAATACTCCTCCACAAGCATATGGCAGAGCAAATTTGTCCAGCGTTGCAGGCTTTTCATGGCATTTATTTTGAAGAAGGTATTACACAGCGATAGAGATGTCTATGTATGTCGGCTACACTGAGAAAGGCACAGGGCTATTCATTATCCCGTTGTGGTGTGCACCATCTACTTAGGAGAACATCCTGCTCCCCATAGATGCTTCAGACACATCATGACCATCATCGGCTATCCAGGATCTCAGCTGTAACATCCATCCTTAAAGTCATGGCTGTGTTTTCTAGGAGCTGTACTAGACCTCAGTCACATGCCATGGCAACCAAATTCAAGTGCACTTCTTCAAAAACATTACTTATTAAAAAAAAAAAAGAAATAAAAAAAGAAAAAAGCAGCAAGTTTCGCTAAGCCATTTCTGACTGATTTAACTCCCATACGCAATAGACAATATTAAAAACATGGCAACAGTCAGCACGTTTCCACCACAGCCACACTGTTCATGATGTTCCCTTACCTAAGGGGAGGAAGAGCACAGCGAACAGCACGTTAGCTGTCAAAACTTAACTGCAGCCACTGGTATGAGTTAACCTTAACCATTACGGTATCCCTCCCGCATCACGATATTGTCTCAGAGCACACTGAACCAGTTCAGCCTCCCTGATTTAACACCAGCGCTCAGGCACGGCAAGATGGAATAGCTCTTAAAGTAACAACCTCAAATGATGTAATTTCATTAAGGCAGGCTGACCCTTGCTGTTTTTGCTTGTGTTCCTCTGTGGTATTTTTTTTTCCGTGATTGTTTTTTCACTCTCTTGCAAACCTCCTTTTTCTTTCCACCTTCCTAGTTGTGTATATATTTATAAATATAGAAGAATAAAGAGAATACAGACAAACCCTCAAGGTGTTGCTCTCCACGCTGGTCCAAACGAGAACACAAGCAGAACAAGATATTCGAAGTGTTACACTCCGCAGTTTGTAAGAGTGTGCACAGCCTTCCTTTAGTGGTACTTCATTTAAAAAAAAAAGTACAAGAGAGATAGCAGTGTCTGATGTATACAAAGAAAATTCTTCTAGCTCAACTAATACTTCTGCGAATTCAAGGTTCAAAAGTTACTAAAAACTACAAATCCCACAAGAACGCCACAACAAAATCTACCTTTCCAATTTGCAAGGTTAAAAATCTTCCCAGTGTGGACATCTTGCACTGTCCTGAAGTCCAGGCAGACATCGGACCCTCGGAGAAGACACTGATTTTTCTTCCTCCCTGTATCTACTTACCATTTTAAGAAGCCTCACACTCTGGCTCAACACCGCTGAAGAATCCAGACGCTGCTCTGAAGGGGCATTAATAAAAACAAAACGCTCACGTAGGCCTGGTCTCTCTGTCACTGAAGCCAATGCAGAGAAATTAAACTTGAAGGATCTGGAAACTCAAGACTGGCTTTACTTTGGAAAACCTGAATGGTCTGAAAGCTGCGTTACCTGAAAGGAGAAGACCTATTTAGCTTTCAGGCTTTTCATTCTCTCCCTCTCCTCCAGAACACACCTGTGTTTCTCCTTCAGTGAAAACCATTTTGGTTCTGCATATATGTGAACCTACATATTTTAAATTACAACATATAATCATATCTTAATTTTAATTTCCTAAGCTCAATAACTTTTAAAATGACCCGAAAACGAGCCAACTTTCAGCACCTGTTCAGAACACTTTAATTTCTCATGTGAGTCTTAAGATGTCATTCTAAGCACAGTCTGGATTTGTTCATCTCCAAGAGAAACCAGTAATGAACTGAATCCCAGATAAAGACAAGTTCATCCCCAAAATCCTCTGGAGAGAGTAAACACCACCCTGTGATTTCAACCACTGGTCTCCAAAGAGCTTCTTTCTTTCTTAATTCTGCCAGAATTCTTCATTGTCGTAGTCCACCCCAACCTCTTATGCTATTTTTCAAACCAAAAACCACATCCACCGTGCTTTGCAGAAATCTGTCAAACTGTTTCACTTAATGAAATAAAATTCTAAAGCATTTGAATAATTTTTTGATGTATGACATGACTAAGTCAACCAAGACCTTTTCAGCCAATGCTGTAGACAGGGATGCAAACTTCATTGCAGCTCAGTACAGCTATCAGAAAAGGAAAGAACTTCATAAAAAGGGTTGATTCACTAAATCAGTGTTAACCTTTAGACAGGACTGAGCTATTTCACCCATCAGCTCCTCAAAAGAGTAATCGGATGGTCACAATTTCTGTTCACAGTCTAGAGTGAAGGTCAGCTCTCCCATTAGGGAAACTTTGATAGCCCCATACGGGTTCCATCAAAACATGGAGAGGACAGACTTGCATACTCAGGACATGACTTGTACAGGCTATAACCTTTTTCAGAGGGAACAACAAAGCAAGAGCATTCAAACCCACACGTGACAGTATTTCCACACCACTGCCAAACCAAGCAGCATGCAAAATAAGAAGGCACAGCAGAGAAGACCAACACTTGCCTATGAAGTGTAAGGAAAAATGTTCCCTAAAGGGACTTCAGTCTGACTGGCATATGCTTGAAGTCTCCGGCTGCCAGGACTAAAACATCCCTAGAATTATTTAATATCACAGCTGACAAGTTTCCTACCTCAGCAAGCATTGTGCGGTGCTCAGGGGAATTTTGTGGTAGACCTCATCTTGATATAGGGTAATAGATCAAAGAACTGAGAATTAGTGGCTGCTTGAGTAACCGTGACTCTTACACTTGAAACAAAAAAGTATTAAAAAACAAAATCTAAACCAATGATATAAACCTTTGCTGGTCTTAAAAGGCCTGTTTTAAAAAGGCATATAAGTAGAGAAAGAGGAGGGTGCCTGGATGTGTAACAGACAATAAAAATATCAACAACGTGTAGGAATTTCACAGGTAGCCCTTAATGGATGTTCACAAATCTCAGTTAGAGAAGCTGGCAACCCTTCTTACGTGGGGTAAAGAACCGTACAAAACTCTCCAAAACCACATGCTCATGTACGAACTTAGGGAAAAAAAGAAGAAAAACTAAACAAGCAAACAAAAAACACCCACAAAACCCAGCCAAATCTACAGCCAAAAAAAACCCAAGTAAGTAAAAAGCAAAAAAAGAGCAAAAGCAAACCTTCACAACGGAGCTGGTGCAGGACAGGAGAGACTGATCTCAGAAATAACTAAGAAATATCAGGAATGCTTATAACTTTTTTCTACCTTTAGAAAAAATCTGGAAAACATTCAAATACAAAATTTCACTGAAAGCCACTGGAAATAATTGTCCACCTCATCAGTTCAGAGAATCATAGAGTGCTTTGGGTTGGAAGGGACCTTCAGAGGTCATCTAGCCCAACCCTCCTGCAGTGAGCAGGGACATCTTCAACTAGACCAGATTGCTCAGAGCCCCATCCAACCTGGCCTTGAATATTTCTAGGCATGGGGCATCTGCCACCTCTCTGGTCAACCCCTTCCAGTGTTTCACCACCCTCATGGCGAAAAATTTCTTCCTTATATCCAGTCTAAATCTATCCTCCCTTAGTTTAAAACCATTACTCCTTGTCCTGTTGCCACAGGCCCTGCTGAAAAGATTTCACCCATCTTTCCTATAGGCCCCAAGTTCCTCAGGAAAGTTCAAAAATAGCAGCTCAGATGTGATTAAAACCAGCAAGCCTTGGTAACATAAGCAGCAACGCTGTGAAAGAGCAGGGCAAGCAGCAATTTGGCTCATTAGTGCTGATTTGTGACACCATTTGGAAAAAATCAAGGAAAAACCAGGAGAAAAACTAACGCTGAATCAAAGTTAAAGGTTAAAAGGGATAATACGGTGCTCATTAATGGCCTGTCAGCGTATCAACAAATCCAGGAAAAGAAAAAAAAAAAGAAGCGAAAAAAAAAA
>Ga0065711_1008726_pt1 | contig 15958 bp, 8 predicted proteins | sample Hoacrofraction12_FD_59098 | JGI IMG/M metagenome (GOLD analysis project Ga0065711, IMG submission 59098) | Hoatzin crop microbial communities from Cojedes, Venezuela - Epithelial fraction 12 v2 (version 2) | ecosystem: Host-associated > Birds > Digestive system > Esophagus > Crop | place...
ACACGAGGAAGAATTTCTTCACTCTGAGGGTGACGGAGCCCTGGAACAGGCTGCCCAGGGAGGTTGTGGAGTCTCCTTCTCTGGAGATATTCAAGACCCGCCTGGATAAGGTCCTGTGGAGCCTGCTGTAGGTGACCCTACTTCAGAAGGAGGGTTGGACTAGATGACCCACAGAGGTCCCTTCCAACCCCGATCATTCTGTGATTCTGTGAAGTACCACCTTCTAGACACCAGAACTAGCCGAAGGCATCACAGGAGTCTATTACAGAGCATTACGTGAGTGTCACAAATGCTTCTATGAATACTTCTAGGTTTAATATTTAGATTTATAGAGCACTTTTTCATGACTTGTGGATATCTGGTTCATTTTAAAGCCTCCTTTTCTCCCAGGACACTTCACATCTAAACTCCGAACTAACAACAGAGATCTCTTATGCCATGTCACAGTGGAAGCCCACTCAACCCCACGAGTAAGCTGATCTAGAGATGTGCTTTGACGATCTAGGCAAAATTCCCTGAAATCAATGAGGAGTTTTGCTTACAAAAAGGAAAAGGGACCATATTTTGAGACTTACAGCAGATAGAATCCTCAATTTTCCCAGTGTTGGGCTGTTGACTGATAATGAAGCATTCTTCCTCTTCCCTAACAACATTGTACAGACTCCAAGACTTACTTTCCTAATTTTCCTTTTTTGATTTGTATTCTCCACTCCAACCTCATTGACCCCGACTAAAACTGCAATAAAGACAATCACTCCTGCAGTCGTTATTAGAAATCATCATTTGCATTCAAGCCTCTTAAGACTCTCCATATTTTGCTCTCTGCTATAAGACTACTACTGGAGAGTTGTATATGTTGAAAAAAAAAAAATCATCAGAGGGATTTTTGCCTTTTCACAGTAACTAATGCTGACCTGTCTCAGCAGATTTGCAAAAGGTAACCCACTTTCAAAATACAGGAAAGGAAAGATACTTGAAAGAGATTAAAATCTTTTTGATATGAAAGACAAAAATTACTAATATGCATTTTGGTTTTCAGCTGAGATTTAAAATTGATGCACGGTTCCTTATGAGCCCAGGTATTCACCCAGACCATTGGAACTCAGCTCTCCATGAGCACCAGAATCCATTACTCTGCATGTACCAAGTAGAGGAAGCAGCAGTCTAGCCAATTTGTCAAAATAATTTTCAAGTTTAATTCTTTCATGGTTTATAATAATAATCATAGCCATTTCAAGCAGTGTGATAAATCTGCAGATGCGTCAATCTTTGATTCCATAGAGTAAAACCCAATAGGCTGTAAATACTAAGCTTCAGAAAAAATGTTCAACAGAAATACAAATCTTCCTTTCTTAAGAGAAGTAGTGATTCCTATAGTTAAGGATATTGAACAGCTTCAATTATAAAACACCATTCTGATTTGTTTACAGCTCCAAAAGCCCTAGCTTTCTGGGCTAAAGTTTTGCTGGAATTCTACTTCACAGCAAATTGCAAGAAAAAGTGTTTAGCTTTTTTACCAAACAGGATTTAGACAAAATACGTTGTTTTCTGCATTTTAAGAGTCTCTAGAACATCTCTGTTTTGGACTACCTGAAAAGGGTCTGGAGATGAAGCTCCGTGGACTTTGAGCATGCTTTATCACAGTCTTGCAAAGATTCTGCCTCCTCTTTCCAGCATGAGAAATGTGGTCAGTACACAAAGGTGAGGGCAGGGACCCATCGCTCCCGTGCTCCCCAGCCTGCCCCCTCCCATGGTAGGAGTAAAAAGGAGGAAAATCCTGGCAGAAATTGGAAGTGCTAGGGAGCTGGCTGAGAGCAGGGCCTGAAGAGGCCGCCAGGATGCAAAAAGGGACTTCAGTGGTTGCTAATGGCACGTTGGTAGAGTACGGGGGAAAAAAGGAGGTATTGAGATAGCATGTAATTAAAAACTATACTGTAACACACAGGAAACTAAATTAAGTACAGGCAAACTTAATTCCAGCATGTATGAGCTTATTGATATTTGACTTGAAAACTGTAGGAGCATGATGGGTACATGTGGGAGCAAAAGGAACAGAAAAAGAGCAGAATAGGAAGGAAGACTATAACTATTAATTATTAATCCTTAGATTCATTTGAAAGTTGCTAAGCACTGTAAAAATTCAGTCTAAGTGACAATTTCTATATAGGCATTCAAGAATCTACAAACGTCTCACAAGGAAAGATGTCAGAGGCAACGCACTTAATTCCAAGCCCCCCATCTACGTCAGTGGCAAAGGAGTACTTTGATTTGCTTTATGGGCAATAAAGAACACAGAAGCCTAGAGGATACAGTAGGACTGCCAAGGCTGCGCAATCCTCACCAGACAGCACACACAGCTAATGAAACACATCGGCCCATTGCCTCCCGAGCTCCTAGAAATACAACGAGTTTCGCACATCCTACATATTAATTCATGCAAAGCTTTTACAGAACTACTTAAGCACCTAAAGAAATGAGCAAGCAGCATCTGCAAATTAATATTTCTTTTGCTGCAGACCACAAAGTGCTGTTTTCCAAAGGCAGTGTGTCAGGAAGGTGCATGATGCACGAAGAACCCGAAGAACTTCGTCTGCTACCACCTCAAATGAAAAAGCCTCTTTGACTGCAGGTCACCTTTACCCACAACAGCAACTAGAAAGCAAAACCAAAAGTAATATTTGATGATCCTGATCCTATCTCCACAGAAGAAAAGGGCGTCTTTGCTCCCAGCTCCAGCGGGTACAGAACTGCCCCTCCCTTCCCTGCTTTTCATTCGCATTCCATCACCCTGGGTGTTCCTGACATAGCATCTAAGGCGAGCCTCCTACGATCTCGAAAGGTAAATATACTCCCCCTGTGCACTACAGCAGATTAAGTACAATCACATTTTATCAGAGTTAACAGAAGCAGTGCAGGTCTGCATACCTTGTTGAAAATGGGTTTTACATTGCAGTGTAATATTCAGTGAACGCTGGGCAACCTGACAGATACATCTGTTACAAGTATAATTACACTAGATAACTTGTATCTGTGTCCCTCTCTGTTAAACAAAACAATGGATTTTCATTCCGAGGGGCACCTTGGAAGATTAATGGCAATAATGAAGTATGAAGTATTTCTTTCCTAGAGCAGTTAATCTGGAACACAGGAAACAATCATTTCACCCTGGAGGGATAATCCTTTGAGGAAAATTTTCAGTGAAATAATGTACTGCCATATCTCATCCCACATATGCCAACAAGGAAACTATCAGTGTTGTGCTGAACGCAATAAAGGCCAACAAGCACAAGAAAAGGGAATGGACTCCGCGCAGCGTAAAACCAGCTGCACAGTCGCGTCAGCAGGAGGGAGAGGAGCAGGCAGGGAAGCTGTGGCAGGAAGCAACAGTATGAACAGCGAGGGAGGACAGAGACCAGAAAGTCAGTAGTGGGGAGGGAAGATGGAAGGAATTGTTCAAGTGAAGACAATGGGGGAGGAAAAAAACGCTTGGGGTCAATTTTTTAAGCTAGCCGTGTGAAATGTTTGTCATAATGAGGTGGGCACGGAGGCAGATGCATTCACCAGGTGCAGTACAACAGCACAGCCGCCCCGCGGAACAAGTGAAGGAAGAGGTTAAAAAGGATTTTAATAGAAGTGGCATTACCTAATAGTTGCTGTGCATTTAAAAAACTGATAGTGCTTATCTATTGTCTAACTTAACTGAAGCAGAGAGTCTTGCATCTCCATACAAAGGGGTCAGTTCCTGACAGGGGTTGGGAGTCGCCTAGAACCGGTCAAGACCGACCCTGCTGTGTGGACGGGAGTCAGGAGAGAACTGAGTTTGCACAGAAACAAAGGTCAATCAGCGGACACCGTGATGAAGAGGATGGGCCTTCATCTTGGGACCCCCGAGATGAAGACCACCACCAGGAGGCACTGCGCAAGCGCAGCTGGGAGGAGTCTATGGAAATTACTTCTTGGAACTAATTATAATACAGAAATTATTTCTTGGAACTGATTTTAATATGAAATTAGGATAGATGCATATGTATAGGCATATTGGGAAATCTAATGTATATGTAATATTTGATTGTATAAATTGACGAGACAAGTTGCTGCTTGGCGCGCATGACTTCAGTGGGACTACCCCCCGTGCCACCTGGTGCCGAATAAACATCCCTGCTTTACAATCTGACAGATCGTAGAGCCTGCCTTCCGCACGTCACGAGCAGCGTCCAGGCAGACTGCGCCTCGACAATTGGCTCCTCTCCCCGCCTCGTACAGATGGCACCTGGGCAGAGCTGCCGCAGCACTGCTGCCCTCAAGTCCTCCTCAGCCGAGGCAAGGGCTTCCCGATGGCACAGCAGTTTAACAGGGGCTACCCCTGAGACTGCCCCACCACGCAGCTACTTCAGCACGGGGTGGCCATGAGCATTTCTTTGACAATCTATACCTTGAATGGGCTCTACCAACTAACACACGCAGAGACAAGTACACATGGATGTGTGTATAAACAAGGGAAACAACACTTTAAAAAAATATACATTTCTTCTCTTTCAGTAAAGCCTTTTCCATCAAACACTGATGTCCATAGGAAAAAATCCCTTGACATCAACTTATTGCAATCATCCCCTCAGAGTCTCGCTAATAAACCCATGCTCCATCTTCAAAGAACACTCACAAGCCTTTCATTTTTGGCAGATAAGCCATTTGATCAATATTTTCAACATTAATTAAGGCCAAGAGCAATATTATTTCTACCCTTTCCCTAAACTGAGCTGGAATCTGAGCAAGTGCATCACTTGGTTGTTTTGCTTGTGGCTAAGCAGATTCAGCTGAAGGAGACAGAAGCCTTCAGGGGTAACTAATTCTGTTCCGCTGATAATACTTCATATTTATCTTACATAAACATCAGTACAGCAGGAAATGCTAAATTTTCTCTAGGAAAAAAGCTCCATTAAACAACTATATTTCTAGATTCTGTTTTTTAGTGCCTTTTCATTACTTGAGCAGACGATTGCTGTTGTCCTGATAATTCTTCATTCTGCAAGATCTTTTATGCTCACTATATTCTCAGCATGAAGCACTCATTAGAATCAGAAAACTGCTCTATTCTCATTGTCTTTTTGCTGTCCATATTTATTGCAGGAAAGGTCTTGCCTTTAAAAAGTGTATCTTCTCCCCTGTCGACTGGAAAGCTGGGTGAGCATCGGGACTGTCACATCACACTGCTCAGCTCTACCAAGAGCAGGTCACGTCCCACAGCACAGAGAGCAGTAGCTGTCTGTCCTGAGCTACAAATGAATATTCCCGAGAGTTTTGCCTACAGCCTATCCTGTGTTCTGTGGCGCTCTCTTTGTTGAAATCATACAATACTCGTGATAGACACTGTGCAGCTTCCAGGCAGGGCAAAGACTGAGATTTGCCGAAGCAGCACAGCTGCAGTGCCTAGTGCTTGCTTGGCAGTAGGTTTCAGGTATTTCTAATTGGACAGCTTCTGCAGCAAGAAATAAATCAGTTTACCAACTAGGCTGGTCTTTGGCCTTACTGACGACCTTGTCTGTACGCGGCTGCGGCCATACGACCATCCACAGCAGGACGGTCTCACTAGCGTGCTTCCTATTTTTGTGTCACGCAGCAGTCAGTGCTTTGTTCCTGCCAGGAGAAGAATAAGGAATAAAGCGTAGCGTGTATGACAGTGACTATAAATATGCACTACCACACTTCACGGGAAGAAAAAAAGCCTGACTACTACGAGTTCTGTAGTAACCCCATAGACTTGCCTTTGGCTTTGAGAAGGCCATTTTGGCTTTATCCTCTGCTGTAAACACTTCAAAACATGTCACACAATCCAGTTTTTACCCTTTGTTTCTTCCTCTGATATCACAACATAAAACACACAAAAGTTCCCTTTCACAAACATCTCCAGAGCCAACAGGAGCTTACTGAACGCTGTCTGCTGTGCAAACACAAACTTAATACAATTTTATAGGGCCTGTTATTTACCCATCTATAACAGTTTCATTGTTAGAGGGTGGCACTATAATTATCTGCTTTTATCATTAATACTTTGAGTCAGTGGTTAATGCAGAGGTGACAAATCACTGAAATGCATGACAGTTATGGCTTTTAGCACTAAGGAGTGTCTTTTGTATTTCCTTTAGCTGTCTTCTGTTCTCTTACATACACATGCACATTCATAATTAAACATATTTGATCATAATTTATTCACGCACAACCAATTACCAGATCTCTGTTGTTTAGTGTTAGTGCATATTAATTAAAGTTCAGAAAGCGGTGGAACAAGAGGAATATTTCTGACTGAAGAAGTATCAGACTAATGTCTCCAGTCCTTTATGTTCGCTCCAAAGCATCACCCAGCAAATAAAAAAAATACATCTGCTTAATTTTGCTAGCCATTGGAAGGACAGCGTGAACTGCCAGTACCCTCAACTAAACTCCAAAGCATGGGATCATAATTTTTTCAGGCCAAAAGCAGGAAAAAGGCGTACTTTCCCTGTAAGTCAAGTGTGCCTGTTTCACTCGCATGGCGCTGCAGCAGCACAGGCATGTGCGCCCAAGCCCTCTGCCCAGCCCCGTGCTGGCTGTGCACGCCGGGGTGCTGCAGCCCACAGACCCCGGCCCCCCAGGGCCAGAATCACCAACAGAGAGTCAGCACTGGGCTGCTTTTCTTCACCAGGAAATACAGCCGGCTCGCAACACCATTATTTACACATGCAACCTGTCTCTATGTTGTAGAAGTTTCACCCTGTGTGTAAGAATAATTTGCCCCATACAATCAGGGTTTATTTTTTCACCCTCTTGCTCCCATGCTCACAAAAACACATGGACAGCTCGGAATGAAATGTAACCCTTGGTGTTGTAAGAAGACAGTCACTTTTGGAAGCAATCAGTAGCAACTGTTCAAACAAACTCCATTTCAAATCCAACATGAAGTAACAGAGCAAAAAAAGAATGAAGCAGAAGTGACCTTACCCATAACTATAGCCATAAGGCTAGTTAGGATTCCTTCTGAGGGAAAAATAGAGAAGAACAACTAGCAAATGTCAGCCTCGTTATCATGAACTCTTTTTAGTAGTGAAACAAAAATTAGCCCTTAGATCTTTTTTCAACAGATCAGACCATTCTCTGTGTTAGAAGCCTTTCCATTTCTTTTGAGTAACTATCAAGTTATGGGAACACCTTTTAACTTTAGTATTACAAGCACATGCTTCAGCCTTAATGACTATATGCACACTGTATTTATCCTTCCACAAACACTTGATGTTTAAATAGTTTGGGCATAATGTTGTGAAATATAGTGAGTTTATACGTTCATGTTTTCAATTAAATTTCCTGCAATTGTTTGTGTTTCATGGCATAAAACTGGGCCACATGAAACTCGGAGATCAAGTAAATCAGCAGTCGGGCAGCTGAAAGCATTGCTGCAGTCTAAATGAGGTAACGCACACAGATCTCCTGGAAAGGTCACAAAGGAGCGGGCGCAAGATTATGGCTGGGACAGAGCGCACGAGAGAGGGACACCCGTAACGTCAGTGCTTTGTGGGATGAAGCAAAACAGAAAGGTATCCTTGAAAACCTCCTATGCAAACTTTTCTAGATTTCAGGAGGAACAAAGAAGAGACCAAGCCCCAGTGAGGTTACCTGAGTATGCATCTGACTTATTAATGGGCTTTTCAGTGTATTTTAAGAGTTCTTGTGTATGTCATGACTCTTTTGACATCTAGTTTTATGATCACGTCAGATTCCTGCTCTGGAAACCTTACTTTCCCAAATTTGCTGTTGTAGCTCCTAAAAAAAAATTAGTTTTGCGATTTTATGAAGTAAAACATCAGTTTTGTCAAAGATTGGTTTCTTTATTTAAAAAAAAGAAGATGAAAAACATTTATTTTTCTGCTGATTTTTTCTGTTACTTTTTCTAAGGGAAAAAGTTAACTAGACAGTATTTTCAAATATTTTTAAAATCCAGAAAACTCCAGTTCTCAGCACAAAAAGCCTTGTGAACATCATAAGATTGGAGTGCTGGAGCCTCCAAAGTATTTAAGTAATGTTTTCTGATCTCTTTAAAGTTTCTGCATCACAGCTCCACAGAAAGGTGTGTAAAGGTGTACAAAAACACAGGCAGACAAAAACTGCAAAATATGAAAAGTCTTAGAAATTTCTGATATAGAAAATACTCAGAACAGGGAGAGCAGAGAAACCCCTACAGCAGAAGCTTGCAAAGACCGGTATTAGGAAGAGCTTTCTATGTTTCACTTGCAAGGCTGGATATAACTGATATGTGGTTGGGAGGGTTGCGCACCCACTCTCTGCTATACAACAGGGACCGCTTACCAGAAAAAAAATAGTGGAGAAACACCAGAATGCGATATTGCCCTTTTTTCCCCAGGAAATGGGACTTTTACTGTATGACCAGCTGTGACAAACTCTGTAAACAGGAGATCTTCCCAGGGTGCCTGTTCTGATGGAGCTGGATGGAAACTCCTACTGATGCTTGAGGAGAAAGGGAAATGGGAAATGTGTGTCCCCTTGTAAACACAGGCAAAAAGGAAGATACGCTGGCATGGAAGAAGTTCTCTGAAGCCCAATAATGCCATTAAATATAAGAACAAGTTAACCCAAGAGAAATACCTATTAGCCAATGTGCAAACTGCCAGCAGGACCTGAACATTCTCAGATGAAAGAGGACTGAGAACTGATGTTCCTTTTTCTCACGACCTTTTTTCTGAGTTCACAGTACCCACAGCTAATGAGGTTCAATTTGGAATTTCCTACCCAGCAACTTTTTGAAGCCAAAAGCACGGACAGGTTACAGGTAAGGAGACTTGTGCAGTTAAAGAGGATGTGAAATTAGAATTATTGAAACATAAGCTGAAGTCTTGTACTCAATTTACACGACTGTGAAAACCCTTTTGATCTGACATCTGACAGACATTGGTGATAGAGCAGAAACCTGGAGACAGGAGAAACTAATCACTCGCTCTCCCTCATTGTGTCTTTCCTGAAGAAGCTTCTAGCCCTGCATGGCTTATTGGCTTCAAAGCCTCTCTGTGGCTGCAAAGAAAACTCTGAAAACTTGACATTTTAACACTACAACCCAGTTTCCCCTTGCTTGGCCCTTGACTCCTGATTTTATACCCGTATCTACAAACATGCTCATTGCCAGGTAGAACATTATCTGCTGCCTACATAAGGAATTCTATCAGGTCACCAAAGTGCTTGAAGTTTAACATACTAAATAGCTCAGTGCTCCAAGAAGATGTAAAGCCTTTGAGGGCAATCTGTAGCAAATGGCCACATGCCAAACAAACTGCTGTGCAACAAGTGACCAATGTCTTCGCTGATCTCCCCCATTTCTCTGCCAGCATCCTGCAGCAAATCCTGCAGTCAGCTGGCAGCTCCACTCCAGTGACTGAGGCTGAGATAATTGGTATCTGCTGGGAATCCGCCTCTTCGCAGCTATGTATTGCTTTGGGCAGCCGCTCACGACTAAAATCTACTCTTGCATGTGTAAATATAGCCACTTAAATTTGTCCTCCTGCCCCCTAAATTCAGGGATACTTAAAAAGAGTGTTGCTGAGCTTTTGTAAGCATTATTTCTTTGGCTTGATTTATAGCAGCTAGGCACCTAGACGTCCCATAAAAATTACAGCACTTCTAGCCTGAGAGCCAACAGTCTGCATTATTACAGAGGAAAAAAAATATAAAAAAACAATTAAACAAGGCAGTCTTACTATTGGGACTGAAGGACTATTGCTTCTCGGAGTAACTCCTTGAGGTGCCAATATGAACTCATGAATTGATTAAATCATCAATGCTATTACTTTCATAGCACGTGGAGTATATTGCAAGAGCACGATCTGTGTAACACTTGGAAGGAGAACTCAGGAGTAGCAGAAGTCTAAACCATAAAATATAGTAAAACTATGGCTTATACATAAATGTAAAAATACATGCCATAGTTTTCAGATGTAGAAAGTTCTGTAGACAGGATTCAGAAAGGTCGGTCCTAGCTTTGAGAAACTTCTTCATAAACACTTTATATATAAAAAAATTGAAGATAACATGAAATATTACAGATATTGCATTAGTTACAAATATAATTCTCAGCAGAACTGGAGAACCCAGACCATCTGCTCAGAGTGCCAAGGACAACCACTTTACTTCAGCAAACACAAACAAAGACGTGCCATAAAGACAGACCCACTGCAGTTTAGCAGATTTGCTGTTAAAAGGTGGAACCTGTTTGGTTTCCAAGCACCCGGCTGATGCAGCTTTATGAATGAAATGAGTGAGATAACCGTGTTTACTAATGAGTCCTCACCACTGATTTGATTGTTTGTTCTTCTTGATATTTATTAACATGATTACCTCTGCAGGGAGAGAAAAGAAATATTTATTTTTTATGTAAGCATTTTACGTGGGCTTGTGTCAAGCCTGACAGTTGTCAGCTGTAAAACAGCAGAATATTTACAGCGCACTCTAACAGCAGCCACAGCTTACAGAGACCGCCCCTGGCAAGCTGTTGAAGTTTCTCCTTGAACGGGTCTTAGCTAAACTGTAATGCATAAAATCATACCTCCAGAGCACAGCAATCTGGGTTTGGGGCTTTCTTCTCTTCTCTTTTAGATTTTGTTTTATTTCAATGCAGCATTTCAAGTCCCTCTATTGAATTTTTACAAAGATCTGACAGAAATAAAACATCTTCTAAAAGATTAAGAAAATATACTCTATCTGTTTCTATGGTTATTCTAAATCAGCTTTATGCAGGCCTTGACAGGGGTCTATTAAATCAAAAGCCAAAGATTGAAGTGGCAGTTCCAGTAGAATTGAACGAAAGCTAAAATAACTGTGGTCAAAGAAAGGGTCAAAGACTATGCATTGCTTTCAGAGCAACTTTTATTTGTAACACTGATTTTTAAGCTGCTAAATATTCTGAGTAAAGAAAGATGCAAATGAAAGGCGACGGACCGAGGCCCAACCCAACAGCATCTTTCCCTGGTCTCAGTGCCTCTGGACCTGGCCCAGCATCACCATCACACCGCCTCTCCAGGGACGGCTCTCCAAAAGCTGTGCGCCCGACGTGTCACCACAAGTGATTTCAGTGAGCGGCTGACAGCTTTGTCTCTGAGGAGGCTCCATCCCACCTGTTTCAGATTCCACACCTTGGTACATTAAACGAGCACAAGTAAAAACACAAGAATGACCACACTGCATCAGACACGGTCCACTTAGCCAAGAAGCCCATTTGCTCTAAGAGATGGTTCAGGAAAGAATATAAAACTAGGAAAACGTATTCTCGTGGGTTCCAGCCTTAAACAAGAGCAGCTTTTTGAGATAAAATTCAGATGCACACAATGGTGTTAAAAAAGCTATTGATCTGCCATGACTTTGTAAAAGATGATTTCTCTTTCTGAGACTGTTGTCTGACAACTCAGTGGAAAATCCTCGAGGCTTTTCTTGAGAAACACTGATCTTTTTTCTATATATTTCTACTTATTTTTTTTTCTTCTTCATGTCTTTACTGATTTTAAAGACCTCATATCCTCTCATACTAAGAGAATTTAAACAAGCCTGTGCAAGACTCTCGGTGATACTCTGAGCTGTGAATGCGTCTTCATTTCTCCATTTCGTGTGCGTCCTGTTTCATACTCATTCAACAATACCTAAAGCTGTACCAAACAATACCACAATAGATCAAAGCCCACAGCAGTGTAAGAGCACGGGTTTTCAGAGGGAAAAAAGGTCAAAGTCAATCAAAGAAATTCCACCTCTTGCAAAGAAGCAACTGTCCGAGTGATGACAGTACTGACACTTGTACCACACTCAGTCTCAGCACCTGAGAGCACCTGATGAGCTCCTGGCAAACCTCACAGCAAACCTTTGCCAAGATTGGTCAGGAAAGTGAACCAGGCGTAGAGTCTGCTCTGTTTACAAAAACATTGTTTGTTTTGTTTATAGCATCTGGTTTATTTTTCCAGTTCCATAAAATATGTGATAAGAAACAAAATGGATTTCATGTTGCACCTTTCACCATGAATTAAAGTCATTCTTCAACGTAAATGTTTCACGGCAAATTACTTAACTGGCCAAATGGACGTGTTGACCATCTTGCCTTCTCTTCCAGGCTTCAACCACCTGCCTCTCACCTAGAGACCAAGTAACCTGGTTATCCAACCAGTATCTTTAATTCCTAATTTAGATCCAAACTGCAATGGCTCTGCAGTGATCCGATTCTAGTGGCCACAGTTATACATGAAAGTAAGTCAAACTACTCGAGAGAAAGAGTCCAGATCAGAGTTATTCTGGTTTTGATTACACTTTTCAGTTTTCTGACTTTTTTTTTTTTAATTTCTTAATCTGAGGAGGGCTTCTAGTTATCATCCATTTTCTCATTCTGGAATGGGGAAAATGTGAGAAGGAGGAGGGAATGGAAGCAAAGGAGAAAACCCCAAACTATTTGGTACTGGAGAAAATCTAGAAAGTAGGAGGCTGGTGAGACTAGCAAGCGCTTGATAAAAGCTATTTAGTAGCAAAGCTACTTAAAGAAAAGGCCACATTGCAATTCTAAAAAAACACCCAAACCAACAAAACCCAATAAAATTCAACCCCTAAAGCCCCCCCCCCCCAATATTGTCAGATGAAAATATCTTTACATTTGCCAGTGGAGGGACCAAATTCTTTGGTGATGTTGCCCACTATATCCCCCTTTAGAAACTTGTTCCAAAATCTCTGTAAAAAGCACCTTGCCAAGACCTAAGCAAGCCGTCTGAGTAACAGAAAACTCCACCAAAAATAGCATTACCACAGTGGAAAGAACACTGTGACCAGAACTCCCCAGGTAACAATCCAGAGGAGCTGCAGCCCCATGTTCAGCCGAGCTTTATGAAACCTCCCGTGGAGGCCAGCGACAGCGTCCGTCCACAAGCTAAACCCCGGGCAGCTGCCCTGCCAGGCGGGCAGCCCCGCAGCTGGGCGGGAGGCAGGCCAGGCTCGCCTGCTGCTGCCTTCTGCACCGCTCCAGCTCGGCCTCCCGGGCGACGTGGGGCCTGCAGCCCGGAGCCGGCGAGTGCCAGGCAGGCTGCAGCGCCCAGGGGTGGCTCCTGCTCTGCGGGACGCGCACAGCCGCCAGCCAGAGAAGGTCCCAGCAAGTGGCTTCTTTAGGCACACGCCTGTGCCAGTGCGTGTGGGAAAGAAGAGTATCTTAGAGGAACCATAGAGAAGATCTTCAGCTGATGCTTTAACACAGTGGCTTTCAAGCCAGAACAGCAAAGACGTTTTCAAAACAGCTTCTTAGCAACAGCTTATCTCTTTCATGATCCCATGGAACAAAGCAAGTGTGTAAACCAAAGCAAGTAGAAAAATACAGAATACAAAATACAAAAGCAAGAAAGGAAAAATACCACCTCAAGCTAGAAGGTGTTATTCAGAGATTACACTGGAGCAGAGATAGTAAAGAAGAAAAAGTGTGCACCAAAAAAGGAACATAGTTAAGTAATTTCTCCTGAGTTTTTAAATGGTCATCAAAATGGTGGAGTTCTATAACACAAATGAGTTTCAGTCAGCGATGGAGAGAAGAATATTGCACACTTGGGATTAGGTGAACTTTATGTAGGACAAGATAAGATTTTTCTTTTTTCTTACATAGCGCATTTGTTTCTTAATTTTCCAGGCATTCTTCTGTTCCAAGCCACTCAATCCAGCTGTAGTGTTTTTGCCCGTGCAGCGATCTGCTGCAGTGGAAGACAGGCCTGTAGCGTTGCCCGTATGAAGACAGCAGAAGTAGGACGCTACACGTGCTGGAGACCAGATTTTTGTAGTTCTCCTCCAGGATGCAAGAGTGATGCACAAACCTCTCAGCTGGGCTTGGGGCATTCGTACTGCCATTTCGTCCTTTAGGTCTGACTGTGCTGTTGTGTCTAATTGGTCAAATGGGAGATTAGAGACCAGAGGGAAAGGGAAAGAGACCAGCCTGGAAGACAGGAGAAGTAAAATTGCTGTCTCAGCCTCTCCACAATCTCCTTTACGTCTGCCTGAAAAAGTTAAATATTTTGGTAAGACTCTGCAATGGAATGTTGGAAAGCCAAGACAAGAGTCAGTGTCCTGTCTATGTTCCACGTGTCCACGAATAAATTGCACTCAGCCCCCAGAGAAGTTTCTGTGCAATATTTCAATATAACCTATTTATAAGATGCTGTCACTTTCCATTTGCATGTTTCCCAGGAACAGATTTTTCTTTATCTTTGTTTTAAATTCAAAACAAACTAGGACATTGTTTAAGATTTCTGTCTCAGAAATGTACTTGGACAAATAAAGAGCACAAGACATGTTCAAGATTTGATGGTTGTGAGCCAAGATGATGACTTTCTGGAAATATTCTATAAAATACCAGTAAGCAACCCATGATTTACTAAAATGTTTCTAGAATGTAAAGACAGAAAAACGAGCGACAGGGGGAACATAAACTCATCAGGAGACTGAGCTGCAAATTCAGAATTCCTTCAATGGGCCCTGGCACGAACATTGCACCCTGAAGCCACCATGGACTCCTGATACGCCCCTTGAACACTGCTTGTCTTCATCCGGTGCGAGGAAGGGCATCATGTAGACAGCAACCATGGTGCTTGTGCGAATTCTGTACCACCTGACCTTCCCCCTCACACAGAAAATGGACTGTTTAAAGGACAGCAAAGAAAGAAGGAAAGAACGAACAAATATTCAGTGTTCAAGAGAGCAAAGGGCTGAAAGAGATATTAAACATTTTTTGTATGTTTAGGTGTACCAATCATTTAAGCTATTCATTAATGAGTTTTACGCATGTCTAAACAAAGTATTTGAAAGGATCTAAACAATTCTATCATATTCAAAGTACAGGTGCTGTAAGAAATTCCAGAGCAGCTTAACAGCAAGTGATCAGGGAACAAAACAGTAGGAAAGATTTGGGTTAAAAAAATATAGGGCCATACACATAGCAAACAATTTCTCAGCTTCTTCATAAATACTGTTGATTCTAAGAGAATGCAGCTTGGTGGAAATGGCGCTGTTAGGAACCTGGCCATCAGGACACTGCTGCACAGCGATGCGGTGCCCGGCACACACACAGAGAAATATTCAGCTGTTCCAGAAAGAGCAGGAAGCAATATGAAACGCACCTGGGCCACCGCGGGGGCTGAAGGCTCTTCTCCACCTCAATCATTAAGTCCTAGTCTCTACCACACAAGAGGGGTTGAAAAAATGAAGTTTCAAGCACAGATGAAAGAAATACCACTGAAGGAAGAAGAGGGGAGGAAAGGAAGGAAGATGAAGAGAATATGAAGCCTTCCATAGAAGCAAAGAACAGAGCAGACATACAGGCACACAGGGAGCAGGAAGGAGAAAGATGTCCTTCTATTCATCTTGTATTATTAAGAAAACAATCCCACAAAAACGAATGCTGAGAAGCACAAAGTTGTCATGGACCTCAGTGATGAAGGGTGTCAATGAGACCAAGAGATCATGGTTTCACAGGCAGAGCTAAGGTCATGGATCGCAACTTTCCTCTTAATCTCGGGTAAACGGTGAAGTGATATTACTGAAAAATATTCATTCTCGTCTGGGAATCAGAATACACTCATCCATAATTATTCTCAACGCTGGGAATTCCTGAGAGTTTCTAGAAGGAACGAGGCCTCTAGCTCATGGTGTTCCCCAAGTCAGCACTGGGCCCAGTCTGGTCCAGCTCATCCATCACTGACCTGGGTGAAGGGACAGAGTGTACCCTCTGCAGGTTTGCTGATGGCACAGAACTGGGTGGAGTGGCGGATGCACCGGCAGGATGTGCTGCCATCCAGTGAGACCTGGACAGGCTGGAGAGTAGGGCAGAGAGGAACCTGATGAAGTTCAACAAGGGCAAGTGTAGGGTCCTGCGCCTGGGGAGGAACAACCCCAGGCACCAGGACAGGCTGGGGCTGACTTGCTG
>Ga0065711_1006997_pt1 | contig 15957 bp, 10 predicted proteins | sample Hoacrofraction12_FD_59098 | JGI IMG/M metagenome (GOLD analysis project Ga0065711, IMG submission 59098) | Hoatzin crop microbial communities from Cojedes, Venezuela - Epithelial fraction 12 v2 (version 2) | ecosystem: Host-associated > Birds > Digestive system > Esophagus > Crop | place...
AGAGTATAAACACTTTTTTTTTTTTTTTTTTCCGTGGGTGCAAATGGGAAGCATATGATGACATTCCATCTCTTCCTCCCCTGCACTACGCTTCACCCATTTCTCAACACACAACGCAGACATACGGCCTTTATTAGCGCTGTAGTTACATGTCATCATTTTGCGATCCTGCAAGCCAAACTTTTGAAGTGCTCTTTTGCTTCTAGGGATTTCCTTGTTTACACACCACATAAAACCTTACTTGCACCATGATTAGGGCGTGTGGGAGCATGGAAGCCTGTACACAGGTGAGGGCGGCTATCAGCAGGCAGCGAGCAGGAAGGGCGCAGATCTGCTTTTAAGCCTAAACCGGGCACGGATTCTTTCTGCTTGCAGAAAATGCTGTTTATCAACAGCAGCAGGACAGTCGCTGGACTACTCAAACAGCAGATTTTTAGAGGGAGTACACAAAGCGGTAGAAGAAAATTTAGAAAGCAAAGGAAAAGAAAAAGATATTTAATAAGTCAGAAACTAAACGTGAATTACCTCTTCCTATACAGGCTCTGCAGCATAGTATTCAGAGTAACTGTCTCTTTTTTTAAATTTTGCTGAGATCATTTGTTCTTTACATATCAAGGCTAGCAATTATGACTCTCAAAAGTTGCTTATAAACTCAATTCACATCTTGTGCAGAGGCCACTGATAGTCTGCAGGTGCCCTTGTCCACGGGTGTTCTGGGTGAAACATATATAGCTATCTGGTTATTCTGGGACTGGTAACATCCTGGACTGACACTGCAATCTGTTAAGAAGCAGTTTTGAACGTGTCCAATGACATGGTATAGATTTTCTGGGAGTACAAAGGGCTATCAGAATTCTCTCCCACCTAATCTGCTCTTCTGTATCAAAGAGGAACTAGCACCAAATGTTTCAAAGTAAGTTCAAGAGTCCTTGCTTTATCTAGTTACAGCACTAACTGTCCCTAGAGAAAATAATTCCTAACCACTCAGGTGGAGCATATGCATGTTTAGCCATTAGACAGCACACCACAACTTTGGGCCCTTTTTATCCAGTGGTGTGTTTTGGAGCAACTACTAATGGAACCATAGCTTATTTTCTCTCCTCACACAAACCAGCCACAAAACAGAAATTTCTCCTATCCTGTCAAAAGAAACAACCAAACAAACAAACACTGTGTCCACAAACCAGTTTTACTTCCCAGAAATGAAGACTTTCAAACCCTGTTACCAAGAGTTATAATGTAAACATCCCATGCTATGTTTTTTTCCCCGGTGTGTTGACAGCTGTAGGTTAGGTAACATTATTCTTTTTCAGCTAAAATATACAAAAAACATAGGCCACATGGTTCTGTTTAAAAACATCTTGGTGTGTCACATAGCTAACACAGCCAGCAACAAGCATCGCCTACTGCCATGGTGCTGGAGGTAGGTTCTCATCTGCAATGGTGAGCTCGTTCATACAGATGCAGGCTTCAGACCTCCACTTAATTGCCTGCTTAATCACCCTTACTTGCAGAGTCTAGTCTCATAGGATGCTCAGGTCCCAGTTTTGCTACCAGGAGTAGGAGAGCTGCTCATCTTCCTCACTAGGTGGCATGGAAGGACCAAGTTTCGCCACCCCCACCACCATCCGGCGTCAAGTGACGCTGCTGTTCCTATGTGTTACAATCTCTTTTGCTCATGTTCCACAGAAATATTTATTTTTTAATTTAATGACCCGGCAGAATTTTATAGGGATAAATGCTGAAGCTGTTCTTTGAGGGGTTCGCTTGTGACTTTTCCATTCCAAGTGAGTGGTGAACTTTTCAGTGTCCTTGGTGACTTCCCTCTTGACTTTCCAGCACTGACTTTCAGCAGCCAGATGTTATACACTCTTGTACCTTACCCAGTTAAGTTTCAGGTTTCCCATTAGTCCTCCTCATTTCACCATTACTCTACACTACATATGCCAAGAAACAGCCCTGATTTCTTTGAACTCTTACAATTCACAGGGCAGGAACTTGGAAGCCTCTGTCTGAAAACGCTTTCAACACCTCAGAATCACAACACGTCAGACGTCTGAAATAGACTTCTTGAAGAATTCCATTTGCTTCTTGTCTTGCCCAACTACTAAGCTGATTACCACAAATTATTGACCCTATAAAGAAACCAGGCTGGATCCATCAGTGCTGTCACTGGGAAGGGCACTGTTGCTCAATACTGCGATTGCACTAACAGCACAGCTTGTGCACTGCTACAGCCCTCCTCCTCCGTACCCCTACCCCATGGCAGATGGAGAGGAGTAATGAAGAACATCTCAGTCGGGTCAGGATGTCCATCTGGCCCTAAATCATTTGGATGTGAAAGCTTAGAGCATAGTCATTACCTTGTGTATTTGCCTCTCCACTGTCACCACAAAACACCTCATTTCTGCCTGGCGGTTTCCAATGCTATCTGCATGCAATACCATTCCCATTACCTCACCGTTCTCCCAGCATGGTACTTAATAGCTTTCCAGCAAATAAACCCTGCCCTTGCAGCCCCCACCCAGCCCACTCCACTCCCTGCCTGGGGGAACAACAGGGCTTAGATTATCTCTTGAGGTGCTTTCGATCCCTGTTTTCTATGATTCCCTGGGGACAGGCTTATCTCTGAGGTAACATCTTGCAGGACTCCAGGGTTACACTGGTAAATGTGTTAAGGCCAGAAACCGGGAGATGTTTAGCATTAATGGCAGAGGCTTGACTTTTTAAAGTGGAGGATTTTCTGATCATGTGAACAGGGCTGAGTCACTCAAGTTTTGTCAGCTGAAGGTTCAGGAGAAGAGATGTCCCAAGACCATTTACTGCATTTTTTAATCTGATCCTGCAGTCCCAGCTATTTAACTCTCTCTTGCCCTACTTTCTGCTCTCTTATCCTTACTGAGGTGATTTTCCTTCCCTCCTCTTCACTATTGTACAGAGCTGGCACCTTATCCCTTCCCCTCTGCCCGGCCCAACTCTCCATGGCCCTTGCCAGGGTACAAGATGAACCAGAGAGACCACCTGTACCAGGAGTAGAAAAAGAAGACCTAGAAAAATACCTGGAAGCAGGCTGAAGCCAAGGAAGGCTAGCGTCAGGCACAAAGCTCAAGAGAATGTTTAACCCGAGTTTTGGTTCAAGGAGAAGTCTAGTGAATATGGCCATTATGATTGCCTGTATTTCATCACTTGTTATACGGTGATAAGCACCACTAGCATATTTCAGTTTCCATGGTATCTACAGAAGTACATTTTCTGAAGGAAAAGGGTTCCTATGAGGAGCTATAGGCTACGGCACTGTCACCACTTGGCACAGGGCAGCCCACTGTGCAACACAGAAGGGAGAAGGCAGTGCTACTGCACAGCTCCCTCCTGCTATGTACTGCCCTGTGTTTCAAAATGGCATGAAAAAACTCCAGGAAACTTCAGGGAAGAGCTGGGCACAAACAAAATGAAATCGTGCCTCTTGGGCGACCGCATGGCAACACATGCTGTCCTCAGTTTCACTGGTGCAGGTGTAAACAAGGGGTAAAAATTACACACAGGGCACAAACACACACATGACAATGTGAAACACTATGAAGTTTTAATTGCCGCTTATTTGGTTAAGCCCTTCATAACTCTCTGCTGGTGAGTCTTGAGCAATGTGAGCATTCCATCCTTGGGCTCATAAAAATTTACTGCACGCCTTCACGTGTTCTCCCTATATAGCTCCGTTTTATTTCACTGGCAAAATATGGCCAGCTGGAGTTGCAGCTCTGATTAACTGCATGCTCGAGATGCAGAATGCAGTCCCCAGAATACATCATATTCATGGTAATATTCTGACTGTAAAAAAGGCTTGACTTTTTAAGTTGCTCCAGAGATGCAGATAAATGTAATGTGTCAGAAATAGGGACCACCTACACATCAGATCGCACTTGCAAGGATAATGTATGCAGGCGTATAAAATTGCCAAGGAACACAAAGCCACCCAGAAAGGGGTGCTTCCTTGGGCTACTGACTGGTTTATTCCACATTTCACTGACTTTATAAGGCATCCGAGTGACATTTGGTTTCAGCAGAGCCACCTGAAGGCATGAAATTGCACTGTTCTCAGACAGTCAGCACCAGGGACATTACGATTTTAAAATGTCTTGCCAAAAGACAAAGCCATGAGCAAACAGAACTGCAAGTCAGAACCTTCTTACTTCAAAATCATAAACAAAAACAATGAATATAAGCTTCCTAGTAGAGACATTGAAACAGCTCCATTAATTTTTAAGATTTCAGTTCTTAAGATTGCCAAAGTGTTTTTAGGGGGAGGAAATTGAAACATTTTTCTGATATTCCAAAAAAAAAAAAAAAAAGAAAAGGGAAAGAAAAGAAGAAAGAAATGCGGTTCTGTGACTCAGAGGTGCAACCGAAATAAAAATCTAAACGTTGCCACAAGTGGGATCACTGAAGCCCAAAGCAAAACTCTACATCTTGGAAATTTCCAGACGATCTTGGAAAAATTCAATGCTTTTAGACAAAAAGCAGCAAAACTAAAAGAATGTCAAAAACAGAACTTGAAGATTAAATAAAATGTAGTAGTTAAAGCTAAATATTTACTATTTCTACAGTCCAGAAAACAGTAAATATTGATTGATATATAGCTCAGTACTGTAAACTTATGTTTCGTGCTTACTGCACTTATTCTACGTATCTGAGAAGCACAAGAGTATGGGGCTTCCCATCACCAGCATGCTAAAGCCTGGAAATTTTTCACTTTTCTCAGTAAACCTGAACACCGTTCTTGTTTGATTTCACAGAGTTTATCTGAAGAGCCCTCAAATAAAAGTGGCCAGCTTTGCTTAATCCAGATACGAACCTGTAGTAAGCCTTTGGAAGAAACAGCAAGAATGAAAAACGTGTAGTGGCACCCCGGCTCCCACCTCAGACACGTATGTGCACAGAGTCATAGAATAGTTGGGGTTGGAAGAGATCTTTAAAGGTCATCTAGTCCAATTCCACTTCAATGAACAGGGACATCTTCAACTAGATCAGGTTGCTCAGAGCCCCATCCAACCTGGCCTTGAATGTTTCCAGGGATGAGGCATCTACCACCTCTCTGGGCAGCCTGGTCCAGTGTTTCACCATCCTCATTGTAAAAAACTTCTTCCTTATACATAGTCTAAATCTACAGTCACCATGGACTGTTTTGTCCAGATGCTCTGTGCTGTCAAATTTATACCCCATAGTTACGCTGGTGATTGAAACCTTGGATAATACAAGAGAGTCATGCTTCAGCCCTGCACACACTGCTGTGTCCATGTGCTTCCCGGGTGGGTGCTCCAGCCCCCCAGGCATTGTTCTCACCCTTGCTTTCAGCCCCTGCAAGAAGAGGGCTTGCAAAGAGCTGTTTGAGGCACGTTGGTGCCTAGGGGACCAGACACTGTGCTGGGGGGCACTGGGAAACCAGTCAAAGTTTCGGTGTGTGCTTTAGAGGCAGGTCTGACTCCAGTTCTTCCACCTTGCAGATGAATGTCCTACAAACCCCTGCCCGGATACTCTAAACTTAGCTGGATCTCCTTAGGTGGTCCATTTGAAGACACCCTACTTAGAATAAAATACTTATAACAGACGCTGAAGCAGAAGACAAACGTGAAAATGATTCTCATGTCTAGGAAGTGGATGTTTGGCTTCCAGAGCGTGTTGCAGTGAATGTAAAATGCTGCACATGGAGTGGATACCTCATCAGGAGAGACCAAGGAGCAATGCTCCAAGCCTTACATAGGCACAACCAACTTGCAGGTGGTTAGTAAAAGCATTGCCCTGTGTGGCACATGATCTCAGTTTTCTTCAGAGGTGGAAACGGAACGAGTTCTCCTAAGGCTTGATGCAAGCTGGAGGGTACTGGGTAATATATCCTCCCACAGCAGCTTTTGTGAATCTAGCATTTATTTCTTTGGGCTGCAAAGACCCAAATCAAAATCTTTTAAACACATTAGATGATCTGAGATTTTGCTTCACCAAGAAACCAAATTTTTTTAATTTTTTAGATTTTTTCTAAGGTTTTTTTGTCTTAGATTGAGGGCGTGAGTTGGCATCTGATCCAAAAAAATCAGTTAAATGTGCAGCCCTTCTGGTGGCAGATTGTTCCCTGTAGGAGGTCTCTGGTTGTTCTTCACATCTCATGGGTGTTACAGAAGTAGTTCTCAGGGAACTATAAAAAAGGAGAAAGGAAGGTTGTTTGGCATATTCGAATAGAGTGTTCATGTAATCAGAAGAAAATATTGCATTGAGTTCTGTGAATGGTACACAGATACTATGGGCAATTGGAGCCTTACGCACTTATATAACTCATAATTACTTAATTCAATTATTCAAAGAAAATTACTTCACACCCCCACAAAATACCCTGCATCTTACTAAGGAGACAGATATGCCTGGTTTTACACTCATGTAATGTCACCTCCAGCAGAAGCTCATTTATTAAAATACCAGAATACTGCCACATGATGCCTATCGTAACACCCACCTCCCACACACGCAGGGCAGTGTGCATCTTATAACAAAGAAGACATTCATAGCTATTATCTTGAAAGGTAGTAGGGGTGATAAATGCATTAAAGGGACCAGAGAAATGTTCACTTCACTAAAGAAAAGCTAAAATAGCCTAGGGGTGGTTTTACTGGAAGCTGGGGTGGTCCGCGCTTGCTATCCCAGGACCAACTTCCTCTCACTTTGTCAAAAACTTTATTGTAGCTTTGAACTTCACCTGAGCTTTACAGCTGCCAAGGACCCTGAGTCCAAACACTTCACCCTGTGCTCCCAAAAGGGCCAAAACTGAATCTGGATCTCAGCTCTTTGGCTAGGGCCCTTTGGCAAAGTCGCTTTGCAGCTTAACCCAGGCTGGCTGCTACCAGGACATCCACTGCTGGTTCGAGCTCTGTTGCAGGCAGGAGCAGGAGGAAGGGTCCCAAGAGCCCCTTTGCTTTGGGTTAGACAGGTTTGGTGACTGGGTTCACTGCTCCCCTGCAGCACGGTGCCAGCTGCAACTCATTTTGTTTTTACTGTCACTACAACAGCTCTCAGTCTATTAATATGCCTTTTGTGCAAAACCAGTCTGGCACTTTCAAGAAGGGAAAGGTGGTAATGAAGAGACTCTCAAGTTCCTAAACTCACTCCAAACTATTAGAAAAAATTATTGAGAGCTATAAATTCTTGGGAGACAATTAAAGACAAAAATAAAAAAGTAAAACCCAACCTCAGTACTGCCAGGTCACTCTACGCGAAGTGAGTTCTCTGATTTATTCCTTCGCCATTGCTGTTGTTGAATATTTAAAAGAAATAACAGATTTCCAGTGAAGCAGCCTGACAAACAATGCTTTAAATCAGAGGTCAGCCCCCTGCGTTGGCCATGTGAAGTCGGCAACAACCTGTTTGCCCAGTTGGTAGCTGAAGGTGCTCAGCAGGTTTACCCGCCAAGGTGACAGCTTTGCTTTCGGAGCTCCAACCATGTTATTCAGAGCAACCCACCACGTCTCTGGTGTCGAAACTCACAAAGTCCGCTGGGACCCAACCCCAGGGCAAGCAGCTTCCCAACCGGAACAGCCAGATTTGGAGGGTTTTGACACTAGCCACAGGACAGTGATCGGCAGTCAGGAGGTTCATGTAGGTTAGACCTCGCCCTTTCCTTCGCTGAGTTGAACTCCCGAAGCACAGCAGATGCACCCTTCGCCTCAGTGCCGTGTCCCGACCGGTGCATGCAGGAGGTAGGAGAACCTGACGCGTGCCTATATAAAGCAGCAGAAAGACACACATTGTGTAACCAATGCCTGTTGAAAGCAGATAGAGACAGCCTGATTTGTTTCCCTTCTTTGTTTACCGGTGTCCCCGTTCCCCTCGGCCCGCCCGCCGTGCTGTCTGGGTGAGGTTTCACATCGCGTTAGCATTGCCGCCCATCGCAGAGACTTCGCCACCAAGCCACCGCCACTGCCTGCCTGGCAGCTGGTGCAGGGACAGCCTCAGACGGGCAGGACAGGGACCACTCCACAGCGACAGACCCCGAGGCCGAGGGGTGGGGAAGGGTCTCCAGGCTGATCTGCTGGGGAGCGGGGCAGCGGCACGGCGTCACAGCTCTTCCCATCGCTAGCCGCCATTTCCCACTGCCGTAGGTCGGGTAGCTTCAGCAGTTCTCAAAGCCTACTGCTTTAGACCTCATGATCCCCAGCCAGACCTCGACTCTCAGCAGAGAAAAGATATCTTTTCTTTTTCTTTTTTTTTTTTTCCCCAGGGAACTCCACGGTACTGTGCAATGCCTCTGGTATCTAACCTCATTAAAGGAGCTCATCTAACTCCGCAGTACTGAGGAAACTCTCACCTCCCTCAAAGGCAGTGACTCAAGATACTGATCAGTGCAATGAGGATGTCTGAGGGTTTTTCCATCCACTACTGAAGTCTGGGCTACATTTTTCCTTCCCCCATTACTGCAGCCACAAACACAGCGCTCTTGTTGCAGAGGAAGGCATCCAGCCACTTCTTGTGTGGACTGCCTCGGGTATATTTAAATTTAACCCAAGTGCCAAATAGTTATAAGTGGCCCTGAGCACACCCAGAAGACACGGTTTTCTGCCTTTCCATACTCTTCCCTCTTTACTGTTCTCCGTCACCGTTTTCTTTGGTTTCTTTCATCATATTTGCAGCCTTTTGGGGTGCGAGCAGAGGAAGACACCCCTTCTGAAGAAGCCCCTTAAAGGAGATACGGCTGTGACATTTGGCCCTGAAACATAGTCACACCTGCTGACGGTCACAGCTTTATCCCCAGCTGTTGAAGAGATGAGATAGGATCACCCTCAGGATTCAGAAATGTGTCTTAAGAAGGTCTAACCTAACAACATGACCGTGGTTAAAGCTGCTCCGTTCATATCTCTGGAGATAAAGTTGGGAAGTTTTGAGCTTCTTGAAGTTATGAGTAGTGACGGGACTGACAACAGCCACACACAGAATATGGGGATTTTCTGAAAAACCGAGGACACTCCCACTCCCACTTACTTTCCCTGATTGTTCCTGCCCTGGTCCTTCAGGCCCTTACAGCAAATCCTCGTCAGGACTTATCGCTAACAACACTGAGCCACCTCCAAAAGGTTATTATTAAAATTCATTCATTACGTTAATTTGCAACCCCCATTTAACGTCAGCAGACCTTTATCTTTTAGCCTGGGGGGTTATGCTAGCTCCTGCAAGCCAAAGCCCTATCATAACAAGTGTCTCAGGTTGTAATTACAGGGTGATTTCCAGTGATGCCAACTGCCTATTTTGCTTCCGTATGTTTTCAAGGCCAAAGGTTGCCTCCCTATTTCAATTCCTGTATGTCTACACGGGGAAAAAAGTATCCTTTAATAAATGGATAAATCATTAGAAGGAAAATACATTACAGATAAATAAACTGGACCACCTAAGCCCGTGCTTGACGTGGGAGGTGAGGAGATGGGGGCCTGCTGAAGCGGGAGAAGAGTGTGCTCTCTGCAGGCAGGTGAGGCAAACGCTTGAGCAACTGCCTGCTCTCTCTTTCATTAGCATGAGAAAGGAGCGGCACATTTTCAGACTTCATTCCTCATTTCTTTGAGGCTGATAAGTTGAAATCAGTTCAGATTCCTCCCACATTTCTCCTCCTCCATCACCACAGTGTGTTAAACCTTCTTTGACTCAAAAAATGATACCTGCTGCTCCCTCAGCTCCATCCTGCACCCTTCAGCCAAGGGAGAAACCAGCTCAGTGAGCCACTTAGGCAGGTGCTTGAAAGTTAAATAGGCAGCTAAGTTCATGGCTGGGTCAGGGCCCTCCTAATCTGGAAAAACACGCTTTTGCAAGGGGTGTTTTAAGAGTTTTAGGATCCTGTCTTGACCAAGTTACTTCCTAATTCCCTAGCACAGAGCTAGAATGTCTCAAAATACTGTTGTTAGGTTCTTTTTTTTTCCTTCCAAAAATAAATCAAGGTGAAAATGTATTTCAAGAAGCAAGCAAAAGAACCGAGGCATATTCATATTCCACTTTACACAACAATTAATGATGAGCACTATAATGAAATTCTAGATTAACAGAGGGGGGAGAGTTATGAATATAAACACTGCTCAAACATTTTTGACGTATGTTTTCTGGTGGGAATGAACAGTTGAGTTTAACCTAAGCCAAATTTCAGGAATGAAATAATTTCATTGAAAATAACATTGTGTTTCACATTATTTTTTGTCATTATGCAAGTATTTGATAAATACATTGTCAAAGGTCTACAAGAAAGACAATATTTTACCTGGAGAAGGTGTGCCGAGCCTAAGACACAACAAGGCATAATGAATGATTACATCAGAGAGTAAATAATTTTATAGCTTGTATACTAAGAATTATTATTTTTTCTACAAGCTGTCACATATACTGCTGTATTCATATCAATTACAAGATAAAGAACTTTTTTTTAATCCAAGATGTAAGAAAAAACTAAAGTAAGAGTAGAGCCTAGAAAGTGGAAACAATTGCAAGAAATTTTTGTGAAGTTAACTATAGGCATCAGGAATTTGGTCAGATGTTAGAAATACATCCGACAAGATGATCCCAGCCTATTTAAAGGTTGTGGAATGCATCTCTCCCTTCAACAATGCAACTGTTGACAAGCTGCCAAAACTCTTAAATGCAAATCCTCCAACCATTAATAAATCAAAGGAAATTCCAAGATATAACTAAGGCAGCTTAAATGACTTATTTTGCTGTAGTAACTGCAAATTCTCAAGGAAGATGTATGGGATCTGCCACAACAAGTCAAATGTATTTAAGCCACCCTCAGTGGGTATTAGGGCTCTGCTGGTAAAGACACGTTGTGTATAACACGAGCATGTCTGCGAGGACCTGATCTGGTTCCTGCTGAAGACTGAATTTCTCTGTCAATTCAATAAGCTAGTAAGCGTGAAATGGCCAGTAGGCTGCACCGTTGGTCTGGGAACACCATATGCTTTTCTTTCAGGGGGTATTTATGTGGCTGGGGAAAATATTTTCCTCCTAGAAAAGGGATCCCGGGGGAGTACACTCAAGGAAGTGTGTTACTTCAAGCAGCACACATCTTAAGCAGGCTTTAGCAAGTCAACTTTGGCCTGAGCAGTTAGCAGTTTGGGCCATGCGGAGTGCTTCTATTAGGAAGGCTGGCTGGCACGTCAAGTGTTTCCTGGATATTGACTATTTTGTTTACAAAGAGGGTGCAAAACCTATTTCCCTTAACGGGGAGGAAATAATCAGGAGAGCCCTGTAACCCATGAGAAGAAGAGGGATATGCCCAGTCTCAGAGGCACGGTGCTTCACTGTGAAGACAGCCAAGCCCCAATGAACTCTTTGCCCATCCCATGGGATGCTAGGGTGGGTAGACTGCCAGTCTCTCGTAAACTCACTGAATAACTGTGGGTTCAAAGCCATCTCTGTAGATGACTTTATCAGATCTGGTCAAGAAATTTTTTACTCTCAACGTCTCTTGGCTCCTTCCTGAAGAATCTTCCAACCATTTTGTAATGTAGTTGGCTGCTGACAGCAAATATTGATTGCCTACTTCTGCCTCAAGCGAAGGTTTATACACATCAAAACCAGAACAAAACAAAGCAAAACCATGTTCCGTTGATGATCCCATGAGATAACGGCTGCACAAGGGCTGCTCTTGTCTTACATGGATTCTTTTCTGTAACACAAACATCACATCTCCTGTGCCAATGCTCTTTACCCTGCTCGCATTTTATGTAGTTCTTTATGTGAAGCGAATTCACTAAGTGACTGCATAGAGTTATCTGTCATTGGGGTTTTTTTAACCAGGATGCTCAGGGAAGCTGAAGGACAGGGTGCTGTTAGTACACTTCCTATTTTGAAGGGAGACATTTTCATCTCTTTGAACTTTGTAATTTTCCTGTAAATGATCATTTACAAAATCCACTGGCTCGCTTTTTCTTTTGGGGTTGTCATAGTTCTCTTTTATAAAATAAGCAAAATGTTTACATGGGTCAGAAGTATTGCACAAACAGGTAAGAATCCATAGCCTGCGAGACCTCTGAAAGCTGAAATTTAAAATTCATCTGTAAACCGTGACTTTGAAACCACTCAGCTGATGGCTGCTTTTTTCTTTTTCTGTTTCCACTCTTTGCTAGAACGATATTGCAATACACAGTTTGTATATATCTTCTGTTTTCTGAGGCAGGGCCACTTTACCACAGCAAACAATTTGCCTACAAATTATTTGTTTTGTCTCTTCACATAGAAGTCCACATAACTCAACAGCAGAGAAATCCACTGTCCCAGCTATCCAGCAATTATTGTTCAAACTTCAGCAGTCCAGTTTCCAAATTTCCATAATTTCCCCAGATCTGAACAGTTGCACAACTCTGCGTCACTTTCTATACCTGCGACTAATGCGAGACTTATTTTGGGTCCCTCATTCTGTAGCATTGCTCTGCATGACCCTTCTCACTACAGTCCTGTCATGTGTTAGCCAGCACCCATATTCCTGTGCAATTCACAGGTGTTACTGCATTTTAGTCCTCAGAATCTCATTCTTATTTTAGTGTCTCCTATCTTCCTTCTTTGCCCTTTATATTGGGGTACAGTCCCCATAAGTGGCTGAGTGACCTTCATTAAGATTTTGGGAAGTTATGTAGCAAACAACCTCAACCTTATGGAAGTCCACTCATGACCTTTTTTTTATTTCACTTTCCATTGGGTTTACTAAGTAAATATACCGCTTTTCAAAAATCTTGAAGAGTATCGCAACCCAGTTTTACATCCTTCTTTCCCTCATGTTTATTCAGCAGAATGTTGCCCTTGCCAAGCTCACAATGATGGGCTGCTGTCTGACCAGGGGCTCCTTCCACTTCCACTGGGCTACTAGAGGAATTAATTGGTGCGCTGCACATGTCCCTGCCACCTCCTCTCACCTTCTTCACACTGCCTTTCCTCTGAAAGGCTAGCTCAGTACCTAGCAGTTGTCCAGAGTCTGTTTATCCTGCAAATCCATGCTAAAATCGAAGTGTGCTCTCTCTCGTGCGCTTGTGTGTGCATTCCCTTGCTCTCCCTGAAGTCTGCAAGGGTTAGGTGATACCTAGTCTCTTGGGAGAGGATTTTCTGGGACAACGAGGATCTCGCTCCCCAGAGGAGATCAGTAGCTTCTCATAATTGTTTTAAGTCCAGAATTTCTAGCGTATACATCAGTCTCACGGTATATGCAGCACACCCTGTCAGACACACAACAGAGTCAGATGCAACACCAAATCCTTGTGTATCTTGAGCCTTTGGGGATGAGCACCACTCCAGATGCTCTAACTGTCTCAGGGGCCAGTAAGCAAATTGTTCAGGAACAGATCTTCCATCTAGTACTGTTTCCCGAGGAGTGAGACCCACAGGAAAACTATCTGATCCTGGGGTCCAGACAGAGCTCCCAGAGTTTCACTTTCCCAGAGGTTTAGGGGAGAAGCAAACCCTCTGCTTTATGTACTGACTCTTCAAGAACACAAATGCAGTATGTAACCAAACGTGCAAAAATGAGTAGGCACATGCACATAATTTTTCTGGATTTCTGTTTGCCTTTTTTTTTTGTAAGCTTTAATTGAATTCCAAGAACAAACGTCTTCACTGAACAGCTTTTGTCCCTAGCCTCTTGGCTCATCTACCCTCCGGGACCTCCTTGGTAATTCATGTGCATTCAACAGTGCTGGGATTTCCCTGTCTTAAGGATTTCCTCCTGTGGGCTGTTCCTCAGCTGTGCAAGCTCATCGAGGTTTAAAATGATTCAAGAGGGCACATTCTCTGTCCTCTGTCAGAGCAGTTTCTGATTCACCCTACCTGATGTCAACGCTACCTTGCCAGGTGACAGCATTGCCCAACTAAGTTATGCAGTGATGAACCAGTTTGGCTTGACAGGAGAGAACTTCTTGCTCAGAACGAATGCATTGCAATGGTATCGCTAATTATCATTGCAAGCCCTGTCCCAAGTCCTCCTAGGAAAGTTAGTCCAAGTCAGAGGGTGAAAGGTAGTAGCAACACAAAGATCAGCCTCCTGATAAAATGGAGTTTTCCATATCACACAAATGTACAGGATCCATAACCAATAAACTGTTCTTAGACAGATTTCTCAAATCATTACATCCACCATAGACCCCAGCTGCCTCCAGCATAACAAAATACTACGGTCTTCTTCTCTTGTATGCCCTGACTAACATACCTCACCTGGCTCACTCGAGTGCACTGGATATTAATGCACCACAAGTACAATGCAGAGAAGGATCCAACAAAATAAATGTTCAGTACCACGGAAGCAGCCCATCTTCCCTTGATATCAAGAAGCATTCATTAAGAAAGCAATGATTTATACCTGTTACCAATGACACTGGCTCTAAATTAACACATCTTTTCACTCAGAACACAGAAAAAAAAGACAGCATTTTCCAGTTTACTCCTGTTCCACATATCTCATTTAATACTTGAAATCTGAATTCTTCCCCTTGTGAGTTAGAGTCTTCAATGAAATATTCCAAACAAATGCTTGGATGTTTACTTGTTGACTTCTCTGTCTATCAGGAATGTTGAATAAACCCAAACTTTACAAAAAGCAATTCACTGCGGATTAGAAGTTGGTTTCAAATATTTTACTTGGCCTCATTCTCAGCAGCAGCCAGCCCATCACATACAGCTCTTTGTTAGAATATCTCTTTTAAAGTTTGCATGTTTGAACTTGGTCTCACTAGGACCTGCTGTAATTTCATTGGTCCTGTGAGGGACAGATATCTGAATGGGAACATCACAAAAAGATGATGTAATAGGAAGCATAACCTAATACAAGAAGAGATCCTTCCTAGTGTTTGGGGGGGGGAGCGGTTCTGAGTTGTTTGTTATTATCACCCTCTGTTTCGGCTATCAGCTTTCCCTTTAGAAAGACCAGTGTCCCATCCCTGACTCTTGGGAAACTGTGAGCTTTGCCCTTTTTTCAGAGCCTGCATCTGGCTTGGGCGTTTGTAGTCTGGAGCTTGGTCTCTCCAGGCCTCCCTGAATGGCTGCCAGATTTCTCTGCTGATGAGAACAAACACCCCAGAGCTTGCAGTTTTTCCTTGTACTTTATTATCAGCAGTCAGTAAACTGTCACTAGGCTGGTGATGAAGGACAACCGTGGAAGTACCACTGAGACAACAGGAAAATGTTTTAGATGTTAATCTTGCTGTGACACAGTGAGTTTGCAGCACTGAGGGTTATGATAGCAACCGTCATCACAATGTTATATTTGGTGAGGTGGAAACAAATAGATTTTTAAATACAACCGTGTATGGTTTGTTGAAGCCACGTATAATCTAAGGACAGATATATTTGGTCCACAAAAGTACAGATCTAGTTTTGGTTGCCATTAATACCTTTTGTACCCATCTGGAAAACTCAGAAAGTCAAAGCAAAACTCAGCTCCAGGCAGCTTTTCTCATTCAGCTGCTCATCAAAATCATGCAAAATTAAAAGCCAAATCCTCTGTTGAATTAAATTGCAATAGCTCTGCTACAGGGTCTACGCCAGCAGAGATGAGGCACTCTGCAGGGCTGCAGAGGAGGAGCAGAGGGCTCCCAAGCCCTCCCATGTGCTAGGGACAGGCTGAGGTCTCCCCGGGGGGCCAGGCAGCATGCTTCACAAGGAAATTTGGCCTCCAGCGTACGGCAGAGGGTTATCTAACCCGGGAGCGTGGAAACAGCCGCTGGGTTTCCTGCGCTATTGAAATAGGGTTACCCATTACACTGCCACAAGTGTTGTGCTTGGAAGGATGCACTGTCTGAAACAAAATCTTGGCCAAAGAGGCAGACAAAATCTGTGACTGAAAGAGCTTACAAGTTAAGGCACAGACCATACGATGATTTTAAATGTGTTTAGTCAATGGGGCCTCTCCGGGTGTGTAAAGTTAAGCACATACCTCCAGCTTTGCAGGACCATCCCCCCCCCCCC
>Ga0065711_1041680_pt1 | contig 15957 bp, 11 predicted proteins | sample Hoacrofraction12_FD_59098 | JGI IMG/M metagenome (GOLD analysis project Ga0065711, IMG submission 59098) | Hoatzin crop microbial communities from Cojedes, Venezuela - Epithelial fraction 12 v2 (version 2) | ecosystem: Host-associated > Birds > Digestive system > Esophagus > Crop | place...
ACAAAAAAAAAAAAAAAAAAAAAAAGCAAAATAAGAAACCACTGTGCTTTAATATGTAATATCAATATTTGATATGTAATAACTATAACCACAGAGAGAAACTACTCCAGAGCTCGCACAGACTAGTTTCTTGCTTGTGTTGCAGCACAGGTGATTCGGGCAGGTACAGTAAAGTCTGGCACATCCGAAACGCGTCCCAGCAAGCACGTGTCCGCGTGCAGCAGACCTTGTGATTCCTGGAAGTACCAGGTTCACTGCAGCAGTTGTGCGTTAGGTGAGGACATGTTTCTCTTGGGGAAATCCTAGAGAAGGCAGCCTTGCCTTGGGCTCGCGCTAACACTGGTTGGAGAAGGTTGACAGGACTGTCCATCTGTAACCCTTCCAGACTGCAGTGGCTGGGCTTGGCACACAGTCTACACATGTGTACTTGTGTGCAATGATCTATTCAGACACTGTGTACCCTATTACGTCTTCTGTACATTGGCGATACTCCTAAGGTCTTGGAGATCATTCAATTAATTACACTGTACCACTTCATCTACATTCATTTCAACAGCCCCAACTATGAAAATACCATTCTGTTTTTCACTGAGACAGGAACAAAGGTGCCCATGTGAGAAGTCTTTCTTAAAAGGCTTCCTTTTAATTTAGCTTTTTTTTTTTTTTGCTTCAGCAGTGTTGCGAGGATGCAATGGGGTTCATTTCGGGTAAGAAATAGGAGGAGCTGTCAAGGATGAAGCTGTGCAAAGACCAGGAATGAGAACAAACTGGAACAGCTCAGCAGGGTGTCCTGCCTCCCAGCTGAAGGTTTGGAGCTGATGGCTAAAGCAGAGCTGGAGGTTGTGCTGTCGGAGGAGCAGACGCCAACGGCAGGAGTGTGCGCAAACCCCTGTCTGGGTAATAGCACTCGGGGTCAAGGGCCTGTGATTCAGCCCTTTGAACCCACCACAGCTGGGTGACATTAGCGTGTAGGCTGGGCTAAAAATAATCAGATTTATCTGCATTAGCAATATTCAGTTGAAAAAGCCAAAGCAGAAAGCAATATTCCCTTTCACCCCAAGTCTGAAATACTTTAGTGTGACATTTTTCACAGGAACCACTCTAATTTCTCAGCACACGGGGCTCAGTCTCTTTTCACATGGACTCCCATTATATACGACCATACTTGAAAGGGCAAAACCCTCCCACTTTTCATTCGGGGTTGAACAAAGCATTTCCTTTAGTCCCAAATGAAATCATTGCTGATTTCTCCATCCACTAAAAATTCAAAACTACAAAAGAAAACTACCCACTCTGGCTTGGTCTGAAATGAATTCATTTCCCGGCTTGTTTGGGAATGGCAGGTGTCAGAGCCAGATTGCAATGCAGGTAGTAAATGAGCTCATCAAACTTCAGTTAGCAAAAATTCCACTCTGGACTAAATGAATCCAGCCTTGACTCCTTCTACAGTCAGCTGAGAGCAGGGGTAAGCCTGAGAACAACAGCTCTGTGCAGGGAGCCGTGCCTGCTAGCTGGAATACTTGAACCCGGGATTGCTTGTTGCACCAGCGATCCCCAACAGCAGGAGATAATCCTTCGCCAAGATTTTTGGCGGAGGGGACAGAGTCCAATATACGAGAATGACAAATCCCCCCAACCAGGCACGTATGCACCAGACTTCCACTCAAATCCTGGGCTCATTAATGAGAAACACAAGTGGCACCTCTTAACTGCTGCGTGTCCTAAACGGCTCCACTCCTCTTTATGAGCACCTCCAGCTTTCTGCAAGCAGAGGGGAGGAACAAACAAAAGGTACAGTTCACAGAGTGACCTTGGTAAGCCACCATGACCTCAGCTTGTCTGTCTAATGAGTCAACTACATAATTACAGCTGTCTCGGGGAGTTGCTAACAAGTCCCAGGTATGTGAAGTGTCAGCAGGCAGTGGGAGGCCTCTGGCAGAGGATGGGAGAGGCTGCACTTGTGCTGGAGGCTGCGGGATGCAAGCGGGAGGGAAGGAGGAGGAGGACGAGGTAGGAGGCAGAAGGTTGCATTCTGGCTGCCTCAGCCTCAGGAACTGCTCTGTGCCATGGCTCCATTTCCTTTGTGCCCAAGGACTATCATTTAAGGACAAATCCACCTCTCCATCCAAAATCCATGCAACTGGGCTCCCTCTGCAGCTAAAGCAGAGCAGCTTGCTTGCAGTGGACATTTGCTGTAGATGGAGGGGGTGACAAAACCTCTGGACAAGGTGCTTCTGCCTCTCCACTGCCTGTAGAGGAAGCCCAAGAGGTTATCTTGGATTTGAGGTTTGGATGGTTAAAGCAAAGGCACACCCAGCTAAGCCCTTCCACACAGCAGCCTGGAGTGGGAAAATCTCTTTTAAGAACAAGTCTCTGCATCCCCCAGCCCCTGCTCTCCCCTGCTCCCCGCTGTATTGTGTGGCACTGGGATAAACACACAGAAATCCTGCTACAGGGAAAAGCTAAATAACCGAAACGCAGACTGAGGCAGTAAGAAGGTTTTGCGGCGCCATGGCACATCTCTAACCAATCCTGCCCTATACGGGGTCACTTCCCTCCCATCACAGCCAGACACAAGCCCGGATTTGGGAAGCCAGGTGCTGCAGGAGCTGCCACCCCGTCCTGCGTGTGCAGGGAAATGTGTGTGTTTGTGGCTGTGCTGCTGTGAGCACCGTAACGCCGCAAACCCTGCGACCTCCGCGTCTCACCACAATACCTGCAGCGGTATCTGCCGCTTGCGTCTTTGTTCTTCCTGGTGAAAGGACTCTTGAATTTGCGCACGATGCAATTTATTTGCCTTTTTTACAAAAACACACCCCTTTCCTCCTCCCTCACTCTCTCCCTCCCTGAGATAATATTGACACCAATATCCATAAAGGAGAATATTAAAATAACCTTTTCTATTACATCCTAATCTAACTACTTCCCTGCTTTGCATGACACACCTGGCTGTCTTTGTCTGTTTGTAATGTGCTCCTTCACTCCTTTCTTGAGAGTCCCTCTATTCTATCAAATTCCTCCTCCTTGCACACTAAGCTGCAGATTACTTTTTCATAAGATGCAATTTCACCCAGATCTCATTACTTACTCTCTTAATGTATTTTCTGTATTTGTTTCATCTACAATTTCTCTTGTGCTCTGTTCTGCTGATAAAATAGTTGGCTGAGGTGCTGTGGAAAGCAACTTGCTGGAGTGCATTAACTAAAACTCTTCTTATTCTTGACTCGATATGTACTCTCTGTCCCTTTGGCCTGCCAGGGAGAATTAGACCCGGTCTGTGTACAGTGCAGAAAGGACCCTAGAATGTAGCCTTCTTGATTTATTAACGTCTATCTGATAGCAGCATTTAAGCTGGCCAGAGACCAGCGGCAACAGGAGGGTGGGGAAACAAACTCACTGAGAATGCTGGGTTTTCAAGCCAACCTCAAGATGCTGAAGTTTCATGAGGATTCTGTGATGCCCCACGAGAGGTGGAGTTCACTGTGGACACCCTCTCTCGGGATATACTACAGTCTCCTCCTGCCCTCAGTAGCCAGGAGTGGTGTAGAAACGGAAATTGCAATGCGTCACTGGAGATGGGAGTCTACTTGGGAGCCCCTGGCCCAAAGGGGACATGAAGAATCAACTGCCTCCAAATTACAGGTCTTGCCCAGCACCCTGTCAGCCTGCCTAGAGAGGAATTGTTCCATTTTGGCAGAATTACAGCAGTTGTAGATTGGACATCTTCCACTTTTCAGGTATTCTGGGAGAAAAGTGAAAGCACCTTTTCTGGGGAGAGATGACAATGTTCAGGAAACCAGCTATTTTCTAGAAAAAAATCACCAAAAGTTTTCGATGAACCATCATCATCAATTAGGAACTGCAGAGAAGCACTGTCTGCATTGGCCAGAGCTATGGACCACATCTACATCCCACCCTCATACATAAACCTCTCCCCAAGCAGCCTCACTGGGGTGAGCAAAAGTGCACAAGAGAGTAAAAAGGTAGAAGAAAAGAGGCATCTGCGACACCAGGGAAACAGATAAGGCGAGGGGGTTCTTTTGAAGCCAAAGTGGAGGCCAGTGGCAGGACAAGGGAACATACTCATCTTCACTACATGTGTGAATCCCTCAAACATCATCCTGACAGACTTGGATTATTCAAACCTTCTTGGGCTTGTGTGGGAGTCACTGTGAAGCTCCTGTGCCCAGAGTTATGTTTAAACCCAGTGCTGGCTTGCCCCCATCCCTTCATATTCACTGCTGGACCCACAGCTGCAGGCAGGCAGCAGCATTGCTGGTGACAGCGGATAGGACACGGAGCCTCTGTGCTGAGATATCGAGCTGACCAGGGAACATAACAGCATAGCCTGTTCTCAGAAAAGAGGAATTTGTCTTAAGAGGCTTAGAGCACAAGTTTGGGGTCCGGCCTGAACTCCAGCCAAAAAAGAAAAAAAAGAAAACCCTGTAATTACAGGCAATATTTTTACTCCGCAGAAGATTAACAGGTCAGGAGAAGAATTTAAGTCTCCTTCTTTCCTGAATTCCAATTTAATAGCAAATAATCCTGCCCCTGAATGCAAAGAAAATATATTACCCTGGAGAATTCTGGTGAAGTTCAAAGGAGGTCAGATAACAAAAAGGTCAAAAATTAAACAGATGGCATTCTCTGATGGTGTATACAAAAAAATAAAAAAGTGATCTGCCTTCCTTTTCCATACCTACCCTCCTCCCCTACCATCAAATGCCACACATGTACCCCTTCTTGTTTGTTCTGCGGCTAAAATAAGAGTTTGAAGTCGCTAACACTCCCTATCCTTCAGTGATGTTCAGGCAAGCGCACCATTTTTAATGTGTCTGGAGGGAGGAATTTATTAAAGAGGCACTGCATTAAAAATATGCAAATGTTCCCAGTAACTACACAGGCCCATGAGGAAGCCAGATGAAATGTCATCCCTCCCTTCTCCCTTCCCCATTTTTACGCAGCGAGATGGTTTATGGTTCCTCCTGTTTTATACTGTAACTGGGAGCATGGCAGATATTTAATCTGTTTAGAAATAATTGCAGCAATAATGATTATTTTATTGGGTTTAACTACGTTCTAAAAAAAGGAGACGCTGCAGCAATGACATGCCAAGAAAGGGAGAAGGAGAAGAGATGCTCTGGGAGTGTGTGCAAGGTTTTATACCCCCCTATTTGCACATCTGTGGGCAGGCATGAGCAGACGCTGGCGCGATGCACACGGACGTGAGGGAGCACATGAAAGCACGTCTGGTTGAGCGTGTAATGGACTTACATCGAGCACGTGCCCAAACATTCCCAGACGCAAACATGGTTGGCTACACCTGTGTGCCCTGTCACGGTGTATTTAGGTGTGTCTGGACACACTACTGCCAGCGTAACTGGCTTAGCTCTTGTGTCTAACAGAGACCCTTCAAAACAACTGGCTAGACTGGCAGGAAAGGATAGCTACGGCACGATCTGCGGCATGGAACAAAACACCTCGCCAAAACCAGCAGGATAAAGCTGGGCTGTTCAGGGGTGTTGTCTGCTGCCCTGCTACATCAGGGGAAAGAGCACAGTGATGCAGTGAGCCTGGGGCCACCAGACACTGCAGATGTGCCCAGACTTGATCTACCCCACAGCGGAGGAAGCTTGCCCTAAAATTCTTCTAAGGCCAGAAGTCCTGCAGAACAGGAACAACTCTCCCCTCCAGTTCAGACCATTACAGCTGAAAAGAACAACTCGACTGAATCACAAGGTTGACCCCTTCCAGCTCCCTCCCAAACGCACTGGGGCTACTTGGCACGTGAAGGGCAGCTCTTCACTCAACAGCAATGCAGCTTTGCTTCAGCTCCACAAGAACAGGCCTGGGAGACCTGCAAGTGATGGTCTTATCTGATATTTGTTTCTAGCACTCCATCCCTATCCTCACCTCTTAAAAAGGAAGTTTTCTGCAGCAGGGACTCTGCAGCACTTTATTGCACATCTCACACAATAGGAGCCAAGCTGCCTGTGACCTCCAAACAGCACCACATCTCTAAAATTAATTGCTCATCCTGAGCTTGTACAAAGTTCTCCCTTTGAGAGTGCAGCAGGACAGGCGGGGCATAGGGGGAGGAAGCACCATTAATTTTCTGTTTCTCTAGATTTCCTCTTTGAAGCTGCCGTGTTACAAAGCCTTCAAGGCAGCTGAAAGCCACAGTGAAATGGACTCTGTGGTCTTAATCCCAGAGAAAACGCATCTCTCAAATTCTTTTTATATCTTCCCAACCTTCCCAAATCCCTGCCTAATACCAAGCTTCAGAGAGCTTTCTTTTTCACGTTTTCCCTGATTTCTCCATCCTCCCTGTTACCCCCTCCCTTTTGGCTGCTGCAGTGGAGCTGGGCTGTCGGACAAGCGCACGCCGGCGCAGCCCTGCGAGGGCTGGGCAATGGCAGCTTGCAGGAAGGGCAGGTATTTCCCCTCGCTGCATCACAGCAGCACGTCTGTATCTGGCAGTGTTTGATGGAACTGGTTGCAGATTAGGAGGGGCTGCAGTGTGCATCTTTGGGGGTTGCTCATGCCATGCTGAAAGGAAAGGTTTTTGCCAGGGTCATGCAAAGAAACTGCAGGAGGACTCAAACTCAGGCCACCTCCAGTCGCAACTCCTGAGACCTCATGGAAGGCAGCGAGTTGTTCTTCTTCCTCCCCTTGCTTGCAGCGTATTTTCTAAGGCACATAAAGAGGAGCACATCTTAACTAGAGGAGCATTTAGAGAGATCCTGCACCCTTTACTGTTCCCTTCCCTCTCCAAGAACACAGCTCAGCCAGTGAGCACTGGGATTAGGGCAAGCAGGCACTGAAACCGCAATGCCTTCTGAAATCTCCTCCTGCATGAAAACCAGCCATTCTGAAATGCAGCCTCCTCCCTCTCCCCACCAGCCAGAGTCCTTGCCGTGGCATGCTGACACCGGCTGTCAGGGGGAGCAATGGATGCACAAGGTCAGTGCAAATTTTTTGATGGGCAAGAGAAGTAGGGTCCCATGGGGATGGTGGAGCAGAGGACGACACCGGTATCTGCAGCTGGGCTGCTCCAGGGATCCTGAGCTTTGTATCCAGCATGATTCTCAGATGAGGAGGTGAAACTTTCCTTCATGCAGTCCAGCTGCCAGCACCACCCAGGACCTCAAGCCTTTGAATGGGAGCATGGGGATTAACAGGAGACCTGACTCTCTGTGTGACCCCTCATGAACAAGGGTCCCTTTGCTTCTCAACAGAGCAGCTCTAGTTCCCCTTCCAGAAAAAAAACTGTCCATTTTCAACAGCTCTCATCCAGCTGTTGGTCATGAAAGTGCCCTAAGCACCAGGTTCTGCCTCTCCCTGAGGTTTAATGGATAGTTGCAATGTATGAAACCCCAGTCACTTCCATAGCATCTATTTATCTCTCACAGGCTGCATTGTTAAACCTCCATAAATATGTTTAATGTCAGCAATTGCTGCTTAATTATTATATAATAACTGTCTTAATAAATAGAAATGCCTTATCTGAGGCACTTCATTTAACAGATGAGACATCATCTTCCCCTTCATAAATCCTGGAGCAAAATGTCAGAGGGTCTTAAAGCCACGATGGGAGGTGAGGCTAACATCCATGTTTACAGGGAAAGGGAACATCTCCACACGGTCTTCTCAGACCAGCACACCACCCACCTGTTTGAGTTTATGACAGTGTTTGGAGCCCATCAAACCAGAACGATTTGTCCAGTTAGAATTCACACAGTATAGATGTAATTTGCATAATTCTCAACACGGGGCAAAGAAAATTTTGGGAGGAAAAATGACAAGTTAATTCAATCCCAACAGTCCCTTCCAGAGAGGAGCATCCCTCCCCGTCCCCAAATCCAGAGCACAGTATGACACAGGGTCTATGAATCAGACATCAGAGGTTTTCCGTGACCCCTGCAAACACTGCAACGCTTGCCTGGGCTTCACCAACACACATTAACCAGAGTTTGTTGCTTGATGTCATCTCCTTTCATCTCAATTAACTTCCCTCCTTTTTTCTCCCTCCTGACTACTCAATTAGAAGTGTGACCAAAAGTTAATTACTCTAATTCAATTTAGCTATAATTCCTGTGGGGGAATAGAGAAGAGAATGTGGGTGAGGGGGTGGAGAAGAGAGCAAATGTAGAAAAGCTGTGGTAGAGACTCCTGAAGAACCAGCAGGTCCTGTGAGTTTAGTTCTGCTTACCAGAAGATGACCAGCACAGCTTTCTCATGCCTGGTGCACAGAGTCTGGGAAGCAGGACTCGGCTAGCAGGGAAAAAAGTGATCCCAAATGGTGCTCCCATGGGAGGAGCAGGAAGATCTACCTAAGAACAAGAGATGAAGAGCAAGACAATGATGATGGATGGCTGGATGGACAGGTAGATACAGACAGACAGCTCTGCAGAGGGGCTGATAGAGGGCTGTCTATGAGGATGGGTGGACAGAGGAACAGACAGAGAAATTGGGAGTATAAGGTGAAACGCCAGTCTGACTTCCCTGGTGAGCTGTCCAAATGGATTCTGCTAATTAACTTCCTTCTCACAACATCCTGGCAGGGTTGCAGACTAATTAGGAACCCCTCTCCTATGCTGGGAAGCTATCCTGACTTGGGCACTGACGGCCGCAGCCCTCAGATTGGGGACATATGGCAGCTGAGCATGCCAGACAAAGCAGCATGGCTTGTCGGAAAATGTCGGCAGCTGGGAATGAGCAGTCCGGCTCGCTCGCAAGCCCTCGCCAGTCTGTTTCCCTCGCCGTCTGCAAACAAATGGGCCTTGAGTGCAAATCAGAGGCTCTTCTTGGCAGCAGAGCTGGGCCAGCTTAAGTCAGAGGTAGAAATCAGGACACCAGACTCCCAGCTCTTTTAAAGTTACTCTCCACTCCCTTTTAGTCTTGAAAACAAATACAAGAAGTGTCATCAGCAAACTTACCTACCTCTCTAGTCAGCCCCAGCCACAACCATTAGTAAATAGACTGAGCAATACGCCCATCTAACACTGACCTGCAAGAACCCCTTGACAATCATAATTTCTCCCGATGAGAATTGGCTGTTTCTTCCTATTCTCTCCAACAGCATTAATCTATCACAGGGATTTTAACTTGCACCCCCTGATCACCATCATGTCTTGATAGCTCTCTGTCAGGATCTTTATCAAAAAAGGCTTTTGAAATTCAAAAGAAGGACTGCGTGTATATCTACTCTCTCACTCCCTTTTATCTATTGGTCTCTTAACTCATCCAAAGGATTTAAGCGGGTCGGGGAAACACAATTTTCTTCAGCAGAAACCATGCTGTCTGTCCCTCATTCCATAGAAAAGCCTAAATATAGACTCTGAAAGTTCCCGCAGCTGGAAAAGTGAATGCAGCCATTCTGCTTTGAAGCTGCCTGAGACTCGTGCAGTTCCCAGATGAAGGGCTAGCTGGCTCTGTCAAAGGAAGAGACAAGTCTTTCAAAGACACTTGGAGATATCAGGAAAGATGTCAGTGGCCCACAGACATCTCCTTCTCCTCCTACTTTTCTTAGATTTTCTTTAGCCTCTTCAGCTCCTTGTCTCTGTCACCTCGTGCTGAGGGGGAGTAAGGCAGTTCAGCAGACTACACCCACCTCGGAAAGAAACAGGGAAAGAGACTGATGTCAAATGGGAAAAAAATAAAGTATTGAGGAAGTGAGGGTCCTTAGCCCAGTGCTGCTGGACCTAGGGACACAGCTCGAGTCTGGGCTGTGACCTGAAGGCCCCGAGACAGGTTTTTTGCCCAGCTGAGCGATGTTTCAGCCTGCAGAGAGAACAAAGCGCTGCTCCAGTCCTCACCAGTGCTGCTCGGTGGGCTGCTTCGGGGAGCAGCAGCCACCCCCTCTGGACTGACTGGTGGCTGTGCATCACCCACTGGTCTTGCGGCTCCCTGGCACCCCTCCTGAAGGAGTCTGGACGTTTTGCTAATTCAGTTGCCCGCAGACTGACAGTGCTCCCTTCCCAAGCATGGCTCAGAGCCCACTGCCATACGGCAGGCTCACCTGAGCAGTTCAGTGGGTTACCACGTGGGCTCCCTTCTCATGACCGACTTACTGTTCCAGCTTCCCTGCGCTTTGCTTTTGCTTCTGATAAAGGCAGGTTATCAGGACCTGCCTTGCCACCAGGGAATAGCTCAGAACAATAGTTATCATTGGATCCTCCAACCAGTCAGTGGCACATTTGCCAGAACAGCGTACCTGGATTAAACCTCCTTCTCCACCCAGAGCTCACATATCTCCAGGATCTGCTATCCATTTTCTTAATGCAATTTCCTGACAGTTAAATCCATGCCTATGTCTATTAGGGAAACGCATGTGTTATGAGCACCATGAATTCAGGCAGCCCTGTTAAATCTATTTGATGTATTCACTTCAACCCTACCCCTCCCTTCCCCCAAAAGTTACCTATCGGCCAGGCACTAGAGCTGTCAGGCTGTGAAGGATAACAACATTATGGGACTAATGGAGAGCAAAACATCAGGGAAAGCAGGCTTGCTTCACGTTGCCTGCATTAGGCACAGGGCAGCTCTGGGAAAACAGCACTTCTGCATCAAGTGCGGGGGAAGCTTTTGAGACATCAGGCTCTACACGCTAATCTGGAAGCACTTTGGAGACATTCGCTAATGGAGATTATTGCCCTGAGGGGAAATGGGAAGACAAGGAAGGTAACAGCTTACATTTGCAGCTGATTTTAAGGCACAGGAGGGAGTCCCACGTTGGCTCCGACTGAGCCAGACCCAACGCAGAGTCCACAGAGTTGCTGTGTTGGCAGAGCTGAAGACCCTGCCCAGAGCACAAGGGACCCTCAGCCTACGACTGGAGAAGTAATCTCCGCACTACGGACCTGCGCCGGGGAATTTCAGGTCTCTCAACTCAGCCTCTGGGTCCCACTTCCTCACATGATCTCGGGCTGCAGACGGTTCTTGGAAGGGCTCCAACACGTGCCCAGAGCAGGCCAGTCTCAACTTTGAACTGCTCTCCAGAGAAACCTCTCAGACTTTCTGCTGGCTGTAAGGAAACACACTTGAGCCGTTTGCCATTTATTGCTGAAGAGCAAGGTGAGATGGTGTGAACAGCACTTCCCAGAGCACCCGTGCATGTGCTGGTAAGTGGGTGGAGGAGATGGGGAGCTCTACACAGAGAGAAATGTCTGTGACTGGAGAGCATCCAGGTAATGCCTACACAAGCATGGAACCATCATTCTAGGAACCATCTACAGACACTCTGGGCTCTGCTGACAACTGCTTCTCCTGTTTTAGGGCCTAAATGCATGTCCCAGACCTTCACCAAACAGTATCGCGGCTAAGAGATGGGTGAAATTCCCTCAGGCCCTGGCTGGAATGGGCCAAAATGTAGCGATTTCCACACAAGTCACGTAGCCTTGTCTTGAGCATGTGGGCTTCCCTCCCACTCCAAGCTGCTACCAGGGCTGGGATTTTTGTTGTTTCTCTTTTTTTTCTCCTTCTTCTTTTAACCTTTCTTTGAGCTCTCACTTGCTTCCTCAGCACCTAGTGTAATTGCTTGCAGTCTCTAAGGATCCTGGTAAGGATTTATGTAACACACCAGGCAGCAATTTGAAAGGCTGCTTTCAGATATAAGAACTTAATGCTACACCAGCCTTGGGGAAAATGAGCTGAAATCCTTGGGAGGGCTGCACAGTGTTTGCTGCACGCTGCTTAAGCGAAAGGCTCTGGGGCAGCGCAGGCGCCTCTGAGCTCCCCTCTCCTTGCATGGCGAGAAGGGGAGGAAAGAAGAGGTGTCTTTAGGCAAGTGGCTCGCTCCTTCTTCGTCTCATTATGCTGCAGCTTTATCTAGAGGGGGAGTCAGAGGCAGCTGGCAAACGCTGAGCATTGCTAAGCAGTTCGGAGAGGGGAGCAGAGGCAGCGCGGTTATTTTTCCGGCAGACAGTGTGGTTTTGCTGGGGTTTCTTTCTCTCCTCTGCATTTCTGGTTGTATCAGGGCCACACAGTCTCTCAGGGTACCTCTGTTGCTTTCAAGGTCACCACCCGAGAAGGGCATCAGGACTTCGGTGCTATTGATTATTCAGGGTAGGGATTTGGGCAAGGATGTGAGAGAGAGTACTTCTAGGAGGAAGGGGAGAGAATGTTCTTGTAAGGCTCTTGAGCCTGACGGCCCTGCAGCAGCACTAGAGTGCCCTGGTTTGAGGGACGCATTCCCTGGTTTGACAGCACGGGCTGTGCCTGGCAGGTGATGAAAGCACAGCTCTGAGTGCCAGACACCCAGAAGACACCACCCTCAGCCACCCTACCTAGGCCTGCCATGCACCCACTCTTTCCATGCCTCCTCTGCTGCCTGCCTAGGTAAGAGTCTCCCACAGAGACGAGTTCTGGTGCCTGAAGCAAACATGCATTTTCAGGAGGGCTGAAATTTTTCACTTCAACTTTCCTTAAACTAGTTTATAGGTTTTTTCCCTTTCAAAATCGTATTTGCCTTCATTTATTTTCCAATCAGTTTGCTGATGGAAATAACACTGGAGCAATCAAACTGTTTCAGTGTGTGAGTCTGTCCATCTGTCAGTCTGTCTGCCTCCCTCCCTCAAAGCTTTTGAGCTGATTTCAAGTGCATTTGACACAGAATTAGGGACCTTAAAACTGGGAGGTGCCAATGAGTGAAGTGAAGAGACGCAGCGGAGTGGAGGAGAGACACTCCCCGGGTGTCTTCTCTGATCGAGTCGTTAGGGAACCGGCATGGGATCGAGACGCAGGAAACTGGATACATCATTCAAGGGAACAATTTCTTTACTTCAAACTTGATGGCTTTCTAAGCTTTTGGCATGATGAAAAGGAAGAGAAAAGCCTTTAAAAAATTACGCAACCTGCAAACTAAACAAGGCCTTGCACTCCTGGACAAACAGCCCACCGCTGGCTCACAGCCCACGGGCTGCTGGCACCCGCGGTGTCTGGCTGCAGGTGGGAGCTGCCCTGCCTTCAGCAAGAGGGCTTGGGCTGCTCCTCACTTGCCAACGTGGAGCCGTAAAACTGTGCTGGCAGTGGTAAATGAACCCAGGCTCTCCTGGTTTTAATATCAATACTAGCACAAGATCTGCCACCCTTTGGCTTGCCTCCCTGGCTCTGCCTTCCTGGCCCCACAAGGAAGATGAGCTGCCCCTTGGCTTTGCGGTGCTGCTTCCCACATCCTTACATTTGCACGAGTGTTACAGCAACACCAAACGCTCCTACATCGTCCCGCTCCTGTTCCCCACAAGCACTGTTACACCTTGCTATTGTGATAGCTCCAGGCCCTGCTTTTCTTCTTCTGAGCCACAACATAGCCTTTGAAGTCCCACCTCCCAGCCACAGCCTGCCTGGGAATTACCAGTGCTAATCTATTATTTGCAGCTTCAAATAAGCACGCTGCCACTTTCCTTTCTTGTCCTTCTTGTATCTATAGAGAAATTGGGCGGAGAACGACTAACAACAACAACAACCACCAAAAAAACCCTGAGTAAATTAACATTACAGCTGAGGTTTTACACGCAAAAAAGTCAGGAAGTTCAAAGTTATGGTTCCCCCTCCAGCTGTAATTCTGGCACACTGCACATATATATTAAGACATTAAAGTTAGCCCCATAAACAGTAATACAAAATACTACACGCACACAAGGGGGCCAATCTATGATGGCCAGGGGAGCCATAATTCTAGCTACCCTGACTCCTGTGCGTGCGTTTCTCCCTCAAAAAAGGAATAAGTCAGCTCTCATTCACTTGTAATTCAAAGCTCAGGATGCTGATAGGGAAGAGAAAAGAGAGATTGTTCTGCCTGCTTCTTCTTCCTCCTCCTTTTTCTTCTTTTTTTTTTATTGCACAGGCTGTTGTCTAGCTGCTTGCGATCAATGCTCTCCCTCTGTCTGACTTTGATATATCGGGAGAGATCTCAGATTTCTATTCCCGTCCTCTCTCGCTTTGTAACCGATCCAGCTCCCCAGCAAGGCACATGCAATAGATAATGGATAGCCTTTGATTGAATTTACTTAATTTATACGGGTGATGGGACACAAGAGGAATATTAAAATACAAATTAGCAGCTTCATATTTCACATGCATTGAAATCTCCCCAGCAGATAATGAGCTGCTGGAAACTTATCTGCTGAAGGTCTCTCCCCAGCCACACCTATCCCTTTTCCCCCGGAGACCCTCGAGTAAACGTTAGAAAAGTTGATAACTGGAGAGTTACATTTTAAGTCCTTAAAGGGACAATAACTCCGGCCAACATTTTTAAACAACTCTGCCACTGCGGGGAGCTGTACTGAGAAGGCACAAAAGGTTGTTCAGCCCTTGGGAGCGCCTTCATGCCCTGCAGAGCAGGATGGAAAGATGCCTCCATCTCCATTTCCATGGGAAACAGGCAAACTCGTATCATCGTGCAGGATCTCTGCTCCCCCGGTTTGGGAGCCAAGCCACAGGAATGGGCTCCTTTCGTGAGCTGTGTGAGACTCTGGCCACCGCAGGGCACAGCAGCAAAACTTCCCAGGGCATCAGGGGCCTTCCTGCTGTCGGCTTTAACGTCAGGGCAGAGGATCCCACTTGCAAGTTTGGGGACTGGGATTCTGCCTGCATGACCCCCATTGGGGTACCCTATTACCTGTTTACGATGCAGCCTGTAATTAGACAGCATCTGCAGTAGCTGGGCTGCCTTTCAGCAAGTTGGCAATGCAAATGTGACACATCCCTTCTCCTTCTCCCAGGGCCACTTTGGTAGAGGCACATTTTCCATTAGCTGTAAGAACCTAACCCCATGCCTGAAGAGGGTGTCTCTCCGTTCAGCTGGCCCAGACTCGCATCCCGCACGTTTGAGTGGGGATGAAGTCAGAAGTTTCTGTAATACTGTGGTCATGCTTGGAAGTTGCAGATGAAGTGGTGGAGAAGTGGCAGAGCAAAAGGACCAGTCATGGTGCACTGCAGGAGGGATGGGAAGGGTCTCCAGGGGCATGTTTTCCTCCTGGTTGCCCTGCAGAGCATAGGTAGAGATGCATGGGTACAAGCAAAGGAACCTTGAAGAAGCTCCCACAATGTTAAATTGTTCTTCCAATGGAGATTGTTAGCTGGATTTGAACAAGAAATCTGCCAATACACCTGACTTCGAAGTGGTCAGTAGGAAATGCCTACAGGTAAATTAAACCAACAAATAAAGTCAACCTGGAGGTCAAACTGACACTGTATGCTTAACCTAAGTTGAAAAGGTCCCTGTTACTTTCCAGTCACAGAATCACAGAATCAGAGAATGTTAGGGGTTGGAAAGGACCTCTGTGGGTCATCTAGTCCAACCCCACTGCCAAAGCAGGGTCACCCAGAGCAGGCTGCACAGGACCTCATCCAGGTGGGTCTTGAATATCTCCAGAGAAGGAGACTCCACAACCTCCCTGGGCAGCCTGTGCCAGGGCTCCATCACCCTCAGAGGGAAGAAGTTCTTCCTTATGTTCAGACGGAACTTCCTGTGCCTCAGTTTGTGCCCGTTGCCCCTTGTCCTGTCGCTGGGCACCACTGAAAAGGGTCTGGCCCCATCCTCCTGACACCCACCCTTAAGATACTTACAGGCATTCATAAGGTCCCCTCTCAGCCTTCTCTTCTTCATGATAAACAAGCCCAGCTCCCTCAGCCTTTCCTCACAGGACAGATGCTCCAGTCCCCTCATCATCCTCGTAGCCCTCCGCTGGACTCTCTCCAGTAGCTCCTCATCTTTCTTGAACTGGGGAGCCCAGAATTGGACACAGCAGTCCAGATGGGGCCTCACCAGGGCAGAGTAGAGGGGAAGGAGAACCTCCCTTGACCTGCTGGCCACACTCCTCCTAATGCATCCCAGGATCCCATTGGCCTTCTTGGCAGCCAGGGCACACTGCTGGCTCATGGTCACCCTGTCGTCCACCAGGACACCCAGGTCCCTCTCCACAGAGCTGCTCTCCAGCAGGTCAGCCCCAGCCT
>Ga0065711_1041681_pt1 | contig 15957 bp, 24 predicted proteins | sample Hoacrofraction12_FD_59098 | JGI IMG/M metagenome (GOLD analysis project Ga0065711, IMG submission 59098) | Hoatzin crop microbial communities from Cojedes, Venezuela - Epithelial fraction 12 v2 (version 2) | ecosystem: Host-associated > Birds > Digestive system > Esophagus > Crop | place...
AACAAGCCCAGCTCCCTCAGCCTTTCCTCATAGGAGAGATGCTCCAGTCCCCTCATCATCCTCGTAGCCCTCCGCTGGACTCTCTCCAGTAGCTCCTCATCTTTCTCGAAGTGGGGAGCCCAGAACTGGACACAGTACTCCAGATGGGGCCTCACTAGGCAGAGTAGAGGGGGAGGAGAACCTCCCTCGACCTATTGGCCACACTCCTCCTAATGCACCCCAGGATCCCATGAGCTTTCTTGGCAGCCAGGGCACACTGCTGGCTCATGGTCAACCTGTTGTCCACCCGGACACCCAGGTCCCACTCCACAGAGCTGCTCTCCAGCAGGTCTGCCCCAAGCCTGTACTGATGCATGGGGTCATTATATTCAAGGCCAGGCGGGACGGGGCTCTGAGCAACCTGGTCTGGTTGAAGATGTCCCTGCTCGCTGCAGGAGGGCTGGGGTAGATGTCCTCTAAAGGTCCCTTCCAACCCAAAGCATTCTGTAACACGGTGATCCCCCAGCGTGTGCCCACCCCGGCCCACGCGAGGACAGATACGCACGCTGGCACAGAGGGTAGCTGAAGTAGCCGGGAGCACACTGGTCACACAAGTGCCCTTCAAATCCCTCTCGGCACAGACACTGCCCCGTCTCGCTGTCACAGCTGCCATCGTACTGACCGGGGCCGGAGCACTGGCAGGCTGGAAAGCAACAAGGGCACCAGTAAATAAACAGCTTCTTCGTCTTTCCCCTTCCTAGGAAAGGAACCAGAGCGTCTGTTCCTCCGCGGCAGAAACGCAGTCGCTGGAGAAACCATGGGGGACACAGCCGACAGCACGCATGTCCAGCCCGGAGCTCACGTCCACAGGGGATTTCTCCAGGGTCCCCCCAGGCTGGGAGGATGCTGGAGGGTCAGGGCTGGGTGGAAAACACCAGCAAAAGCCATGGGAATTTGTCACTTGGAAGTGGGGCTGGAGAATTCCTCCTCCCCGGCGCGAGAGGAGGACAGGGAGGCGGGGGGACGAGCAGGGCGAGCTTGGGGCGGCGAACCCCGCGTCACTCACGCTGGCAGCCGGGTCCGTAGTGGCCTGGAGCACACTGGTCGCAGTGCGTTCCCTGGAAGTTGGGCTTGCACACGCACATCCCCACCCGGGGGTCTTTGCGACAGGCGTTGCCTTCCGTCCCGCCGGCGTAGCAGTCGCAGTCTGGAGTAGGGACAAACAACGAGCAACACCGCGCGCGGCCGTCAGCTGGCCTGTGCCGCTGGGCAGACGTCCCGTACGGACAGGGCAGGAGCTGCCAGGAGAGGCAGCAGCTCAAGCATTTGCCTCCTGATAGCCTTCCCACCAGACATAGACCCTGCTCGGGTGACCTGGCTCACGGGGTGGCAGGGTGGCTGAGAGACCTCAGCATCACGCAGATGTGTGAGATGCTGGATGGGCAGCGGGGCCACGCACAGGGCAGAGCGGGCTGATTTCGTGCAGAGCTGTGCAGGAACAACCAAAGCTTTTGGCTAACCTGGGTGGGGTTTGGGGTTTCTCCCTGGTCACCTCATGCCCAGCTGGACCCGAAACCTCCCCACTGCCAGGGCAGAAGGGTGCTCCGAGCCAGCCCTGCCTTCACCGACGGCAGCGGTGCGGGGTGCTGGGCTCGGAGAGGGAAGGGCAAAAATCATCCAAGAGCCAGAAGGAGGGGGAGGAGGGGAAATGAAAAGGGAAGTGAGAAATTCCAGCTCAGGAAAAGAAAAACCTGCCTGGAAGATAACAGAGTTTAAAATATCAGAAGGAAGGAAAGGGTTATCTGGAGCGCATTGGGGAGCATGAGACAGGGAAGGGCTCGGTGGGAAAAGAGATTAAAAAAAATCACAAGGGAGGAGATGAACTGAGAAGAGTGAGCATCAGAGCAGAGAGGAGCAGGGACGAGGGCACGGGTGAGCTTTCAGAACACCAGAGCAAGGGACCCGGAGCGAGCGGCTGCTTCCCAGGTGCCCGCAGCCGTGCTGCCCGCAGCTCCGTGCAGAGGGGCCATCGGCACAGAGCCGCTGAGCTGTCCCTGACGCAGAAAACGTGGGGTGTGCAGGGGTGGCAGGAGGACAGGTTTGTATCTAAACCCAGTGGTTGAGATTTGGGAGAAGCCAGCTCAGGTTCCAGCTCAGCCACGGTCTCTCTGTGGTCTTGGGGGGTTCGTTAAAGGGAGGCCAGAAGGGATGTACCCACACAGCCTGGACCCCAGAAAAGCACACAATCACACGGTCGCTCCGGGCTAGAGTTTCCCTGTGTATAAAAAGGGAATCACAAAACTTCCTTTCCCCCACCCCTCAAGCTGCCTCTTCTCTCAGAACCACTCTGTGTCAGGGCTGTCTCTTTCGACATGTGTGCCCGACAAGCTGAACTCCTGATCTTGCGTTGGTCGTGAGATCTGACAGCAATAACAGCATGGAGACTGCCAAAGCAGCAAGGAAAATTGCACTGCTTACTTATTATCTGTCCCGCAGGGAGCACTTGTTCTCCAGTATCGTTGTGAGCGAAAGCTGGAACGGCTACGCAGAGAAAGAGACATTGCACAGGTCACCATGCGCGCTCACAGAAACCCTGCCGAGATACCGATGGGTCGACGGTCCCAAAGCTGAGCAGGCTGAATGAAAACGTGGAACATGGAACAAACCACGGACATCCCACTAAATGAAGATCCATTACAACCATTTTTAACCCAGGTTCAGGACAGACATCTTTCACAGAAAGCGAGAGATGAGACTCCAGCCAAACGGGAAGCTCACGTTGACTCCAGAGCGCCAGGTTCAGCCCAACTCAGCTCTAGTCCGGCTTCCATCGAAGCCAAACGTGGGCTTGTTCCCACCTGCAGGAACTCTCCTGGGCCAGGAGTGACATGTGGCATGGGAAAAAGGCACCTGGAGAGCAGCCCGGACTGGAGCTGTCAGCCCTTCCCGGGTCTGCGGGGTCCCAGACCCGGCCCCCCACGGCCCCGCGCTCCCCACTCACGGTAGCAGTGGGGGAAGTTGAGGTACCCCTCGGCACAGGCATCGCAGTGCTCCCCGGTGTAGTTGGGCTTGCAGTAACAGCGGCCGGTGAGGTCCTCGCAGGTGCCGTCGGTGAAGTCGGACTCGCAGTTACAGCCTGCAGCGAGGGACAAGCCGGCCACGGCCGTCACTAACTGAGACCCCTGGCCAGCCACGAGCACTGCAGAAGCATCACTACGACGCCGAGCCTCTGCAAGAGCCCCCACCATCTGCTGTAAATTCTCTCCAAAAATAAAAAGCGTGATTTTTGCCTCTTCAGAAGAGGTCTGGCTCAGAGGAACTGCTCCCTCTGTGCTTGCCCCATGGCAGGGTCCCAAGTAAAGCAGCACAGCCCCAGCTTGCGTCTCCAGGAGACCCCAGTTTCCCCGGAGAGGTGGCGGTGGCACGCTGCCACGAGGACGCAGTGCGGGATGGCTGATGTGTCACAGCTGCCAGAATGAGCTGGGCTCCCCAGCAAGGTGGATATGACCCACTGCTGCCTAGAAATCCCCGACTCGGCGCCTGGAGAGCAACGGTCTGCAAGCGCCAGCTGAAAGGGCACAGAGATGACAGCTAAGAGTGGATGGCCCTGCAGGCAACAGCAGGGGTAACAACACATTTTCAGCCCATTCCAGTCTTGGAACATGCCATCGCTTCTGATTTCATGGATGCTGCAGACACGTGTACGTTTCCGTGGGCAATACCAGCCGCAGCAGGAACCACCCTCATAGCCACCTCTCTTACGGTGCTGGACTCCCTGCACCAGAAAAACCTCTCAGCCCAAACCTTCAGACCACATTTCCCAGTGCCATCAAGTCCAAGCAGGCATCTACAGCGTGCAGAAGACATCACACTCACGATAGCAAATGTACGGAGAGTCGATCGGGTGGTCAGGGGAGCGGTAGTATCCTGGGATGCACCTCTCGCAGTTAATGCCAGTGGTGTGATGCTGAAAGACAGGGGGTTAGAGGGGCATCAGTTCTTCTGCCCACAGGATTTGTGGTCATCTGCCAGATTTACTAACGGCTGCAGGCTCCAGAGGGAGCAACTCGGAAGTGTCAGCACACAGAAGACCTAAATCTGCTCAAATTCCACATACGCCGATTTGAAAACAAAGCATTTCCTGCAAACTGCGTATCCTCCCATAAACCCAGCCCGAGCTTCAGGTTCACATCTGACCTCCAGCCCATTTCACTTGCTTTAAATGGTAAAACGCTCTGGCCGTTTCGTGCTAGGAGGACGGGAGCAATCTGTTTCCTCCCAGCAAGCAAGCAGAGCTAAAAGTTTCATGCCACTGCACGAATTAACCAGCTCACAGCCACCTTGGGAATGGAAGAGCCACTTTCCCACTTCCACTGGGAACTTCAGAGACTGAGCAGACGGGCATTTTGGCGGTCAGAGAGAGATCCAGAGAGATGGCAGCACCCGAGCACTGTAAACCAGGCAGGAGCCTCCCAACGTGCTCAGCACCAACCTGGCCCTCCCGCCGCACGCCGCCTCGGCAGACCTGACCTTCACGCATCAGAAAGGTAACGGTACCGTCCGGGGGCACAGCTAGGAACCCAAGTGCTGTTTTCATTACTGGTGCATACTCCTTCCATCTTTGGCAAAGAGACTAAATTTCCAGAGAGAGACCCAATTAAGATAGCAGAGGGTGTGTGATGGGGTTGGCGGAGCTTCCAGCAACCTGAGCTCCAGGGTGACAGCAGAAACAAACACAAGAGTTCGCAACAGCTTCATCCACAGGAGCACCTCAGGCCTACCTGACAGTCAACGCAAACACCTCCCCCTTCAAACTTGTCTTCACGACTTCTGCTGGCTTTGTGGCGATCCACCTCCGGGTCGTAGTAGCAGTCGTAGGCATGGCCGTTGCAATTGCAAGCTGCAAATACAAAGCGACGTTAGCTAAGCCACCAGGTCCTTTAGTCACCAGCTAGATCTCAAGATGTGAACTCTTCCTCGTGGGTCTGACATTGGATGGGCTACACTTCGACGAAGAAAGATGCTCGAGTGAATCTGGGGGATTACACGATCACCCAAGCTCCCTGCAGTCTTCTAGTTCGAAAGCACAGAAGCAGCGACTCTCTCGCAAAGTCTAGTCTGCGACCAAAAAAACGCAGCAGGCACAGAATCAGCAGTGAAACCTGTGCAGGCATGTAGAGACGAGAAAGAGGAGTGACCCAGCTCTGGGGCCTCAAGTAGTCTGGTTCAGAGGGCAATGTTCTTGCCTCTCCTATCCCATCTGGGATGGAGGTGAGCTGTGAAGTTCAGCCCCCGGTGAGGGTGCTTTTTACAAACCCACAGGACTAAGAGCCAACTGTCCTTCGCCGCCCTGCGTTTGTAAGAGATCGTGTGATGTAGCTACGCGCCGTGCTCCACATTCCCAGTGCAGCGCACATTCCACTGTCGGCATTTACCAAAGGTTTCTCTACACAAATAAAGATGTCCGGTACATAAACACATCCTAGTGTGATTTATCTCTGAGACAGAATTGAGCAACGAGACTTGCCTGCACAAACCCTTGGACACGGAGGAGGAACTGGAACGCAAGCAGCAGCAAAGCCCCTCACAGACCCAGCAGCCCCCCCTGCGCGAGCCCTGACGGAGCGCCCTCAGTCACTGCGCAAACCCTCCGCTTCGCCCCGCGCCACGCACCACAAACCCAACCACTTGGGTGAACGGCTTCTCCGCACCGCACCGCCACGGGGCTGGGGAAACGCGGTCGACCTGCGCTTTGCAGAACAGCTGGGGAAGGCAGGAAGGACCCAGCTCCGACTTACGCTGGCACTCGTGTGCGCTGTCGGCGGTGGCGGGCTTCCAGGGGAACTGGTTGAAGCCGGGGCAGCAGCGATCGCAGGACCCGCCGCAGGTGTTGTGCTGGCAGTCGCACTGCAGCCTGCGAGGGAGAGGAACGAGCTACGGCCACGGCCGGGACGCGCGGGATGGGCACCCGCAGCGCGACCCCGCTGTGCATAGCTGGTCAGATACAGAAACCAGTGACATCTGTTCATCCAAATATTATAGAAAAGAGGCTAAAACGCTTCTAAGGCACATATTTAAACTTCTGAATTGCTGATTTTTTTTTTTTTTCTGAGCCAAACACCAAACTTTGTTCTTCCAGTGCCGTTCCCTCCCTCCCTTCTCCTCCATCATCACTCCTCTTTTCTTCACAGGGAGACAAGGCTTAGAGAAAAGTCAGTGTGCCACTGCCCAGCCAGCTCTACAGACAATAAAACATGAAACGGTTGGAGGCGGCAGCGGTAGAAACCGGCACTGAAGCAAACTACTTGAGAGGGAGCAGCGCAGTGCAGGGACACGAAGATGTCCCCACCGCTGCGCAGGGGCAGCGTGAAAAGAATAAATGAGAGGTGAGAGCTGGAGAGGGACGGGGCCATCTGCTCCTCCAGGTAGATCTGTGCTGGCAGAGAGGAAGGCCATGAAATGTGAATTAAGCCTTTTCGCAGATGCTGGCCCCAACGCTCCCCGCGGAATGCACCTCCTGCTCTTCCCAGTTGGCACAGGCAGGGCTGTGCTGGGTAAACAGGCGGCTCTGGAGGCGCCGGGCAAGAAATCTCCACGGTCGACTGAGGGCTCTCGTCCCTGCTCGACCGCAACGGTGATTCATTAACATCAGTGACATCATCGCCAAAACCTCCACTTTGCAGAAGGCGATTCCCATCCAACACAAACGCTTTCTGTTGTATTAGACTTATGGATAATACAGCATGTTCCAGCTTTTATCTGTGCCATTACTCATTTCCCCTCAGGGCCCGTCCGCCACTCCCATCTCTCCCTCCTCCAATGCTTTTCCATTCAAAAGCGGCGTTTAAAAATAAATGTAATTTTTCAAAACATTAGAAACAAATGGAGCAGTCATTCTGGGTGAAATGCAGGGGTGCAGACACCCTCTTCCACGGCTGCAGTGAGATAAGTGTCCTGGTTTCCACCTACATGTATTTTTAAGACAGGGGACCCGCAAGTGTATGTATAGTAAATAGCCTGACAGAGGGAGCAGGATGGGACATTTGAACTCATTTTAATGAAATATGGGATGATCTGAAAGGTCGGGGGAACATGGGCAGGATCCACACTCGGCACATGTTTGCTTCAGCCAGAGGGGTTGAGAGGCAGGAGATGCCCGAGGATGCTCGCTGAGCACTTGTGATGCCCCGTCCCATGGCCAGCAGAGTCCAGGTGCCAAACCGAGCCCCTGAGAGGTTGGTTGGAGCCTAAGTGGCAGAAATGAGCCCTGAAACACTTCACCAGAAACTTTGTTCTCCCTGTTTTTTGCAGACCCAAGAGGGAAACGCAATGAGAGGCAAACCTTGGCCATGCCGCTGTAATGAAACCACCCACAGACCTCTCACCTGGCTGACTACCACCCAGCTCTCCCAAGGAAACAAGATTTTATGGGTTTTTTTCCATGGCAGCAGCTGGAGACCAAGATTAACATCCACATACATATATGTGGAGAAAGATGGTCACTGAGACGGAGAACTTCTAAACCTGCCGAGCAGTGTTAATCTGCCTGGCTGGAGGACGTGGCTGCAGCCACACACCCCCTCTCTTTAATGTTCCCGATGTTTGAAAAACACTGGTTCGGTTCCCAGAATGAAAAAAGATGGCACTGCGTGAGTAAAGATGCACATTTGAGACGGAGGAGCAGCTATTTATTTAGTCTCTGCTGTCCAGAGTCAGCAACGACTTCTCCGAGAACGCAGCTACCACGGCAGCTTTACCGCAACTTGTGCCGAGTCCGTGCTGCTAACGAATTATGGACCAATGTGCACAAGCTACAATATTTACATGTTTCATTGATTTAATATACACAAGGAAGAAGAGGGAGCAGCTGTGTTCACATAGCACATATTTCCTGGTCGTCCTGCCATAAAAAAAATAAACCCACAGTCTTCCCACTGGAATTGATGCTCAATAACAGAGACCATAAACACTTTCCAGCGAGCAGCTGTGTCAGAGGCGAGCGCGGCACACAGGCGCTACAACATCTGGATTTGGCCGGGACATCTGAGGAGCACAATCAAGGGAAAAAAAGCCCCTTCCTCTAAGTGCTTCTGACTGCACTGAGGGAAAACCACCTGCAAAAGGGGCTCACAGACAGCACAGATCTACCAGCACACATGGTGCTTTCCCTTCCAAAATGGGAAAGGGCAAGCTAGTGTTTGGGATCCAGCAGTGGGAAAGTGTCCTTGGTCTCCTCCTGCAGATCTGCTTCTGCCCAGCCAGGCTGCTGTTGCCTTGCCAGTTATCTCCAGCATCAGGCACGGCAGCAGCAGCTGGACCCCCCGGTTGTCTCCTCTCTTGCTCGTGGTATCCATGCCGGGGCAGTGAACCCACAGCAGCAGCTGCTCTTCTCAGACAGATGCCGAGCACTTGCAGGGTTCTCCCCAGCTCACATCAACAGCAGCTGAACGTTAACACACGATCCCTGTCTGTGCTCTCCACACATGCCAGGTCCCCACTGACGCTTCTCTTGCTGCTCATGGGGATGCCAGGAGAAAGGTTTGTGCCTGATCCTGCCGGTGATCATCTTTAACCAGGAGAACTTTCCTTCCCTACTCTTCTGACCTTGGGGCAAAGGGACAGCTGTGAAAGGTGCAAAGGACCCACGAGGAAGCTCTGCCTGCCCTTGCACACACACGCTCCCATGGGGACCAGACCTTCTGCCAGCTTAACACAGCTGGGTGAGCAGCCTCTGTAACTTGGCACTTCGGAGAAGCTTTCCAAAGCTGGATAAACATTATCATGTATGGCCAGGAAACCAGCTCGCAAACGTGCTCCATCACGTCCTAAAGCTTTGCCAAGCTTTCTAGCTCACCTCACCTCTATCAAAGCACTCACCCTGCCTTTCTGGGCAACGGGCACAAGAAACACAGGCATGTGCAGCGGAGAGAAGTTCAAACGAGAAGCAGAGACCTCCCAGACAGGCTGAGACATAACTGGGATTTTTAATAGGGCCAGGCCAATGCACATGCCTTGTCTCCCTCTGTTTGCATTTCCCTTCCCCGTTGCTGTCGCGCATCACCCTCTGAAGAGGCAGAGCACGTGCAGAGGGACACGCCGCACCTCCTACGCAAGATGGGTTGTGCAGATTTCTGCAGGAATGATGTGTTTCTGACAGCTGGGGCCCACGACACGCAGGGACAGTGTGTGTCCGAGCCCCGGCTGCCTCTTCCACGCCTCTCATCATGCAGCATCACAGCAGGTATCTCCACGCTGGCTCCATGCTACGTCAGGGCAGGAGGGGTGGGATGACTGCCCAGCAGTGCCCGGTCTGGGGGCAGGGCTGGACACAGCTGCTGCCAGAGCCTTGGAGAAATGGCAGCATTTCACCGATTACTCATTTTCTCAACTGAAAATATCATATTTCTGCTGACTTCTCCATGCTCCTGGGCTTGCTAACAGGGTACAGCAATGCCATGAGAAGTTCTTCTATTAACCAACATGTTTGTCCCAATGTATCCCAAAGGGCTTTACAGACGTTCTGTGCTGACTGTACAAAGCACCCGAGTAGGAAATGTTTTCCCCTCCAGGCAAGCGCGATCTGCTCGGGATGAAATGCAGCAGCTGCTTACGAACATGTGCTGCAACATTAGAGCACAGCTTGGGGCCAAGAGCGAAGATGCCAAATGCCTCCAAGGGAGAGTGGAGGAGGAGAATTCCGGGAGGCAGAGACCGTCATCAGCAGAAGTGGCATTGAACAAGGATCCCAGCATCTCCCCTCCCTCAATTTTCCCTCCCTTCCTGGAGAGCCTTGAGCCATCTATATACCCAAGAAACATCCTGACATTTGTGTTAAAGCACCACTCTTGCACCATGAAGCCTTTTTGCCCTGGCACACGGGTGTACTGCGCATCCAGCAACACCACAGTCCAAAACAAAACCAGGGAACTGTACATTCAAATATTTATGAACTTCCCTTTGTCAGAGTTTGGCACACCAAGGCAGACTTGCTTACCAATACGTCTTTGTTTTAATACTTAGCAGCTTTAACCTTGGCTGGGACTCACTGGAATTTTATTTTAGAAGATCCAAAAGCTCTACATGATCCTGATGAGAAAGAAACATAAGCTTCCCCCATCCAGCTGAATCTACCAATCCCCTTCATAAAGGCAGCGTTCAAGCTGCGAACAGATGGCTAAGAAGCAACACTTTCCTGGTCTGAAGCAGGTCTTTGGCATTTCAAGTTGCCAAGGCGGATGGGAAGAGTCCCACGAGCCAAAATGTAACTGCTTTGCATGCTCTTGTTCTTTTGCAAAGAGTAGCTGTTTAGCTATGTACATAACCAATTTATGCTTCTTATGAGTAGAAATGGGCAGTAGAGTCTCTGGTTTCTTGGCAGACCGTCTATTTGTGAGAGCATTTCCCCAATTCTTAAGAAGCCGTGTGGGAAGCAAGAGACTTTTCTGAACAAGTTCATAAGCCAGCCCTGGGCTTTGATGAGAAACCAGTATTGGCTTTGTGCACCCACCCTCCCCTTCCAGCGCTCCGCTCCCGTGGGGATGGCAAAGCTGTGGGCAGGGAAACCAAACCAGGGAGCTAATCTGGCTGAAAAACAGCATGACAAAATATTTAATTTTTGCTACTCTGGCTGGATCAGTTTCCGATTCGTTCTCAGGGCAGAGCCACAAACAACAGTGCTGGCACCATTACGAGCTCAGGACAGGACACAGCTCACACCGGTATCTTTCATTCTCAGCACAGCGATTCAAATGCTTTTACACAGAACTGGGACTTTGAAAATCGTACCTGTAAGGGTCATTCGGGTCTTTGGCATCACAGACGTCCGCATGGCCGTGGCAGACACACCGCCCTCCAATGCTGATGTCTTTGATGCTGTAGTAATACTGGAGAGCACAAGAAAAGTTGGCTATTAATATCTTTACGAATAAGCTTCATAACTTCCCTACTCAGGATTCAGCAGGTCTTTATCCAGTAAAATGATGTGTTGGGATATTTCTCTGACAGGGATGAGCTGGACCTTGTAGGCTGCAGTGTCTGCCTGTGGTGAGACCCACCACCACTAACAGAGCCCACGAGCCACAAGCCAGGTCTCCCGGCACAGCCAGAAAGCCACACGTGACACCAAGAGGTGTTTCCCAGTTTCAGGTCGCTGGTGCTAAGCACAGCTCTTCCCAAGCAGCCTGCAGCCACAGCGGCAGTGGCACCCACTGCAGATGCCTTCAGTGTGGTGGGGAGCACAGGTACACCGAGAGAAAATCCCCACGGGCAAGATCCAGGGATGTCTTCTCCCCAGAGGTGGCACGCATAGCCCTCAAACACCTCCACCTCATCAGCAAGAGGTATCCAGGCCTGCCTTACCCTCCTCGTCACCGTAGGGTCCCTTAAAGCTTTGCCCATCAGGTGCCCCAGCAGCGTGTTTGTCTGCAGGAAGCGCAGGCGGATGTTGGTGGCTTTCGTGAAATTCCGCAGGAGAGGAGAATAGGAGAAGTTCATGGCTCCTGGGCGCCCGTTTACCAGAGAGACAACAATCTGTGAATGCAAGGAGGGAAAACAAATCTGTGTAATCCTGTGAGGTGGGAGGAAATTAATCTCTCCCAACCTTCACCTCCCTTCAAGATGACTGAATCGGTGCCCTGCCAGTCTCACTGCTTTAACCGAGTAGTTTGAGTGGCATTCAAACATCAAGAGGGAACCAATTAACAGAAGTACCTACAGTCACTGAGAAACCCTGGAAACTCCGGGGGATGAAAACACGCAGCTGCTCACCTCTCCATTTTCTAAAGGCACGATCCGGGAGTACTCAGTGGTGCAGATGGCGTGGTCATCCTTGGCGATACGATCCACGGTTTGCAATCCAAACTTCTCAATGCAGTCCCTCTTGGAAGCTGTTCATCAACCAGAGACGAGAGCAGTAAGAGAAAAGGAACAATTCAGAGCCCTGTACTGATTTTCCCACAGTGACCAACAGCAGAGAAGGGTGTACGCTCTTAAGCATTTACTACAGATTGCTTTGTATCGATAACTCTGTCGTTACTAACATACATGTACTCCACTAAGGGAGGGAGTCACTATGCAAGTAATAGGCACGGTCAGAAAAACCCTCACATCACTGCGCTGCAGTAAATGAGGAAAGTGAGAAGGGTCATTGTGCCTACTGCAATCACCTGCAGAGCAACCCACCCCTGAATTTGGCCATTAAGCTCGCAGTTGAACCAGGTTGAGCTCCAACCCTGGTCTGAATTTGTTGCCTTGCTGGCACTGGATCTGCTGCACTGCTCCTGCTGAGCTAAAGGAGGACGGCTGGCTGCTGGAGCTCTGCTCCTGATGTACCACCACGTTCACGAGGCTCCTTAACTCCTTGGGTAACTCCTGAAGAGCGAGCCAGCGCAGAACCACGCAACGGGAGAGCCACAGCCCACCAGGCAGGGTGGGCAGGCAGGCGTGGGGAGGGGACAGGCAGCGCGACTGCCTGCAGGACATCTCCTTCTCCCACCTTACTCTGAACACTGCAATCACTCCGAAACAAACACAACCAACCAGAAATGCCAAAGCCGCCCCGAACTGCCCCTTGGGGACAGCAATCGAGGGCTCCTGCCGCTAAGTGGCAATGCAAGGCTGGCTAAAGCCAGGGGACAGGCATGGCCAGGCAGCCACACAACCTGCAACCTGCTTTGGGCACACCAAGAGCCTTCTCGCAGCTGCAGGAACCTCCTGGCTTCCGTACAGAGCTGCTCCTGCGAGTCCAGTGCCCTCATGTGCACGTCCCACATCCCAGAGCCGGCAGAGCCAGCCAAACCGCAGCGAACGTGCTGGGTTCGTTTGCTGGCTGTGCAGAGCGGCGAGCACCCACACCCACCCGTGCCAAAACCTCCAAGGTGCCGCTCTCTGGGGCTGTTCAGCCGGGGAAGAGCCTGGGCCAAAGGCTGCTGCTCCTTCCCACTGCTGTTTCACCTGCGCCAGGGGCTCTCCAACAGCATGTGTGAACGTAGGCATCGCTGCAGCACTCACAGAATCACAGAATCACAGAATGGTCGGGGTTGGAAGGGACCTCTGTGGGTCATCCAGCCCAACCCCCCTGCCAAAGCAGGGTCACCCAGAGCAGGCTGCACAGGACTGCGTCCAGGCGGGTCTTGAATATCTCCAGAGAAGGAGATTCCACAGCCCCTCTGGGCAGCCTGTTCCAGTGCTCCATCACCCTCAGAGGGAAGAAGTTCTTCCTCATGTTCAGCTGGAACTTGCTCTGCTTCTGTTTGTGCCCATTGCCCCTTGTCCTGTCGCTGGGCACCACTGAAAAGAGTCTGGCCCCGTCCTCCTGACACCCACCTTTGAGGTATTTATAAGCATTTATGAGGTCCCCTCTCAGCCTTCTCTTCTTCAGGCTGAACAAGCCCAGCTCCCTCAGCCTTTCCTCGTAGGAGAGATGCTCCAGTCCCCTCACCATCCTCACCCCTGAGGGTGCTTCCATGGGGAGAAGAGGAACAGGCAGCCAATGCAACCTGCTGCTTCAGCCAGCACTGCTCAGCTCACGCTGGGAAACGTTAACCTAATTCATGAGAATAATCCTCCAAACTCTACTGCAAGGTGCCTCCAGGAGGCATGTCCCCTGCTCTGTGCGCTGCGCTGGTAGGCTGGGCCAGGCAGGAGGGAAGGGGGAGCGCAGAGAGCTCCTGGCTTGCACCCACCCACACCTCAGCTCCAGCAACGCGGCCTCGCTCCACGAAACGCGGTTTTGGCAACAGCAGGAGCTCGGATGCATCCATGGGAAGATGGTGTGGAAATGTTTAACATCAGGTCTCTGGCTGCCAAGATTTGCTTCACCAGGTGCTTTTTTAAAGGCAATTTATTCTGAAGTCCCAGGCGGGGAGCCTGTCACTGCTGGCTCAAGATGATTGACTTCCAGAGCACTGCCACAGCTGGGCACGGGGACAGGATGCTCAGCAAGAGCAGCCGCTCAGGAAAACCAAAACACTCCTCCGGTTCTTGCAAATCTACACAACCGTGCGAGCCAGGAGCAAGGCGCTCTGAGCTAGAACAGAGCAACCCATCAGCCTTAAACCACACCAATACTTCAAGGAAAGGGCAGACTGGGGAAGCCTACCCTCGGCAGAGAAAAGGATGAAGCCTCACGCTCTGCGCTGTGGCTGCCATCCCCTCCATGGTGGCACTGCCCAGCAGAGCCAGACGGAACGGGCTAATCCCGCACAACCTGCCAAGCTGGGGCAGACACGGCTCTGCAGGCCTGGATATCTTTCATGTCCTGTTCCCTTTCGAAACGCAGCGTAGGGAAGCCTTCACGTAGATAAACACCACCATAAATCTCTACCCAGTGCTCGCTTCGCCTTTGGTGGCCAAGGAAAGTATGGTGCCCCGCGCTTGTAATACATGGAGGGCTACAAAGATGATGAGGGGACTGGAGCATCTCTCCTATGAGGAGAGGCTGAGGGAGCTGGGCTTGTTTAGCCTGGAGAAGAGAAGGATGAGAGGGGACCTCCTAAATGCCGATAAATATCTGCAGGGTGGGTGTCAGGAGGATGGGGCCAGACTCTTTCCAGTGGTGACCAGCGACAGGACAAGGGGCAACGGGCACAAAGTGAAGCAGAGCAAGTTCCAGCTGAACATGAGGAAGAACTTCTTCCCTCTGAGGGTGATGGAGCACTGGCACAGGCTGCCCAGAGGGGCTGTGGAGTCTCCTTCTCTGGAGATATTCCAGCCCCGGCTGGACGCGGTCCTGTGCAGCCTGCTCTGGGTGACCCTGCTTGGGCAGGGGGTTGGGCTAGGTGACCCACAGAGGTCCCTTCCAACCCCGTACATTCTGTGATCGTCACGGTCCCTCCAGCCCCTCTCCCCGAGAGCCCATCAGCTGCACCCACAGATGCTTTCCACAACAGTCATTCCTTCCCTCCTCCCCCAAAGCCAAGCCCAAAAGCACTTTAGCAGCCGGCGCGGGGGGCACGGGGCAGCCCAGGGAACTGAACACCTCCCACAATGAGCGGGGCTGGAGGGCCAGCCCTGAGCCAGCACGGACCCCGTCACCCACAGCAAGGCTCGCTGGTGTCCCTGGAGAAGGCTTGCATTTCTGCCAGCTGCTTTTAACCCTCTTGCTGAACTGACCCGTGTTTTTATGAGACCACCTACAGAATTCCCCATGCCAAAAATAAACCTCCGCAAAGGACTTCTTGTGCTAGCCAATCTGGCAGGTTTTGGAGCAGCCACCTCTTTCTTTCCCTGGGAATTTTCCACTGGGCTGGGTGACTGCGCGGCGCTGCTCGCGGGGGGAGGTAACGGAGCCTGATGCTGCGGGAGGGGAGAGGGCTCCAGATGTTGCAGCACTGCCACTGCACCCAGGAACAAGCGGGGTAAGAGCTCCCCGCTCTGCCCCAGACCATGCAACAACGTGACCATAACGGGCCCCAAGAGAGGCTTCAGAGCTGGAAGGGAAATTCTCAGCAGATAAAAGAAAAAAAAGCGCACAGCAGGCAATTTGACAGCAGTAATTACCCCCTAGCACACAGCAGAGAGGAAAACATCTGCACTGGAGAGGAGCTACCAGGCTCAGGCAACACGGCGGGTAAAACGTCTGCCGCTCTTCCTCGCACAAAAGGCCAGCAAAGCTAAAGCATGGCCTGACAGGTAAGCCAGAAATATGAGCCTTTAGGGGAGCCCAGGGTGAGGCCTCTGAGGGCTCCGAGGTCTGTCCCTGCCAGGTTTGAAGCACTGGCTGTAGATCCAAAAGTGGCCAAACTCTTTTCAGTGGTGCCCAGTGACAGGACAAGGGGTAATGGGCACAAACGGAAGCAGAGGAAGCTCCAGCTGAACACGAGGAAGAACTTCTTCCCTCTGAGGGTGACGGAGCCCTGGCACAGGCTGCCCAGGGGGCTTGTGGAGTCTCCTTCTCTGGAGATATTCAAGACCCGCCTGGACACGGTGCTGTGCAGCCTGCTCTGGGTGACCCTGCTTCGGCAGGGGAGTTGGACTGGG
>Ga0065711_1041682_pt1 | contig 15957 bp, 6 predicted proteins | sample Hoacrofraction12_FD_59098 | JGI IMG/M metagenome (GOLD analysis project Ga0065711, IMG submission 59098) | Hoatzin crop microbial communities from Cojedes, Venezuela - Epithelial fraction 12 v2 (version 2) | ecosystem: Host-associated > Birds > Digestive system > Esophagus > Crop | place...
CCCCCGCCCCCCCACGCCTTCCTCCCCTCCTCTTTTAAGTTTCTCAACCGCAGAAAGCCGGGGAGCCTTTCCCAGCCTGCAGCTACCGAGATGCTGTGTTGAAACGGGTTGTGTCTCGGTGGCGGTGCCCCAGGTTCGCAGGGGCGTTTTGTAACCTTCCTGGTGTCATTTCTCTCCAGGGCGCTCTGCAGCTGGAGAGGGCGAGTTCCTGTGGTGGTGGGGTAACTCTGTGGCACTGCGTGCTCCCCGCAATGCACTGCTGGCTTAACTGCGATGCACTTATTAATATCCGTGACGTGAGGCTGGTGTTTGATGAAAACCTCAGGACATTATCAGTTTCTCCGTGTACTGTGGGCTCCAGGTTCCTTTAAGTCAGAAGGATCTGTTAGAATTAGCCTTGAAATCACTCGGGCTGTGGGCTAGCCTTGTATTCGTGATGTGCTGCCCCATCTCCAAACAAGCCTTTGCTGTGGAACGCGGTTGTAATGTTCCATTTAAAAATGAGTGTTCAAACCAAAAAAAATACATTTTTCTGGTACCTATTAGTCCATAATTTAATCAGTAATTTACTTTTTAAAAGGTTACTATGATTCGTTACTAGTTAACTAAAAATTCCCAGTGCACACCAAGTGACTATGACATACGATAGGGCTCTCCTTTGGAAAGAGGTTTCAGATGTTGTGCTCCCATTAATATCAGAAGTTGTTGCGCAAAGTCACATGTTTGACATCGTTATTCTCTTTGGCTGTCACAAAAAAAATTGCCGCAAAAGCTGCTTAGAGATTTAATTATGAGATTGTAAGAAGTCACTCTGAGCAGTGCGTTAAGGCACGCAGTACAATATAAGCATGGGCTTGTCACGGGGAGAGAGAGATGAAAAAATAGTTGGCATGGACTTTGAATGATAACCAATCAGAAATGTAATTTAAAGGTATTTTTATACAGGCAGCTTTTGAATTTGAATGTTCTTAGGCATCAGTTTTGTAAAACATCTCACTAACTGTTAGTGGTTCAGAGATTATAGATCTGTAAACAGCCTTAAGATAGTCTGTATTTCTTAGAAATGCCTCAATGTCAAATTCCTGGATAACACAATTTATTAAACATCAGCATTCAATGAAACTTCCATTACAATAAGGAATATAAAAATAATTCTTTTTCTCCTGATATGAATTTATATTTCATATCATTATCACCAAAAAAAAATGAAGGTGGCAAAATATTGGAGTTTAACTGAAGAATATTGAAGCTATGCCTTTTACTTTCTTTATGATACTGACAAAAACACCCACTATCAACACTGCTTCTAAATTTGACTCTTCCATTATTTTTTTTAAATAACCACAAGTCCATCTCTAAGTCGATAAAATAAATTTAAGTTCAGCTTCAATTATTATCAGTATAATTTACTACTTATAGCAATGGCTAATAAAATGAATTTTTGCAAGAAGTTATATTATAAAACCAAGAAAAAGTTTGAAAGTAGAACAAAAGCTGTCTTGTACAAATATGGACTAAATAGTCAAAAGTATACTTCATGATTTTTTTTACCTTGATAGCTGGGATCCTATTTTGTTTTGATCTTTTTACATAAAATCTAATCAGAATGGTGTTGAATATATTTACCAGCCATTTTTTTTTGTAGCCTGAGCGTGAGTTGGTCCTCATGCATACTTGATATTCAGAATTCAAGTTTCTTTTACTACCTTTTGTCACAATGATTATTCCTGTATTCTCCTCTGGCATGAAGTAAAACAGTTTCCAGTGCAGTTACTCAAGAGCAATTAAAATATAATTATAAATTCTCCATGCTAGGTTCTTTTGAAGTCGTGGAAACAATACTTTCCATTAGTTATTGCTACTAGCTTCATTTTTTAATCACTGATAGACTTACTGAATTTAGCATGATAATAGATGGTGAGTGCTAATTATTCCATGCTGTATTTCCACAATGATGTATATTTCTTTAACAGCAGGGATCTATTTTTCAGGTACTTGGTACCAAATGTTCTCTGTGTGTTAGTTAACTTTTTGTGAACTAACAAAAGAAAAAGTTAGAAATAATCCAAAGCGAAAGAACATTGTTTTACTCGGGTCCTACATATGCATGCCACAAACAGCAGCTGGGGGTTCCCATTAACAGGTCAGTTCTTGAGGATTTCATTTAACTGTTACAGAGTACTTGGGGGGGGGGAAAAAATGTCCCCCTCATCCCCCTTTTTCCCTGTGGAGGACGAATGAAAAATTTAAAAGCCGTAAGATTTGTCCTCAGATATTTAGATTCCCTTATGAAATGCAAATTGACTCTTACATTAAATGATGATGCTCTTACATTTCTTTTTTCTGTTTTTCCCCACCCCCTGCTTTTTTTAAAGAAGGATAGTCTGTCTGTTTCTCAGTTGTGCTTGCTTTCAGGTTCCAGTGACAAAGTATGTAGAAAATGCAAGCGCTAAACAAATTGTAACCCTAGTACTAGCACCTATGGTGAGTGGGGCTTGGGATACTTTCAGATCTTGCAGGTATAAGGAGATAAGAAGGAGAAAATATATGTGGCAACCATAGGGAAGACTGAGTTGTTACTTCAGCATCAGGTCTCCTACTGCAACGTGGACTTCTCTTTTACCTGTTGCTACAAAGATGTCAGCTGTTCTCACACCGCAAGGCAAATATAGAACTAAATCTTTTGTAGGCTTTTATTCTTTTAATTTCGGGGGCTGGAGGGGAGAGGGGGAGTGGGAAGCAAGGCCTAGTCTGCAGTCTTCGTATCTGAAAACTTTCGCAGAACTGAAGTCAATTTGATCAAGCTCACATTTTTCTCCCACTCCACCTACACCTTCCATTATATTATTTGGCGTGCTTGTCCTCTCCTGGAACACTTTCTAGAATTGAACTAAGCAGTTACATCATTCTTCGATTAAAATTCATGATACATGAACTGTATAGATGCTTTTAATTACCTATGTTGCAATATTACCTAGCAGCCTAGTCAAGGCTGGGGCCATCTGGTTACTCACTCAAATGAAAAGATTGTCTCTGTCCTTAATACTACAGGATCTGTGACACACGAACGCAAATAGTTACAAATTTACCACAGAGACACAATGTAGTCGTGAGACTGATGCAAAAATTTTAATTTAAAATTTCAGTGTTTTGATTTATGCTTACAATAGATTCTGATCTGCATCATGACAAATATAAAAAAAAATTAGGTGTATGTTGGATGATAAATCCCCAAATTTACAGAAAAAAAACCCTCAAATTCTAAGCAGCACTCTATTGTCTAAATACAGCTGGTTTTACTTGGCGTTTTCACTAGATTTCACTGGGAATAGAGAAAATATCCTGCTTAGAAACGAGCAGGGCAGTAACTACCTCAAAAGCCGGGTTGTGTGTTTCTGGACTCAACTAGCAGGTGATGTTTTGTGGACTTGCACAAGCCACCCCCTTCCCTCATGACTAAGCAGATCACCTCCATGCCATGCAGTCTGCACATTCAGGACAAAGTCTATGAATTGAAGTCTATGAATCCCAAAGTCTACTCTGCTGGTTGATAATTAGCAATTTAAAAAACACAAAGCTTACGTAGCTTTGTGTATGTATGTTCAGGCACAAGTACGCTTGATGAGAGCTAAGATGAACATAGATGTATGGTTATGTATGTACTTGTAGGGGACGTGTGTGCATAGGTAATGTATTAACCCTATGCTATAGAATGACTTCCGACTTATCTCGGAAATGCTGAGAGGCTAAGTATAACATCTGATAACACCGTATAATAAATATTGGAGAATATCCCAACAGAGAAATATGCAGAACATTCCATGATAGCAAAAAAAGATGATGTTGGCTTATTGGAAGATGCATAGAATGTAAGAAATAAATCCCAGCTTCACTCAGGTCAGTGGCAGTTCTGCTGTTTCAGTAGGGTCAGGGTTGTAATCTACGTGCAGTGTTAGAAATTTTGTCCTACGTACGGCTTGCTTCCATGCGGTTGCTATTGAATCCAGTCTGTGGTTTTAGTACACTGAAAATATAGGCTCTGACTCTAAATGAATTGCTGTTTCATCAGTGAGACTAAATGCCTGGAATTAAATAACCATGAATATACATTATAGTGAAAGTCCTACATATTTTTCTTTAAATTATTTAAGAAATGCCAGTGTAACAGTAGCAGTATGTTTATCTGCTTTTTTTTTTCTGGAATTTGTTTTCGATTTCTTAACATATTTTAACTCTAAATTAAATACTAACATTTTGATACACACATTGCACTTGGTATTAGTTTATTCTAGATCTTCAAATTAGACATGAGTTCTAGTTTTGGTCTTATAACAGCTATTATGGAAGGAAAATATTATACTTCATGCTGTACGGGATATTGGAATTTCATGAGCTACGTGGGGACTCATGTCTTTCCCCTTTATCACAAAACTGATTGTGACATATTTTAGATTCCCTTTTGCCAGAATCCTATATGTTTTTATAGGAGACCTCGACTTACGATTCCTCTTACTTACCTGTACGTGTGTATAAAACCCTGAATATCTGATTTTCATACAAACACTTTTAGCTGTCATAGAATAGGCGTATAGAAGAAGTGACAGTGATGGAAGTTTTCTTATTGTGTCTTGTGTTTTTCTGCTGAGTTTAAGCAAATTACTTTTCAGAGAATTTCATATTTGCACAAAGTAGCCCTACCCAGAGTTATGATCTTGTCTTAAAATTTTTACACAATATATTGTTACGTGGCATGCATAAAGTAGGATTTTATGTTATAATATTGCATTATAAGTCTATAGTACTTGTGTGTTTGTTTAGATTTATTGAACAGAGATGTTGTGTAACTGCTGTAACTATTCATGGTTGTGTAGCAGCAATTTTGAGAGGCTTTGAACTTAGGTTGCTATCTATATACAAATAGAATGATGTACATTTTCAATATCTGTGCTAGAGGAATACTTTAATGTTGCTGTGAAAGAAGTTCTCAACCATGGTGGTTTGAAACATATGTCAGACTACCAAAAGAGTCACTCTGTTACATCAAAAAAAAGGAACTATGAAAAGAAAAATGTTAATTACAGGCTTTAACACTCACACCAAGATCTTCTAGCAGGGGTGGTCAGAAAAACAGGTTTTACTACCTAGACCTGGTGCTTTGTGGTGCTATCTAATATGGGGGCTTGTGGAAAAATGCGGCCACTTCTATTTACTGCCATTCGTAATGTATATATTTCCTCGTGATAGGTTTAGGTACTGAGTTTTTATGTCTACAGTAAATAAAACTGAAGAGTTTATCCTTTCATCTTGAATATGTTTTACTTGGAGTTACTGTTCACTGTTCCCTACAGTGGTATTTCAGCTACAAAATTTTATGCTGAATCTCAGTTTTTAAGCTTAATAGAAGCATGTTATAATGTGGTATATTGCTAAATTGATTTTTAATCCTGCCCAAGAATGTAAAAAAAAAAAAAAGAACCAAACCCATAAAGCAAAATTTTATTTTCGGTTACACCCAGAGAATAAGCAAGTACAGAAGTACGTGAGGGGAAAAGTTTGCTGTATTTACACAGAATTTTATCTGTATTCTCTAACCTTATGCAGGACCATATTTAATGGAATCATGAGAAATTCTGAAAAGGTCACAGGCTGAGGTTCTCATTTCCTCCAGGACACTGAAAAATTATTTTATCTGCTATTTGCCTTCTAGCTTGTAGTATGTTTGGAACAAAGTTCTTGCACTGACCTAGTGAGGTAGCTATTCCTCCAGTTCTGCTAAAGTTGACCACTGGTGGTGGATGGATTTACTTCGTTGAGTCACTAAAGTTCTGTGAGGTTTTTACTGTATTTCTTCTCTATCATCACTCCTCGATGCCATCATTTGCACTTAAACTGCACATCTAAGATGTCTTATTTGTACATCAAGGCATGTTAGTGTATTTGATTTTTAAAATGATTAGAAATATTAAGAAAACTAGGCTAGTGTTTTATTTATTTCAAATAGCCTATACTAATTGTCAACATAAAAAGTTTGACAAATGACTGCATATTGCAAGACACTCATATAAATGTGTAGATTTTTTTGAGTTTTGCCTAGAACATGATTAAAGAGTGTGGAAACAAAAGTTCTGCAAATATGCTTTCACTTTCAGAATTTCCAGCTGTTGCTGAATATGTTTTGAGATGATAAACAAGATGAAACTTTCAGCTTTATTTAGAACAAGAGGATTTCGCATTAAATCAGTTCTCTGAATGAAATAAGCACCATTAAAAAGGTTTATTTTCCTGCATTTTTTTTTTTTACATTTGCACCAGAGCTATTGCCAGAATTGCTAAATTGGCTGGTGTGGAATGGGTTATTTAGTTAAAATCTCGGCTAAGTGTGAGTAGTTACAATTAAGTACAGAAGAAGTTTCAAAATTAGTATTACAAAAAATGATTATGACAGATCCTGAATTGAAAATAGGAAACAGGTTTTAAAGTATTTTTAATTATCAGGGCAATGCAAAATAATTGCCAAAAATCCTATGGAAGTTCCTACCTTGCTTTTTTTTTTTTTTTATGGTTATCTGGATGTTCACACTTAAATTCTATTGCAAGCAAATTCCACACTTGCTTTCCATGATTAGCTTGCCAATTGATCTTGGTTCTGTTTTGCAAGCTTCTTGGAGTATTAGCTATGATGCGAGCTTGCCAATTGTGTTGAACTGGTTAATTGTTTTTGTGATGCAGAGAAGAACATTATGGCCTGATGAATAAGAGACCCAAGAGGGTTCCTCACACAGTTTCCTTTGGGCACTGCCCAAAGACTTGTTCTTTGGGTCTGCCTCGTGATCAGGCTGGCTAACTTTACCCAGTTAAATTGGGTGCGGTGGATATTTATTATGTTCACAATATCTTGTTTAATTTGGGTTTTTTTCCAGTAAACCAATAGGCCAATATCTTGCATAAAATATACACTTGAAATCGTAGCACTGGTTTAGGTTTTACTTGGGCTAGATAGGATAAAACATCAGGTTATGCAAGTTACTTACTGACATAGGTAATGACATTTGAGGAATTATTTCTTAGACCAGGATTACTAATTTATTAAGAAGTAGTTATTACAGTGCAGTTTGTGTAGGCAGGAATTCTTGACAGTGCTTGAAGAAGTACTGAAAAACCCTTCAGTACCAAGAACCCATTTTTCCTCCAACAAAGATATTTTCTTGTAGACATGTCGTCTTGAACGTTTTTGGCAATGAAAATCTTAATCCGAAAAATCAAAAAATAGAATATTGAAAATATTTTTCCTGCAAACATACCTTCATGATTTAATTTATATTAAAAAAACCCTCACCATGCTAATGTCATAGCTCACAGTAACTGATCCCGTTATGAAATGAGTCTGTCTCTAATGGTCTATTATTATTTTCATTGTTCTGTGCATTGGAATATGGTATCTGTCAAAATTTTAAGGAGCCACAGTTGTGTTAAGAAAGGCATTTTTTAATGCAAGAAAGGAGTTTCATACAGTACAGTGGCCCTCTGAGCTGTACATAATATGCTGTTTCATCCTTCATGATGTAACACTGAGGATGTGGAAGTCATGTGCATTTTTTTCCATTCTTTTTTGGGTCACTAGGGTGCCAACTTTGAGTGGGTGCGAGATCAACTAAAAACCCAGAAAACTTGCTGTATATTTTATCAATTCTGTTCTTAAAAGATAAAAACATTATCAACAGTGTTCGGCTTCTTTACAAATGAAAATATCCATAAAACAAAATTTGTGCAGAATAGGTGGAGTAACGTGCAATGTTAAGATAGGGTCTGGCTTTAAAATATTGTGAAATAGCTAGAATATCTTTAATCTTAATAGAGGCTACTGGTATTCAGTATGATTAGATTAACTGCAGTGATGGATTAAAACAGGGATCAAAGGCAAATGTGGGGTTTTGGAGGCCCAGCAGAGAAGAGAGTTGGGGGAAAAAGTGAAAAAGCTGTCCATGATGAGTATCAGGAAAGGAAAATAATTAATTCATTAATTAAAGGAAATTTCCAAGGAAGGCAGTGGGAAGATTGGCTAAGGCTCGGTTGTTTTTCTTTATTTATTTAGCCCATTTTGTGTTTGCGAAAAAAAATACTAAAAATCAGGGAAATCCTTTAAAAATACAGATGTTTGAATTTCTTTCTCAAAGTTTAAAGTTTGTTGTTGGAGCCTTCTTGATTTTGAATTATTCTCTTTTGTCTCTTACGAGATTTTCAGCTTTTCTTGGTTTAAGATATGCTGACAATGCCATAACGTGGTCTTTCACTGTCTTTTGGCATTCCTACTCATTGTTCTTTTTCTGCCGAAGTTTGTTCTGTTTTTTAAATCTAGCCTTATTTATTACTCCTTTGAGAACAGGAACTGTCTGATACGCTAACAACAAGTGACAGCTTTCCTGTCACTAAGGACAGGAGAACAGGCAGTGAATATTGCTGAAGTCTGAGGTAAGTTTAGAATAACAATAAGTGGTACATACACTAAATTTGATATACTGTAGTGTGACTACATTCTCTGACGCAGGCTGTGCAACAGATTCCTGTCTCCTCCCCTGTCCACTAACAGGAAGGCACAGCACAATGTTGTACAGCATGTGGCAATTTTAAATTTCTGCTGAAGCTTGACCCTTGACCTGTCTAAAGGAGAGCAACTCTCTTCTTGTCACTGATAAAATAACTGTACTATGAATCTCCCTATAATGTCAGAATGAATGGATTTAAATTAAAAAACAAAACAAAACCACAACAAATTGGTAGGCATGAAAACAGTGAGAGGCAGTAGGACCATCTCTCCCTTTCCTCCCCAGATCTGGTTTCTGAAGGGAAGACTAAAGGGAGGACAAGGTTTGAGGTGAATAATGTGAGAGACCCAGTGTAAGGGGGAGAGACAAAGTAGAGAAACTCCAATTGTCCTGTAAGGAAAGCAGAAAAAATGCAAGGAGGAAGAAGCTGATGCAGGTATGGTTGCCACTTTCCTGACAATTACTCCAGGAAGGGCTAATGAATGTAGTAATTATACCTGGCAGTTATTCTGTGGGAGAAAGGAATTCTTTGGAGTTCAAAACAGTAAGAGTGATAGAGTGCTCATTTAGCTATGAATATGGAAATTAAATAAAGACAATGTAGGCGAAATACTAAATAGCACTGTTTTCTGATTCCAGTATGTCATATAAACTATTGTATAGCTCCTCAAAGAAAGCCTCTTCTGAATAAGAATTTTTGAAAATAAATTGGGGAAAAAAAAATGGAAAATCTACTGCAGAGATGAGCGTTGCATTGGCAAGAGATACTGACAGCCCTCATAGGATCTCCCTCCCTTCATGTTCTGAGCCACGATTCATAATAGGTTCCCTTATGCCCTTTGATGCGGCACAGTCCATCTGAAGAAGAGTCAGTTTTCTTCTACAATGACAGGGCACGTGGATCGTTTTGTTTCATAGGAGCTAGGAGTGATTTTGAGGTGTCTGTTGTATCCAGTACGCTGTTGGCTATTCTGGGAGCAGCAGATGAAATAAATAGTAATCGGTTTCCAGTTTGCTATAGTATTGCCGTTTTTACATTGTGGACTTTGAAGCAGCAAAATATTTCTTCTGTTTTCATGTGACACAAAGATAGATAGGTAAATGCCTCTGTTAGATGTCAGTTACAGGAATGTGACAGTTTTACTTGCTCTGTCTGTCTGAGTATCAAGAATGTATCTCGTATCTTAGAGGCTTCCACCTCTGCAGTTTCTTTTTGCACAGGTACAATATTTCACTGAAACGAAGCGCGAGTTTAAGAAAAATACCTCAGTACGTTTTATGTTAGTGCTCAGTAAAACGGTGTACAAAGGAAATACATATTCAGTGAGGTTTATGAGAGTTCTAGAATTTTAGTCACCTTCACACTGATGCTCAATGTCTTCCGAGTTGCATGCTTCCCCTTCCTGAAAGCTAGGAGTACCTACTACATGTATTGGCAGCTTGCAGGCAGAAAGTGGGACCACATTTAGGAAACAAATGCTGGTATAAAATGAACTAACTTGGTGAATTTGAGGAAAAACAAAACCAATCCCCAAAGCAATTATATTCCCGAGTCTCAGAGAAGTCTGACTAAACTCAAAGGCTAGACCTGTACTAGTAGGTTTAAAAAGTGCTGTAACTTGGGCTCAGGCTCAGGAACTGGATTGTTAAATGGCTAAATTCTTCAGATTGTCCCTGGTCCAGTTCTAGCTCAGCCAACTACCAGCCATTCAGACACTTTCCAGAAATACTTTGGGAGTTAGCATGGGCCGTGGACCATTTGCAATGGCCATTTAGGTGTTGCCACCCAGTTTTGGTAACTAGCAGAGTTTGATGTGAGTCTTGGTACTCTTTAGTTTATTACTGTAGCTGAACCTGGATTAGTATAGATGCCTCTCAGATTAGTGATAATTTCCTTTCAAGTTTCTTCCTGCCTGCAGACCAAGGTGAGCTTGCTTAATGCTCCATTCATAGATTTTTAGCTCTAAAAAAAAATGATTTATGACTTGGAGATCTTTGTAAGTTTGAAAGCTTGTGGCACACAAGAAAGAAATGGAAGGTGTATGGTTGACATTTTATGAGAAGAAAAATTTATGTAAGTCGTTTTAGTCTATGTTGTCTGTCCGTTTTTCCTGTTATGTAAATAAATAAAAGGACATACAGCGTAAAGCCCAAAATCTTTAAAAATACTCCTAAATATTTTTTTCTAACATCTGGTAAGGGATCAAGCTGTTATCAGAGCTTGTTTTGCATGGTGGCAAAATTCTGTCTCTATTTATACATCTGTCCTGAGCAGATATTGGTCAAATACTTGTATATGACATAGTCATTACTCTGTAAAAATATGAAAAATATTTGAAATTTTTACTGTCCTACTGTCTGTTCCAAGGACTATAGATAATTAACATTGTAACTCACCTTTAAAGAATACATTACAAGTTGTTTGCTCTGAAAATTCCTTTTGGCTCAAGTGAAAGTACACAGTGCAAACAAAGTTATGAAATGTGTACACAAGGTGTGAGAGTGGATGGTTATACTTGTGTATAACTTTATGGTTCTGATTCCTCAGGGTAGCCAATGCCATCTGACCTTTATGCTCACCATCTTGGGTGATCTGAATGGCATTACAAATGAATATTAGGCCCGAATCAGACTGACTGATTTTCCCCAACTAATGTCAGCAAATGAGTCGTGGATTTTTTTATTTTTGTAATTAAATAGAAAGCACAGAATTGTAAACTCTAAACAGATGAACATCTATTTTAAGACTTGAAGATGTGAGAGCTAAACTATTTGACAATCTGGCTGCTATTTTAAACCTCATTTCTGTTGTAAAAGTTGATAAATATTTTGACTGTTAAAACCCTTTCAGCTGTGTCAGTATCAATTCAATTAAAGGAGCAGAAAATACTGTGTTTTGTTAGAACTTAAGAAAGATATGGCAAGAACCCGCTGTAAGTAATTAAACAGATGAAGCATTCAAGAAGAAATATAAAGTTATATCATTTTTCAAGAGGATGAGGCACTATCTTACTGATAAAAATATGACAAATTGGAGACACAAAGCACAATGTAAGGTGAAAATTTTAATATTTTAGCTTCAAATAACTGACTGGTTGTCTCAGAAACAGCATGTAGAAAAGGAAATTCTGTTTACCTTTGCAAGAAGGACATTGTCTTGAATATGGGAAACCAGAGATGGGGGAAAGCACTGGATGAAATTATTTATACAGGAAAACTACCCCAGGCCTCCTCAGTCCTTTGCATTATTCTTAATTAAAGAGTAATTTTTAAAGTAATCTTTTATAAGCAAACCAGTGTCATTTTTAACCCGCCCCAAACTGGACTAAGTCAGCGCCTCGTTACATGTGGTGTATGCAGCAGCACGAGCACAGCCGATCGAAACTGGATCAAGAAGAGTAATCCAGAAACGCAAAGTTCCATAAGATCATTTCCTGTTTGCTGAATCTTGAAGGCGTATTTTTTCAGATTGCTCCACCTTGGAAAATCTTAACTAAAACAAGCATTAAACCATGCAAAAATTGATATCTGGTGTATTTATGTCAAAACAAATCAAATTTGTCAAATTTTAATGATTTGTAATGAAGGTAGGAGTAGCACAGAAGGACAAATAAAGGAAATAGTATGTATATTATCCTGGCTGTTAAAAATATTATTCTGTCCTTGTACAAATTGCTCTTTGAACAGTGGAACCAATTAAGTTCGTTTCCTATGGCTATGTCTCTTAGGATTTTTTCATTTGGATTTTCTGATATTTGTTACATGGTGGGCTCAAACTGCTGCTCTTTCAGTGGTGACACTGTCAACACTTTCAGCATATTGTGTTAAGACTCCTCTACATTGTAGCTGGTTCTGGCTGAAACAAGCCAATGTTTTCCAAAGCTAGAGAGCAACAAAGACACGCAATAGGAAACAGCAAATATTATAAGCCTTGTTTCTTTAGGATCACATTTGTCAAATGGAAAATTAGTCTTATAAGGGTCATTATTTGAATCAATCTGTTAAACAAATATTGATATTTTTATAAGAAGGTTCAAATTGCACTGGAGTCTAGATTCTAAAGTATTCTGCATACCTGTGGGATGTGCTGGCCATCTTTAGGAGCCACTGAAATATGGAACTTCTTCGAAAGACCTTTCAGAATGAGGCTGTATATTAATATTACTACAAGGAGCTGGAAGCACCAGAAATCCCACAGGCAAATATGTTCCCTTCTGGTAAATTAACCATGGCATCCAGGCAGAAGACACAGAAAAGCATCTAAACATTTCCAGTTTATTCTTCATTACTTTGTCAATCTTTTGAAATTTCCTTTCCCCTGTATTTGAACCACCAAATCGTATTCAAAATTGTTTCAAATCATAAATTCATATAACCTGAAAACTTTTTCAAGAGAATAAAAAAGCAGTTTGTGGCCTCTGGGAGAGTAAATTCCAGGGTTAATTTATAACTAAAGCAAATGTATCTATAAAAAGACAAAAAGCTCCATAAGAAATAGGTTAACAAATGACAAGAAAAAAGAGTCTTGATAAAAGATATCAGAACTTGTTTTGCACCAGTGATTTTATGACTGAGGAATTCAATTATAGGTGTGTTGGGAGTACCAAATCACAATTCTTTAAATTACTATTGGGAGACAAAGCTCGTTATCATGGTCTGAATGTGCTCCCATGAAATGTTCAGTCCTGCCCTCTGTAAATAAACGTTTAGTCCTTGCATTATGCATCTGCATTGAGAGTCTATGTCACCAGAGTAGAAAAAGACACACAATTTCTGTTGAATCACTTTTCAAACATGCCTGCCGATACACTCTTCTATTAGAAATTATGTCAGCCAACAGGTTTCTTCCTGTAAGTTGGTAGTATTCAGCTTGTAATTTTTTCCTCCTATGTTGTTAGCATTTTTCCAGAATCTTGGTAGATTTTTTCGCAGAGAAGTTAAGTACGTATGACATCAGTGCACTCTACAGCGACACACAGCAGATCACATCGGTTTGGATTTGCTTACTCCTTTGTTAGATACATAAGTTTCGTAGAGGTCTTTAACCAGTGATGTAGATAATGACTTTGTACTTACCCAAGAGAGACAGATTAGCCTTGGATCAATTGCAAATTAACTCCTACAGTCTGCCTGTAATCTAAATAGGGTTTAAGGCTGTCTGCTACTTGCTTGTTAGAGTAGTAAACCCCTATCTCTTCTCAGTCACTGAAAGAGGAAGGGCTGCTTCTGAAAATAAAATCTATCTAATGGGGACGTCCCCTGTTAACAGCTGTTGCAGGAAAATTTAGAGGACCACATTTTCTTTGCATGGCCAGATTACAGCAGACAATATGCATCACTACTATGAGAAGAACTGCAGATCGATGAAACTCGTGAAGTTGGCTGAAATTGGTTTAGGAATCATTGGAATCTTTGTATTGTTTTGTTAAACATGTCATTGCTATGACATTCAAATATGATCATGATGAATTTATATTATACTGCACTACTTTATATTACAACATGACATCATTATAAGAACATTATATGCACAATGCCTACCCAAAGTACTAAATCAGCAGACCACTTCTATGAAAAGCTAAAAAAAAGGTAATTTATTTTATTTCATCATCAGTTTCTTTTCTTCTTTTGGTATCTGTAGTTGAGCAAAAATGTTGTTTGCGTAGCAGAGGCTTAATGCATAAAACTTTTACTCTGAATATCCAAAAAGCAAAATATTTCATTCTTTTTAGCCATCTCTTTATTGACCCACTGATTTTACTTTCGGTGAAAAAATAATTCTGTCCTGAATAAAACCTTATTAAAAGTGTTAGTTTTTGTGATCTTGACCATTTGAAAATTTTCAAACATAAGCAACATCATTCAGCTTCTAATTATTTAACTAATCATCTCTGTGTATTTCATTAATATAGAGAGATGAGGACTGAGAAATGTTGAATGTACCTGTCTTAAACTACTTAAAAATGTTTACTATATGTAAGTATTTAAGCACTGTTATTAGTAGTTGGTAATCAGCCTGTATCACAGAGAGAGATATCTCATAATTATGAGCACGAGACTACTTTAGCTGTTCTGAATCAGCCTCGAGAGGAACCTCTCTCACTGACCACCAAGGAACTTGAGATATTTTGCTTCTCAGCCATTTTGAATACCTGCCACACAGGAAAATGTTGAGAACTGATTTTTCAGCCTCAGGCTTTTAGATCAGCTTCATGAGAACCCAGGAAAAATTATTCTAGTATAATAAGCACGAAAATGCTGAAGCGTGTGATTTTGTGCGACAGGATCTGTATCGTGAAGAAAAAGAGAGTGCTGTAGAGTGGTAATTGTTCACGCACAGGAATATCAGTGTGTTCCAGAAACAAGCCATTATCTCAGAGCCCGTGCTGTCCTGATCCCCTGAATGCAAGGAGTCTGTAGGCCTTAAAATTCCTCCAAGCTTTATCTCAAATGACATCGCAAAGAAAAAAAACCAACCCACCACTTGGGTGAAAGATTCAGGGAAATACCTTTGTTATGTTCCTGAGCTTTTTTTTAGTTAACGTACCACATGACTTTCCTCTCAACCTCTAGGAATGCATTGGATGTCTGTCAAGACCACAAAGTTGTCCGTGCTGCAGAAATGTATGAAAGTTGTCTCTACACGGAGTTGCCATTGCTCTTTTCCTTATCTCTGAAGGAAACACAGCAACTCCCACTGGGGAAATTTCATGTTAACTTGATCTTAAAATAAAAAATCAAGGGAAAGGTCATATCCTAATAAGCTGTGCAAATCTAAATTCCCAGGGAGCTTCAAAATGACATTGTATGACTAGGGCATTAACAATTTTCCAACCATGTGTTTTTGAATTGCTTCCAGTAGAGTTTTTAACATCCGAGAACAAATAGTAAAATGAAGATACAGCTGGCAAGATACAAGATCCAGTTGAGCTCTGTGGTTCACAGCGCACAGCCCATTGATAATCTGTGTCCTTTGTAGCTGACAAAAACTGGGAGGAGTGGTGGATACACCGGCAGGCTGTGCTGCCATTCAGCGTGACCTGGACAGGCTGGAAAGTTGGGCAGAGAGAAACCTGATGAGGTTCAACAAGGGCAAGTGCAGGGTCCTGCACCTGGGGAGGAGTAACCCCATGCACCAGTACAGGCTTGGGGTGGACCTGCTGAAGAACAGCTCTGCAGAGAGGTACCTGGGTGTCCTGGTGGACGACAGGTTGACCGTGAGCCAGCAGTGTGCCCTGGCTGCCAAGCAAGGCAATGGGATCCTGGGGTGCATTAAGAAGAGTGTGGCCAGCAGGACGAGGGAGGTTCTCCTCCCCCTCTACTCTGCCCTGGTGAGGCCCCATCTGCAGTGCTGTGTCCAGTTCTGGGCTCCCCAGTTCAAGAAAGATGAGGAGCTGCTGGAGAGAGTCCAGCG